>OJWG01000222.1_pt1 | contig 11956 bp, 8 predicted proteins | sample 1600401 | NCBI WGS metagenome assembly OJWG01 (sample SAMN04436829, study PRJEB24849) | human gut metagenome | biome: human gut; feature: NICU; material: stool | host: Homo sapiens | place: USA: Saint Louis, MO | collected 2011-07-21 | reverse complement strand
ATATGTATATTAATATAAAATTTAAGGTGTATAATTCGTATAATAATACGAATGATTTGTAGTGTAAAATAACTTATAAACGGAGAGGGGAAGTCTAATGAAAGTAGCAGTAGTTATGGGTTCAAAATCAGATTATCCAAAATTAGAAGAAGGGATAAAACTGCTTGAAAAATATGGAATAGAAGTTGTAGCAAGAGCATTATCAGCTCATAGAACACCAGAACAACTTTCAATATTCCTAAAAGAAATAGAAGATGATACTGATGTAATAATAGCAGCAGCAGGAAAAGCAGCACACTTACCAGGTGTAATAGCTTCACAAACATTAATTCCTGTAATAGGATTACCTATTAAATCATCAACTATGGATGGACTAGACTCACTTTTATCAATAGTTCAAATGCCAAAAGGAATCCCAGTTGCAACAGTTACAATAGACTTAGGTTTAAACGCAGCTTTATTGGCATTACAAATAATGACTTTAAAATACCCAAAATTAAAAGAGGATTTGAAATCATATAGAGAAGAGATGGCACAAAAGGTGTTAGAAGACGACAAGAATTTAAGGGGGTAGCAGAAATGTTATTATATGAAGGAAAAGCAAAACAAGTATATTCTACAGATAATGAAAATGAATATGTTGTTTATTATAAAGATGATGCAACAGCATTTAATGGAGAAAAAAAAGCAGAAATATCTTCAAAAGGTATACTAAATAATAAGATATCAACAATAATCTTTGAAATGTTAAAAGAAAATAATATAAATACTCACTTTATAAAAAGTTTATCAGATAGAGAAATGTTAGTTAAAAAAGTAGAGATTTTACCATTAGAAGTAATAGTAAGAAATATTGCTGCTGGTTCTATCTGTAAAAGAGTTGGTCTTGAAGAAGGTGTAGTTTTCGATGAGCCAATTTTTGAAATAAGCTACAAAAATGATGCTTATGGTGACCCAATGCTAAATGATGATTATGCAGTGGCAATGAAGTTAGCAACTAGAGAAGAGTTAAAATTCTTAAGAGAAGAAACTTTAAAAATAAACGAGTTACTAAAAGCATTTTTCTTAAAATTAAACCTAAAGTTAGTTGACTTTAAAATAGAATTTGGTAAGGATTCTGAAGGAAATATAATATTGGCAGATGAAGTATCACCAGACACTTGTAGACTTTGGGATGTAAATACAAATGAAAAGTTAGATAAGGACAGATTTAGAAAAGACCTTGGAGACCTTGTAGAAGGTTATACGGAAGTACTTTCAAGAATGAATAATAAATAGGAGGCAAATGTATGTGTGGAGTTTTAGGGATTTACTCTAATAAAGATGTAACTAAAGAACTATATTATTCTTTATATTCTATGCAACACAGGGGGCAAGAAAGCTGTGGTTTAGCTCTTTTAGATGATGGAGAAATTAAGTACAAAAAAGATATGGGATTAGTTGGAGATGTTTTTAAGGAAAATGAATTATCTAAGTTAAAAGGAAATATAGGGATTGGACATGTTAGATATTCAACAGCTGGAGGAAGTCATGTTTCTAACTGTCAACCTTTAGTTGGAAGTTGTAGAAAAAGACAATTAGCCATAGCTCATAATGGAAATCTAGTTAATGCAAATTATTTAAAAGATATGCTAGAAGAAGATGGATATATGTTCCAAACTAATTCAGATACAGAAGTGATTTTATATATACTTGCTAGATATTACAAAGGGGATATAGTAGAAAGTTTAAAAGTGACAATGGATTATATAAAAGGTGCATATGCTCTTGTAATAATGAGTCAAGAAGAATTGGTTGCAGTTAGAGACCCACATGGATTCAGACCTCTTGTACTTGGTAAAAAGGGTGATGAATATATATTTGCATCAGAAAATTGTGCAATAGATATACTTGGCGGAGAAGTTATAAGAGATGTAGAGCCAGGAGAGATAATAGTAGTCAAAGATGGAGAACTAAAATCATATTTTTATTCAGAAAATTATAAACCAGTTAAGAAAAGTTGTATATTTGAACACATATACTTTGCAAGAAATGATGCAACTATAGACAATGTAAATGCATATGAATTTAGAATTAAATGTGGTGAGAGATTAGCTCAGAATGAAACTGTAAAGGCAGATATGGTAGTTCCAGTTCCAGATTCAGGTTGGCCAGGAGCTATTGGTTATGCAAATGCTAGTGGATTAAAAATAAGTGAAGGCTTAGTTAAAAATAGATATGTAGGAAGAACATTTATAAAACCTACACAAGAAGAAAGAGAAATAGCAGTAAAAATAAAATTAAATCCTCTTTCAACAATAATAAAAGGAAAATCTATAATTTTAGTAGACGACTCAATTGTAAGAGGAACTACATCTAAACAATTAGTAAAATCTTTAAGAGAAGCAGGAGCAAAAGAAATTCATCTTAGAATAACTTCTCCTCCAGTAGCTTACTCTTGTTACTATGGAATAGATACTCCAAATCGCTCTAAATTAATTGCATCAAGTAACAACGTAGAAGAAATGAGAGAATATATTGGATGTGATAGTTTAAAATTCCTAGATATAGAAGGAATGTTAGATGCAACAGAACATAAGTCTACTTTCTGTAAAGCTTGTTTTGATGGAGAATACCCAGTTAAGAAAATTGATAAGGAGGAACTACTTTCATGTTAACATATAAAGAATCAGGTGTAGATATAGATGAAGGAAATAGAGCAGTAGACCTTATAAAAGGTAAAATAAAAGGAACTTATGATGGAAATGTAGTTGGAGATTTAGGTAACTTCAGTGGATTATACAGTTTAAAAGATTTTGTAGGTATGAAAGAACCAGTTTTGCTTGCATCTACAGATGGTGTTGGGACTAAGTTAAAAATAGCTCAGATGATGGACAAGCATGATACTGTTGGAATAGATTTAGTTGCAATGTGCGTGAATGATTTAATTTGTCAAGGAGCAAAACCATTATTCTTCCTTGACTATATAGCTCTTGGGAAATTAGTGCCTGAGCATATAGAAAAAATAGTTGGTGGAATTGCAGATGGTTGTAAAATGTCTGGTTGTGCACTAATTGGTGGAGAAACTGCTGAAATGCCTGGAATGTATGGAGAAGATGACTATGATTTAGCAGGATTTTCTGTAGGAATAGCAGACAAAGAAAAGATTGTTTCTGGAAACAATGTTAAATCAGGAGATGTATTGGTTGGTATATCTTCAAGTGGAGTACACAGCAATGGATTTTCTTTTATAAGAAAGATATTTTTAGAAACTTACAATTATAAAATGGAACAATATGTTGAAGAACTAGGAATGACAGTTGGAGAAGCACTTTTAACACCAACTAAAATATATGTTAAATTAGCTTTAGATGTATTAGCTAAACATGACATAAAAGCTATAGCTCACATAACTGGTGGAGGGCTTATAGAAAATATAACAAGAGTTATACCTAAAGGGTTAGGACTAGATATCAATAAAAAATCTTGGGAGAAGCCTCCTATATTTAAAATGATAGAAGGTTTTAATGCTGTTGATGAGAGAGAACTTCATAAGAGTTTTAACATGGGTATTGGGCTAGTTTTAATAGTAGATAAAGAAAATGCTGATGATGTTGTAAACTTTATAAATAATAGAGAAAATGACAATGCTGCTTATGTAGATAAAAAATATAGTGAATTATTAGAAGATAAAGCGTATATAATTGGTGAAGTAGTAGATAGTCATGAAGGTGTAGAATTATGCTAAATATAGGAGTTTTAATATCTGGTGGGGGAACAAATTTACAAGCAGTTATAGATGGTACTGAGTCTGGAGAAATAAAAGGTCAGGTTAAAGTAGTTATCTCAAGTAAGCAAGGTGCTTATGGGCTAGAGAGAGCTAAAAATCATAACATAAAAGCAATTTGTGAAACTGATGAAGACAAGATAATAGAAATTCTTAAGGAAAATAAAATAGATTTAGTAGTTTTGGCTGGTTATTTAAAAATAATCAGCCCAAAGCTGGTTAATGAGTTTAGAAACAAAATGATAAACATACATCCATCATTAATTCCTTCATTTTGTGGAGCTGGATTCTATGGAGAAAAAGTTCATCAAGGTGTTATAGATTACGGAGCTAAAGTAACTGGTGCTACAGTTCATTTTGTTGATGAAGGTGCTGATACTGGACCAATCATAATGCAAGATGTAGTTAAGGTAAATCAAGATGATGATGCAAAGACACTTGCAAAAAGAGTGTTAGAAGTTGAACATAGGATTTTAAAAGAAAGTATAAGTCTTTTTTGTGAAAATAAATTAAAACTTCAAGGTAGGAGAGTGTTTATAAATGAGTAAGAGAGCTTTAATAAGTGTAACTGACAAGACTGGTGTAGTGGAATTTGCTAAAGAGTTAAATAAATTAGATTATGAAATTATATCTACAGGAAATACATTTAAAACATTAAAAGAAAATGGTGTTAATGTAATGCAAGTTGAAGATGTTACAAATTTTCCAGAAATATTAGATGGAAGAGTAAAAACATTAAATCCATATATACATGGTGGTATACTTTATAAAAGAGATAAAGAATCTCATGTAGAAACTGTAAATGAACACAAAATACATTCAATAGATTTAGTAGCTGTAAATCTATATGATTTTGAAGGAACTTTAAAAGCTGGAAAAAGTCATGATGAAATAATTGAAAATATAGATATTGGTGGACCATCTATGATACGTTCTGCTGCCAAAAACTATAAGGATGTAATAGTAGTAGTAGATATAAAAGATTATGATTCTATAATAGAAAAATTAAAAACAGATACAATGACATTAGAAGACAGAAAAAAATTATCATATAAAGCTTTCTCAACTACAGGAAGATATGATGCGTTAATATCTAGTTATTTTGCTGGAGAAGTTGGAGATACGTATCCTGACATATTAAATTTAACTTTCCAAAAAGAACAAACTTTAAGATATGGAGAAAATCCACATCAAAATGGTTTCTTATATTCACAGTCAAATGCAAAAAATCCAATCTTAAATTATGCGCAATTAGGCGGTAAAGAACTTTCTTTTAACAACTTAAATGATTTACATGGATGTTTAGAAGTAATGAGAGAATTTAAAGATAGTGAAGAAGTAGTTTCAGTAGCTATAAAACATGCTAATTCATGTGGGGTAGGTTTAGGAAAAGATGCTTTTGAAGCATATACAAAATGTTATGAAGCGGATAAGGTTTCAATATTTGGAGGAATAGTAGGAATAACTTCTACTATAGATAAAGCTACAGCAGAGAAATTAAATGAAATATTCTTAGAAATAGTAGTAGCATATGATTTTGAACCAGAAGCTTTAGAGATACTTAAACAAAAGAAAAATCTAAGAATATTAAAATTAGCTAAAATAGAAAATAGTTTACAACCATATGAAATGAAATATTTAGATGGAAAATTATTGATACAAGATAGAAATAATATATTAGCAGAAAAAAGTGAAAATGTAACAAAGGAAAAACCAACAGATGCACAACTTAAGGACATGGAATTTGGTATGAGAGTAGTAAAAAATATGAAATCAAATGCAATTGCAATAGTAAAAAATGGACAAACTCTAGCTTTAGGTTGTGGACAAACATCAAGAATTTGGGCATTAAAAAATGCTCTTGAAAATAACAAAGATAAAGATTTTACAGGAGCTGTTTTAGCGTCAGACGCATTTTTCCCATTTGATGATTGTGTAACATTAGCTCATGAATATGGAATATCAGCAGTAGTTCAACCAGGTGGCTCTATAAAAGATAAAGATTCAATAGAAGCTTGTGACAAGTATGATATGGTTATGGTATTTACAGGAATAAGACACTTCAAACACTAAGGAGGATATTATGAAGATATTGGTTGTAGGCGGTGGCGGAAGAGAGCATGCTATATGCTGGAAACTAAGCAAAGAAAAAAATGTAGAAAAAATTTATTGTGCACCAGGTAATGCAGGAATTGCAAACGTAGCAGAATGTGTAAATATAGGTGATACTAATATAGAAGAACTTTTAAAATTTGCCAAAGAAAATGAAATAGGTCTGACAATAGTAGGACCAGAAGTACCACTAGTTATGGGAATAGTAGATGAGTTTGAAAAAGAAGGATTAAGAGTATTTGGACCTAATAAAAAATGTGCTCAACTTGAAGGAAGTAAAGCTTTTTCAAAAGAATTTATGATAAAACATAACATACCTACTGCAAAATATAAAGAATATACAAACTTAGAAGAAGCTATATCAGAAATAGATAGTTTTGGATATCCAGTAGTAATAAAAGCGGACGGATTAGCTGCTGGAAAAGGTGTTGTAATACCTGAAAATAGAGAAGATGCTATAGCAACTTTAAAAGAAATGATGTCAGATAAGAAGTTTGGAGCTGCTGGAGATAAAATAGTAATTGAAGAGTTTTTAAAAGGAATAGAAACTTCAATTCTAGCATTTGTAGATAATGATACAATAGTTCCTATGGCAAGTGCAAAAGACCATAAAAAAGTAAACAACTATGAGCAAGGTCCAAACACTGGGGGAATGGGAACTTTTTCACCTAGTGAAATATATACAGAAGAATTAGCAAATAAAGTAAAAGAGACAGTATTAGAAAAAACTTTAGAAGGCTTCAAAAAAGATGGACTTAATTTTAAAGGTATTTTATTTGTTGGTCTTATGATAACTGAAGATGGAGAAAAAGTACTTGAATATAATGTAAGATTTGGAGACCCTGAGACACAATCTGTTTTATTTAGATTAGAAACAGATTTACATGAGATAATGGAAGCTATACTAGATAATAAGTTAAAAGATATAGAAATAAACTATAGTGATGATGAAGCTGTATGTGTTATGCTTACATCAGGAGGGTATCCAGACAGTTATGAAAAAGGGAAAATTATAACTGGTCTTGAAAACTTGGATGATGATATAGTAGTATTCCATAGTGGCACTAAGATGCTTGATGGTAATTTAGTTACCAATGGAGGAAGAGTAATTGGTATAACTGCAAAGTCAGCTACAGTTAAGGATGCAGCAGAAAAAGTTTATGAAAACATAAAGAAGATAAACTTTGAAGGAATGCACTATAGAACAGACATAGGAAGATAATTTTTCTAAAATGGAGGATAAGGTATGTTGAATACTGAAAATAAAGACTCAATGGTTAGAAGAGTATTAGTTGAAAAAAGAGAAGGTTTTGACCTTGAGGCTAGAGCTTTAAAAAAAGACTTAGTAGAAAGTTTACACATAGATAATATAGAAAATTTAAGAATATTAAATAGATATGATGTAGAAGGAATATCAGAAGAAGTTTATGAAAATGCAGCAAAGACAATATTCTCTGAACCAAATTTAGATGTAGTATATTATGAAGAAATACCAAAATTAAATGATGAAAGAGTATTTGCAATAGAATTTCTTCCTGGTCAATACGACCAAAGAGGTGATTGGGCAGCTCAATGTGTACAAATTGTAAATCAAGGGATAAGACCTGCTATTAATACAGCAAAAGTTTATATATTATCAGGCAAAATAACTGATGAAGAGTTTTCTAAAATAAAAGATTACTGTATAAATCCAGTAGATAGTAGAGAAGCATCTTTAGAAAAACCAGAAACGTTAAAAATGGAAACTGAAATACCAACAACAGTTGAAGTATTAGATGGATTTATAGATTTAGATGAAAATGGATTAAGAACATTTGTAAGTGAAAAAGGATTAGCAATGACTTTAGGAGACTTACAACACGTTCAAAAATACTTTAAAGATACAGAAAAGAGAAATCCAACTATAACAGAAATAAAAGTATTAGATACTTATTGGTCTGATCATTGTAGACATACTACTTTTATGACTGAAATAGAAAATGTAAAGATAGAAGATGGTAAGTTTAATGATATAGTAAAAGAAGCGTATCAAATGTATCTTAACTCAAGAGACAATGTATATGTGAACAGACATAAAGATATATGTTTAATGGATATAGCCACTGTTGCAGTAAAAGAATTAAAGAAAAATGGGAAATTAAATGACCTAGATGAAAGTGAAGAAATAAATGCATGTAGTATAAACGTAGATGTTGAAGTTGATGGTAAGATGGAAAAATATCTAGTAATGTTTAAAAATGAAACTCACAACCATCCAACTGAAATAGAACCATTTGGTGGAGCAGCTACTTGTTTAGGTGGAGCTATAAGAGACCCATTATCAGGAAGAAGTTATGTTTATCAAGCAATGCGTGTTACAGGAAGTGCTGACCCAAGAACGACTTTAGAAGATACTTTACCTGGAAAACTTATGCAAAGAAAAATAACTACAGAAGCTGCTCATGGATATAGTTCATATGGTAACCAAATAGGTCTTACAACTGGGCAAGTTGCAGAAGTATATGATGAAAACTTTGTTGCAAAGAGAATGGAAATAGGTGCAGTTATAGCAGCAGCACCAAAAGAGAATGTAGTAAGAGAAAGACCTGAAGCAGGAGATGTAATCGTTCTTCTTGGAGGAAAAACAGGAAGAGATGGCTGTGGAGGAGCAACTGGTTCATCTAAAGAACATAGTGAAGAGTCAATCTTAACTTGTAGTGCAGAAGTTCAAAAAGGAGATGCTCCTAACGAAAGAAAAATACAAAGATTCTTTAGAAATAAAGAAGTTGCTCAAATGATAAAAAGATGTAATGATTTTGGAGCAGGTGGAGTTTGTGTTGCTATAGGAGAGATTGCTGATAGCTTAGATATAAACTTAGACTTAGTTCCTAAAAAATATGATGGACTTGATGGAACTGAGCTTGCAATTTCAGAGTCACAAGAGCGTATGGCAGTAGCCATAAAAAAAGAAAATAAAGATAAATTTATACAATTAGCAGTAGAAGAAAACTTAGAAGCTACACATGTAGCTACAGTAACAGATACAGGATATTTAAGAATGTTCTGGAATGGAAAAGCAATTGTAGATATAAATAGAGAGTTTTTAGATACAAACGGAGTAAAACAAACTACTGATGTTCATGTTACTAAAGTAGATGAAGAAAATACATTCTTTAGCTCTAATGAAATAGTAAAAGATGTTAAGTGTGCAAGTATGAAAGACAAGTTTACAAAAGTACTATCTGACCTTAATGTTTGTTCTCAAAAAGGATTAGTAGAGATGTTTGATAATACAATTGGTGGTAATACAGTACTTATGCCATTTGGAGGAAAGTATCAAGCGACTCCAACACAAGGTATGGTTGCTAAGATACCAGTACTTGGAGGAGAAACTAATACTTCTACAATAATGACTTATGGATACAATCCAAAGGTAGGAAAATGGAGCCCATTCCATGGTGCCTTGTATGCAGTAGTAGAATCTGTGTGTAAATTGGTTGCTATTGGAGGAAATTATAGTACAACAAGACTTACATTCCAAGAGTATTTTGAAAAACTTGGTAACAATCCAGAAAAATGGGGTAAACCATTCTCAGCACTTTTAGGAGCATTTTATGCACAAAGTAAATTTGAGATACCTGCTATAGGTGGAAAAGACAGTATGTCTGGTACATTTAAAGATATTGAAGTTCCACCAACATTAGTTTCATTTGCTGTTGACACAGTAGATGCGAAGAAAGTAGTATCTCCAGAATTTAAAAAAGCAGACTCAAAAGTAGTAATGTTATGTGTAAACAAGGCAGAAAATGATGTTGTAGATTTTGAGGAATTAAAGAGAAACTTAGATAAAGTAAGAGAACTTATACATGGAAATAAAGTTTTATCAACATATGCATTAGGATTTGCAGGTGTAGGTGAAGCAATAAGTAAAATGGCTTTTGGTAATAAAATAGGATTTAAGTTTAGTGAAGAGGCTGAAAAAGCATTTACAGATGATAAATTATTTGAGGCTAGTTATGGAAATATAGTACTTGAATTAGCAAATGATGATTTAAGTATGTTAGAAGGATACAATTATGTTGTGCTTGGAAGTACAGTTAAAGAAGCTAGTATATTTATCAAAAGTGAAGAACTTGCATTAGATGAATTATATAAAGCACATTGTAGTACTTTAGAGCCTATATTCCCAACTAAAACAGAAGAAGTAAAATCAAAGATAGAAACTATAAGTTATATATCACAAGGAGAAGCTAAAAAATCATCATTAAGTATAGCTACTCCAAGAGTATTTATACCAGCATTCCCTGGAACAAACTGTGAATATGACTCTGCAAGAGCATTTGAAAGAGCAGGAGCTAATGCAAGTATAAGAGTATTTAAGAATTTAACTTATAAAGACATAGAAGATTCTATAGATACAATAGTAAACGAAATAAAATCTTCTCAAATAATAATGTTACCAGGTGGATTTAGTGCTGGTGATGAGCCAGATGGTTCTGGTAAATTTATAGCTACTGTATTTAGAAATCCTAGAGTGCAAGAAGCTATAAATGAATTTTTAACTCAAAAAGATGGACTAATGTTAGGTATCTGTAATGGATTCCAAGTATTAATTAAATTAGGGTTAGTTCCATATGGAGAAATAAGAGTTCCAAGTGAAAGTGCTCCAACACTTACTTACAATAATATTGGTCGCCATCAAGCTAAGATTGCTAGAACTAGAATTTCATCTAATAAATCTCCTTGGTTAGCTCAAACTAATGTTGGAGATATTCATAATATAGCAATTTCTCATGGAGAAGGTAAGTTTGTTGCCAGTGAAGATGTTATGAGAGAATTAATTGCTAATGGACAAGTAGCAACTCAATATGTTGACTTTAATAATGAAGCTACTTATGATATTGAGTTTAATCCAAATGGTTCATTCTATGCTGTTGAAGGTATAACTAGTGCTGATGGTAGAGTGTTTGGTAAAATGGGACATTCTGAAAGAATTGGTGAGGAAGTATATAAGAATATCATAGGGGAAAAAGAACAGAAGATATTTGAATCTGGAGTTAAGTATTTTAGATAAAACTTTGATGTTTAATTGATAGCTAGAATATATATTTTAGATATTTAGATTTGAAGAGATGTAATAATATGATGATAATCATTTAATATTACATCTCTTTTTTATTTATATAAGAAATAATAAGTTCAACCTAAGTTAAAATACAAGCTGTGTTATAATTAATTATTAAGTAAAATTGAATATTTATTGGAGGGCAACATAATTAATGAAAATATTAATAACAGGGTCTAATGGTCAATTAGGAAAAGAATTGGTTAACCAATTAGAAGCAATCAATCAAAGTATAAACCAACCAAAATATGTTATATTAGCTACAACAAGAAGTGATTTGGACATATCCAATCAGACTAATGTAGATAATTTTATTTTGCATAATAAACCTGATGTAGTTGTAAACTGTGCAGCATATACAAAGGTTGATGCATGTGAAGATAATATCGAAATTGCATACAAAATAAATGCTTTAGGAGTGAGAAATCTAGCAATAGCATCAGAAAAAGTTAATGCTAAGCTTATTCACATATCAACTGACTATGTATTCAATGGTTTTTCTAAATATCCATATAGGGAAGACAATAAAACTGAACCCAATTCTGTATATGGAAAAAGTAAACTTATGGGAGAAAAATTTGTTGAACAATTCTCACATAAGTACTTTATATTGAGAACAGCATGGTTATATGGTAATGGGAATAATTTTGTAAAGACCATGATAAAACTTTCTTTAGAAAATAAAGAGGTTAATGTGGTTAATGACCAGTTTGGAACTCCAACAAGTACAGTAGACTTAGCAAAAATTATAATAAGAATCATGGAAACAGAACATTATGGAGTTTATCATGCTACATGTGAAGGTGAGTGTAGTTGGTATGATTTTGCCAAAAAGATATTTAAACTAAAAAATATAGATATAAAAGTAAATCCAATTAAGAGTAACGAATTTAAATGTAAGGCTCCAAGACCACTATATTCTGTATTGGATAATTTTATGTTGAAGTTAATTGGGTTAAATTCTTTTAGAAAGT
>OJWG01000221.1_pt1 | contig 12044 bp, 12 predicted proteins | sample 1600401 | NCBI WGS metagenome assembly OJWG01 (sample SAMN04436829, study PRJEB24849) | human gut metagenome | biome: human gut; feature: NICU; material: stool | host: Homo sapiens | place: USA: Saint Louis, MO | collected 2011-07-21 | reverse complement strand
AACCTTCGCTGCCGTTGCCGGTCTTCTGCGTTGTTGCGAGGCTGCGTATATTACGCTTTCCTCATTTGGTGTCAAGTATTTATTTTCAGACTTTTCACCTTGTTATCTCAGCAGACTTCGCGTTCTGTGCTGTGACAACGGATGCGCATTATAGGGAGTTTTCATCTGACCGCAAGGGGTAATTTATAAAAATGTGCTGACTGCTGATTAATGCAGCAAATCATCCTGTAATCGTTAGTTTTTTCAGCGATTCGAGTCCCAATTGCTGCAAAACAGGCTGTAATTTCTGTGTCGTTTCATCATCCCGCATGCAATACGCCACATTTTTTTCTGCAGTTAAGTGATGAGGTTTCTCACTGTTATTGATTAACCACTGCACGCGGCGGGCAATCGCCGCACCGGAGTCCACCAGCCGGGTGCCATCCGGTAATGCCGATTTCAATTCTTCGGCAATCAGCGGGAAGTGAGTGCATCCCAGAACTACTGTGTCAGGCGGCTCTTTCATATTCCGCCACGGCGCAAGGATAGTTTCCAGGGCACCCGCCGGAATCGCCTCACCATACAGCTTGCGCTCTGCGAGTTCGACCAGCTCCGCCGATCCTAATAGTGATACCTGACACTCAGAAGCAAACCGGTCAATCAGCTCCCGGGTGTAAGCCCGTTTTACCGTTGCCCGCGTTGCCAGCAGCCCGACCAGGCCGTTGCGTGTCAGTTTCGCTGCCGGTTTAATCGCCGGAACCACGCCGACCACCGGAATATCAGACATTGCACGCAGTGCAGGCAGCGTAATGGTGCTTGCGGTATTACAGGCAATGACAATCACTGCCAGCGGATGCTGCTGAGCAATCTGGCAGACAATCTTAGTCACACGTTCGACAATAAAGGCTTCGGTTTTTTCACCGTAAGGAAACGCCTCATTATCGAATGCATATATATAGTGGAGATCAGGAAGTAATTGTCTTACTTCCTGATAGACAGATAAACCGCCCATGCCGGAGTCAAACAGCAGCACTGTCGGGCGGGTTTTCGGATCAGAAGTTGTAGCTTCCTGTAAGGAAGTATTCGCGGCCAGCGGTTCGATAGCCATACGCAGTCTCGTAGTCTTTATCAAACAGGTTAGCTACTTTACCACGAATTGTCAGATGGTCAGTGATCGGATATGCAGCTGTGATATCAAAAACACTGGCACCGCCGAGTTTTTGCTTATTCGCCGCATCATCATAACGTTTACCGATATACTGATAGGTCAGCCCCATATCAACATCGGCCACCGTCCAGTCCAGCTGATATTTAACCTGCTGCTGTGCACGGCGCGCCAGACGCTTATCCGTCTCTTTGTCTTTTGCATCCAGGTATTGATAAGTCATCTGATGATGGAAAATCCAGGTATCAAATTCCCCTACCCACTCGACACCTTTGATTTTGGCTTTACTGCGGTTGATATAGGTATTCGGTGAACCCATTTCATAGTCAATCAGGTTCTTAATATCATTATGGTAGCCGGTCAGTTGCCAGGACAGCGGTCCGGTATTTCCCTCCAACCCTAATTCCCATTGTTCACTCTCTTCCGGTTTTAAATCCTTATTACCGACGATAGTTCCCCAGTCAAATGTCGTATTAGCATATAACTGTCCCAGCGTTGGTGCTTTAAACCCGGTTGCATAAGAACCGATAACCCGGTAACCATCAATAAACTCCCATCCGGCACTGGTCTGCCACGTAGTATGCCAGTTAAATTCTGAATGATGGTCAGACCGGACGGCGGCCTCAAGAATAACCTTGTCTATTTCCTGCTGCCCGGTCAGATATAAACCGGTATCAGAAATAGATTTACTGTCGGCTATCATTGCGGTGCCGGGTTCCATTTCCTGTTTCTGATAATCAATACCGGCATTGATGCTGCCATATCCGACACGGTAATTGTTACCTCACTGTGCAGAATACTGTTTTGAATTGTCCAGGGTTGCGCCATCACCATAGCGACCATAACGGTTATCATAGTTATAGTCTTTAACCCGGCTGTAGCTCATGATCAGCTGAGAAGAATAATCCCCCTGATTAAATGTGAGACCCGCATCATATGTCCGGTTTTCTAACTCACGGCGATCACTTGCCGGATCAGCGGGTAACGACCACATCTCAGATTTAAATCCGAAATATTTACTGCGGTTATCATAACCATATGCACGTCCGTACACTGCAAACCGATCATCCAGTTTATGGTGCACATCCAGCCAGTAGGTTTTATTCATAAAGCCATAGTCACGGCCGCTTGGTGTGGCATAACCATCATAATCACGGCGGATATCAAACCCTTTGGAATAGGTATACGCCGCTGCGGCTGTCACACGGGTATTGTCACCAATCTGCTGCTGAGTGGTTCCGGTATAATTCTGATAGCCGTGTGAACCAATACCCGCTGTGATATTTGAGCCGATGTCATCGCGGATAGTAATTATATTCAGCACACCACCGATGGCATCCGAACCATACACAGCAGAACGTGCACCACGGATATACTCAACCCGCTGTACCAGTGCCACCGGGAACTGATTCAGATCCGGCTGACCGGAAATACCGGCATTATTCAGACGGACACCATCTATCAATACCAGTAAATGTTTTGCGTCTGTCCCGCGAACCGATACTGTACTGTTCTGACCCAGACCGCCGCTCTGTGTCACATCCACCCCCGGTAACCGGCGCAGAATATCGACGACAGAATTCGACTGCCACTTATCTATCTCTTCACGGGTCACAACGGTTACCGGCGCCAGCACGGACGAAACCGGCTGCTGGAAGCGGTTAGCAGAAACAATTATCTGATCATCATTAGTATTAGCAGAAGCGCTAAACGATAACGCGGAAAACACGGCCAGTCCGACAGCGGACAGCGCATAAGGCGAGGTCATTTTCATTTTTTCCTGAGCACCCACATATATATAAAGAGGATGCCACCCGTCTGCTTTGTAGCGTCAGCAGGACGGACGACAAATCTTCGGCAGGTCTTCGGACTCAGGAGGGTACTACGTTATTCCCCGCAACGACTTCCCGTCATTTATAACAGTGTCATCGTGTTGCTTTTACCATTACCGCTGCGCGCCAGTTCCGGAATTTCACCGGATTCCCTTTTCATTCTTATGAAGAAACCGAATTATCATGCTACGATCCGGTTTTAAAACCTGTCCAGAGTAAGATATCTGAATTGTCGGGCGGGACACTTTATTCATAAACACACGAACAATTTTTGTGATCAGCAAAACGGATCGACGCGCCATGCATAACACGTTACCTATTGAAAATTATGAAGAACAACTTGCAGAGAAGGCAAGAAGCCTGCAAACAATGATGCAGCCTTTTCAGGCGCCGGATGCTCACGTATTTGCCTCACCAGTTTCACACTACCGGATGCGCGCCGAATTCCGTATCTGGCATGAAGGGGATGACCTCTGGCATATCATGTTTGATCAGCAGACCAAACAGCGTATCCGGATTGATACCTTCCCGGCCGCGAGCCAGCTGATTAATGACATGATGCAGGCCATTTTGCCGTTACTGAAACAGACTCATCTTCTGCGTCATAAACTTTTTCAGATTGATTATCTGTCGACACGCAGCAACAAAATTATTGTCTCCCTGCTCTATCATAAAAAACTCAATGACAGCTGGACAGAAGCCGCCAAATTATTGCGGGCGCAGCTGCAGTCACAGGGTTTTGATTTACAGCTGATTGGCCGCGCCTCTAAAACAAAAATCATGCTGGATAATGATTATGTTGATGAAGTTTTACCGGTCGCAGGTAAAGAGATGATCTACCGCCAGGTGGAAAACAGCTTCACGCAGCCGAATGCAGCGGTCAATATTCATATGCTGGAGTGGGCACTTGCCGCGACAGAAGGTTCACAGGGCGATTTGCTGGAGCTGTATTGCGGTAACGGTAATTTCTCACTGGCGCTGGCGCGTAATTTCCGCCGCGTGCTGGCAACCGAAATCGCCAAACCGTCAGTGGCTGCCGCGCAATATAATATTGATGCTAACCATATCGATAATGTGCAGATTATCCGTATGTCCGCAGAAGATTTCACACAGGCAATGCAGGGCGCACGTGAATTTAACCGCCTGGCGGGAATTGATCTGTCCTCTTATGAATGCAATACCATTTTTGTCGATCCGCCGCGCAGCGGGCTGGATGCGGAAACCGTCAAACTGGTTCAGGGCTACGAGCGGATTCTCTATATTTCCTGTAATCCGGAAACATTATGTGAAAATCTGGAAACACTGAACCAGACACATGATGTCGTGCGGCTGGCGCTGTTTGATCAGTTTCCGTACACCCCGCACATGGAAAGCGGCGTTTTGTTGATCCGGCGCGGATAAGTTGTTACGTGTTTCCCCGGAAAGTTCTTGATCGTTGATCAGGAACTTTTTTACTTTATGAGTTTATATCAATTATTTCTTTATGATCTCCGGCTGGCGTCCCGGTTTTCTTGATTCATCAGAATGATCCACTGAGCCCGCTGATAAACGGTGAAAAATACATCATAAAGTGACATTTAAATCCTGTAAATATTCATTCAACGAATATTCATTACACTCATAACATTTCAGAGACAAAAAATAACCCTCACGCAATAGATTAACAACCCGCCCAAGGCTATTAAAAAAAACGTTTGCGGTAAATAAATATTTAACAATTTACTGTGAGCTGTTCCTGATATTAATTATTCTTCTGAATTTAAGGTCTTATTTTCATTTTCACTCCTCTATACTCGGCCATAAATAATCCCGTAACTTAACCGAAAGGTATTTTTATGTCTCTGAAGAAAATGACGTTAATTTCAGCCGCCCTGTTATTTGGTAGTTTTCAGGCAAATGCACACAATGTTTGGATTGAACAAACTGACGGCTCTGATTATGTTGTCCGTTTTGGTCATAATCCGACAGAAAAATATCCGGAAAATAAATTAAAACCGGTTCAGGCTGTAATGCATGACGGTAAAGTGGAAACCGTCAGTACCACCTTTAAAGATGGCGAAGCTTACTTTGTCATGCCTGAGAATGCGTCAATTATATTATTAGGTTACGACAACGGTGTCTGGAGTAAATTAAAGAATGGCCGCACCGTTGAGAAAAATAAAATTGAAGTACCGGATGCAGAGTTCAGTAAGAACCCGATTAAATTCAGCAAAAATATCGTTAAGTGGGATGACAATGCCACAAAAGTCTTCAATACCCCGTATGAGCTGGTACCGATGACCAAACCGGTGGCCGGTCAGGAGTTTGAGATCAAAGCCCTGAAAGATGGTCAGCCACTGGAAGGCATGAAAATCGCCAAAAGCGAAGAAGACCCGGGTGTGCTGACTAACAAAGACGGCCTGGCAAAATTCAAAGCTGAAAAAGGTGCCAATAAAGTTTACGCCGAATACAAACTGGATACACCGGATAATAAAGAGTACGGGTTCCAGCAGCTGGAATATGTTTTATCTTTTGACGCTGAGTAATTAAACGTTATGAAATCTGTTTATTTATTTGCCATTTTACTGATTAACGGGGTGCTGTTGGCAACAACAGCACAAGCTCACTCCATGCATGTGGTTGCACAGCTGGAAGGGAATGTGATCAGCGGCCAGTCTTATTATTCTGATATGTCTCCGGCAAAAGATACTTATGTCGGTACGTATCTGAAAGGCCATGAAGATGATGAAATATCCGGTAAGACCGATGAAAAAGGGTATTTTAAAATCGAAGTCCCGGCGACCGGTGATTATATTCTCTATGTTGAGGGTGATGAAGGGCACAAAGTGGAAACGGAAGTTCCGGTTATTTCCGCTGCAGCCAACACCGGCAGCAGTGATTCTTCTTCCGGCTATATTCAGATCCGCCAGGATATTGACCAGCTGAAGAATAAAATCTATCTGCAGAATATTCTCGGTGGTGTGGGCTATATCGTGGGTATTTTCGGTGTGATTGCGTTCTTCCGTGCCCGTGAATTAACAAAGCAGGCTGCTAAAAACGCCGCATAACAGGAGGAAGACCATGCATTTATCTGAAGGCGTATTACATCTTCCTGTTCTGGCCGGTGCCGGTGTGGTGGCTGCGGCCGGGGTTGCCATCGGCATCCGTCAGCTGGATACCTCGCGTCTGTCGCTGGCAGCCCTGTTCGGGGCGGCATTCTTTGTTGCCGGTACCATCCATGTGCCGATCGGGGTCAGCAGTGTGCATCTGATCTTAAACGGACTTGCCGGATTGTTCCTCGGCTGGGCGGTTTTTCCGGCATTCCTGATTGCCCTCGCGCTGCAGGTGCTGTTTTTCTCCTTCGGCGGCTTCGCGGTTCTCGGGGTTAACCTGTGTAATATCTCTATCCCGGCGCTGCTGGTCTATTACCTGTTCCGTAACTCCCTGCGTCCTGGGCTGAGTCAGGGGCGTCTGGTTTATCTCGGGGTAATGGCCGGGGTTATCGGTACGCTGGGTACGGTGTGTCTGACCTCGCTGGCACTGGTGCTCGACAGCGGTAAGTCTTATATCGATCTGGTCTGGCTGCTGTTTATCGGACACCTGCCGATTTTTGTCACCGACTCCCTGATCAGTGTGGGGATCCTGCTGGCGCTGGCCAAAATGCGTCCGGCTTCCCTGATGGTCAATCAGCCCGGACAGCATACCTATGGATAAATGGCTGCCCCCTCACCGGCGCCTGCTTCTTGCTGTTCTCTGGGCTTTTCTGCTCAGCGGTATCCGGCAGACCGACTGGCTTATTGCCGGTCTGTCGGGTGCTTTTCTGCTGTTTGTTGTCTGCCGCCGCCGTCAGTTGGGCCGTTCACTGCTGACGGTGCTGAAACTGAATATTTTTATCCTGTTTGTCTGGCTGACACTGCCGTGGAAAATTGAGAGTCAGGGCATTGTTCAGTCCCCGGCCGGGGTGTTTCTCGCCCTTCAAATCACGCTGAAAATGAATGCGATTCTGCTGTTTGTCTCTGCGATGCTGACAAACATGACAGATATCGACCTCGCGTGTGCGGTGAAACGTTATCCCCTGCCCGATAAACTGATAAAGCTGTTTATTCTGACGATCCGCTATATCGCGATTTTCAGTGAAACCAAACAACAGCTTGAAACGGCCATGAAAGCACGGGGATTCCGCAAAGGGATGAATAAACGGACATTTACCATGTTGTCCCAATTGGTCGCCCTGCTGCTGATCAAAGCCATGCACAAAGCGGAAACCACTGAAATGGCGCTGAAAGCCCGGGGTTTTTACGCGCGTCCGTCTTCTGTTAATATAAAAAGGTCTGTTAATGACGTCCCAAAATCCTCTGATTCAGGTCAGCAATCTGGTTGTCAGCCGCAACAATGCGCCGATAATTCAGGATCTGAGCTTTGAACTGAACGCCGGAGAACGGCTTTTTCTGTGCGGTGATATCGGCAGCGGGAAATCAACACTGCTGCACACACTGTTAGGTTTTATCCCGTTCACCGGGGATATTTCGGTTTTCGGTAAATCCCGTCTTTCCGAAGATGATTTCACAGAGGTGCGCGGCCCGCTGGGATTGCTGTTTCAGCATCCGGATGATCAACTGTTCGGCCCGGGTGTGCTGGATGATGTGATGTTTGGTCCGCTGAATATGGGGATGACACAGGATGCGGCGCGGGAACGCGCTTTACAGTGTCTGGAGATGCTGGATATTGTCCGGCTGAAAGACCGCGCTGTGACTGAGATTTCCGGCGGAGAGAAAAACTTCACCGCACTGGCCGGTGTGCTGGCAATGTCGCCGTCTGTTCTGTTGCTGGATGAGCCGACCAACGGACTCAATGAGAAAAATATTCAGCGTCTGGAAGACATTCTTACACAACTGGATCTGCCGATGATTGTGGCCTCGCATAATCAGCAGTTTACACAGCGGATGGCGCACCGCGTGATCCCGTTCCCCTGCCGCTCCTGAGCCTGATATAAAAAACCCCCGGCAGCGGTTGTCCGGCTGCCGGGGGTCTGTTCAGACGGATCGTAATCAGGCGTCCACAAATACCATTTTAAGAATAAACAGCAGCGATACCACCACCACACACAGGTTCAGCTCACGCCAGCGGCCGGTACCCAGCTTCATTGCGCAGTAAGCGATAAACCCTAATGCAATCCCTTCTGTGATAGAGAAGCTGAACGGCATCATCACGGCAGTCACAAACGCCGGAACGGATTCGGTCAGATCATTCCAGTTTACCCGCACCAGGCTGGAGGTCATCAGCACACCGACATAAATCAGTGCCCCTGCAGTCGCATAGGCCGGCACCATTGACGCCAGCGGTGAAATAAAGATAGCCGCGAGGAACAGCAGGCCGACCACGATAGCTGTCAGGCCGGTACGCCCGCCGACAGAAACCCCGGAGGTACTTTCAATAAATGCGGTAACAGAGGACGTCCCCATCGCAGAACCGGCGACGGAGCTGATGCTGTCCACATACAGCGCTTTTTTCATGTTCGGGAAACGGCCTTTTTCATCCGCCAGCCCGGCCTTATCAGTCACGCCGATCAGGGTGCCGGAGGAGTCAAACAGGTTCACCAGCATAAACGAGAAGATAATCCCGGCGAGAGATAAATCCAGCGCGCCCATAATATCAACATGGCCGACAACCGAGGTGATTCCCGGCGGCACATCAAACACGCCCTTGTAGGTCACATCCCCGAGGAAAAGTCCGATGGAGGTTGTCACCACAATCGATACCAGCACCGCAGCATGGATATTGCGCGCGGCCAGAATGGCGATAATAAAGAAGCCCAGTGCACCCAGCACCACACTGTGATCGGTAAACTTACCGATAGTCACCAGGGTATCCGGGTTCGGCACAATAATACCGGCGTTTTTCAGCCCCATCATGGCGATAAACAGCCCGATACCACTGGTGATACCGACCCGCAGACTCAGCGGGATATGGGCAATCAGCCAGTAACGGATGCGCAGTAAGGTCAGGATAAACAGCCCGACCGCACCCCAGAAAATCGCGCCCATCGCCACTTCCCAGGAGTAGTGCATCGCGCCTACCACCACAAAGGCGAAAAAGGCATTCAGCCCCATTGCCGGCGCAACCGCCACCGGCAGGTTAGCAAATAACCCCATTCCGATACTGCCGATGGCAGCGATCAGACAGGTGGTGACAAACACCGCTTTGATGTCCATCCCGGCGAACGAGAGGATCTGCGGGTTTACAAAAATGATATACACCATGGTGAGGAAGGTGGTCAGCCCGGCAATAATTTCTGTGCGGACAGTGGTACCGTGTTCCTGTAATTTGAACACGCGCTGGAGCAGGCCCTGATGAGGATCAGTGCCGGAAGTCGGAGTAGTCATGAATAAGAAGTCCCGGAAATTTGTTTTTTTCGGCTTATCCTACCGCATCGTTTTCAAAAAGAAAACGTTTGCGTTTCATTGCGGGAAAATCCCGGCCATTAACCGTACCGGGATTGTTACTGATCAAACTTATGATGAACAGGATGCCGGTTTTTCTGACAGCCGTACCGGTTTCTCTCTTCCCCGGCCAAACAGACGGGCAAGCCACGACTGACGGGGCTGCCGCTGTAATGAATAACGGCGCATCAGCGCATTTGCCCCCAGTTCCAGCCCGGAACACATCACAAAATAGATAAAAGCAACAAACAGGAAAATCTCTGTCGGGTAGACCATACTGCGGTTATTGACCTGAGACGCGAGGAACGACAGTTCCCCCACACCGACGATATAGGCCAGCGAGGTGTCTTTAATCAGCGCAATCCACTGATTAATAAAGGATGGGATCATCATCCGCAGCGCCTGCGGCAACACGATATGCCACAGCACTTCCCACCGGCTGAAGCCGAGAGACATCCCTGCCTGACACTGCCCTTTGCCGATAGCCAGAATACCGGCCTTCACGCCGTGGGCAATATAAGCAGAGGTCACCAGTGCCAGTGCGCAGACGACCGTAGTGATTTCCGGCACATCCACACCAAAGGCAATCGGCAGCAGGAAATAGACCCAAAATATCAGCATAATGATGGGAATAGCGCGGAAAAACCCGAGAAATGCCGCAAACAGGTTTACCCACCAGCCGCGCAGCATTGCCAGCATCACCCCGCCGATAGTTCCGAGTACCACGGAAATGGCTCCGGCAATCAGGCTGATCACCAGCGTCAGCGCCGCACCTTCCAGCGGACCGTCCGGGAAAGTGCCGAACAACAGGTATTCCCAGTTGTCACGAATTACGGAAAAATCCATCTTAATGCCCCTGTGCCAGTGCCCGTTGTGTCCGCCACTGCCCGAAGGCTTCCATTACGGCAATAATGGCGATATAGAGGATTGTCGCGACCCCGAAGGCCTCAAAGGTTTGTAAGGACTGACTTTCCACCTGACGTGATGCATAAGAGAGTTCAGCCACACCGATCGCCATAGTCAGGGACGAGTTTTTCACCACATTCATATACTGCCCGAGCAGCGGCGGCATGGCGATTCTGACCGCCTGCGGCAGCACCACATAGCGCATGGACTGCCACGGAGTCAGCCCTAGCGCCAGCGCGGCTGATTTTTGCTGCCGCCCGATCCCGGCAATCCCCGCCCGTAATTCTTCCGCAATGAACGGCGCGGAATAGAGTGTCAGCCCGAACCACCCGGCGATAAATTCAAATGACGGCCATGCGAGTGTCAGCCCGGCCAGTTCAATTTCATGCGGCGTGTTCAGCCAGATTTTCAGCGCCTGCGGCAGAATTTCCCCGGAGGCGAAATACCAGAAAAACAGCTGCACCAGCAACGGTGTATTACGGAATACACTGGTGTAAGTACTGACTAACCAGCGGAGCGGTGCGAGCTGACTGTCCCGCCCGGCCACCAGCAGAAAACCCAGCAGTGTCGCCGCGAGAATCGTCCAGAATGAGATAAGCAGGGTGATCACAAACCCCTGCCCCAGCCATTCCAGATATTCCGGCGCAAGTAAGTGCGCACTTATAAATTGCTCAAACATCCGCTAATCCCGTCTGTTACCGCACAAATGCAGGAAGCCTCACCGGAGTGAGGCCTGATTCAGAAAACACACTCACGTTACTTCGGCTGATCAGCCAGCGGAGCGAACTTAAATTCACCGCGCGGTTGTTCGGCTTTGGTGCCCGGACCAAACCACTGGTTATAAATCTGCTGTGATTTGCCCTCACTTTCGAGTTTCAGCAGGGTTTTGTTCACCGCTTCCACCAGACGGGTTTCTCCTTTCGGCGCCGCCAGCGCCTGGTATTCACGGGTCAGACTGAACGGAGAGAGTTCAAACTCCGCTTTTACTGACTCCGGCAGGTTACCGAGCAACCCGACCAGTTTGGCATCATCCTGCGTGATAGCATCGACGTTACCATTACGCAGTGCCGCGAAGGCCAGCGGGGTATCATCATAAGAAATCACTTTGGTGCCCGGATATTTCTCGCGCAGCGTCACTTCCTGAACCGTGCCTTTATCCGCGCCGATGCGCAGTTTTGCCACATCTTCCGGGGTTTTCAGCACACCTTTGCGGGCAATAAATTTTTGTCCGGTCTGAAAATCAGGAATGGAGAAATCCACCTGTTTCGCACGCTCATCGGTAATGGTGAAGTTCGCCCCGATTAAATCCACTTTACCGGAGATCAGCAGCGGAATGCGGTTTGCCGGGTTGGTCGGACGCAGTTCCAGCTTCACACCCAGGTCATCGGCAACAGCCTGTGCAATATCCACGTCATAACCGGCCAGTTTTTTGGTCTGCGGGTCGATAAATCCGAACGGCGGGTTGCTGTCAAAAACCGAAATACGGATCACCCCGGCTTTCTGAATATCATCAAGCTTATCAGCCTGTGCTGTACCACTTACTAATGCTAAACCGGCAAGCAGAGCCGGAACAAATAATATCGGTTTCATACACACCCCTGGAATCAGTCACGGAAAACGTCAATTTGTGTAAATCACCATCTCACGCTATCAACTCCTGCTTAGTTCCTGAAATACTAAGAAAGAATAATTCCATAACTGATTGTTCTAAGATGAATACAAGAACAGAGCCCCCCTCCTCAA
>OJWG01000215.1_pt1 | contig 12748 bp, 10 predicted proteins | sample 1600401 | NCBI WGS metagenome assembly OJWG01 (sample SAMN04436829, study PRJEB24849) | human gut metagenome | biome: human gut; feature: NICU; material: stool | host: Homo sapiens | place: USA: Saint Louis, MO | collected 2011-07-21 | reverse complement strand
GTCCCTATCTTAGTACTTATAGGCGTGGGATTTATATTAGATAGAAGATTTAAACTCGATCTATATACGCTGAGTAAACTAAACTTTTATATATTGTTACCTACCTTTATATTTCGAGCGATGTATGAAGCTAAACTTAACTCAGGTACTTTGGAAATTGTATTCTGTGCGCTCTGTGTACTCATACTAAACTCCATCCTTTCAGATGTGGTAGGTAAGATGCAAGGATATGATGTGGCTAAGATTGCAACCTTAAAAAACTGCGTTATGTTTAATAACGTTGGGAATATGGGCGTCGCCCTTGCTATTTTTGTATTTACTAATATTCCATATGTCATCGATGGAGCCACGCCCTATGCCAATTTAGGTCTTGTAAGCGTTGTATCTATCATGATCATTCAAACTATCAGCAGTAATACCTATGGGTTCTACCAAGCGGGAGCTGGACGACTAACCCCTCGGGATGCACTAAAAGTCGTATTCCACATGCCTATGGTATATGCCATCCCACTGGCACTACTTTGCCACCTACTCCCTTTTGATTTACACGGCCTCTTCTTCTTTGCACCGCTCAATATATTTGCCAATGCCTTCGTTGGCGTCGCTATGATTGCCTTGGGTGTTCAAATTAACAGAACACCGCTAAACTTCTTCAAGATGGATGTTATGCTTGCTACTACATTACGACTCATTGTAAGTCCACTCATAGCCGCCGGTATTACCATACTATTCATTATGTTCTACGGCCCTATGCATCCAATAGCGGCACAAACTATCATTATAACCTACAGCGTACCTACCGCTATCAATATGTCTCTTATTGCTATTGAAATGAAGAATAATCCAGAATATGCAACACAAATCGTAATGGGGACTACCATTTTATCCGCTATAACTATGCCACTGTTTATTACTATAGCCTATTACCTATTTCCATTATATTAAAATAAAAAATCACTCATAGTCGTATGGCTATGAGTGATTTTTTATGCCTTAGCATTTAGCCTTGTTAAACAAGTTACACAAGCTGTAACAATTATAGCACCGATAATTTCATTCAAGGCTAAATTATGATTAAGAATAACTACATCTAAACCTAAAGTAACTATTGGTCCCATTGCACTAATAACTGCTGCAAGAGATGCATTAATTTTTTTAAGACCAAAAGACATCAAGTATGAAGGAATGATAGAACAAAAAATGGCCAAAAATACTAAATAAATCATAGTATGAGTTTGAAGCGTTAAAAACGTAGTAAAATTTTTGCTATCAATTATAAAACCGAAAAGTAAAAGTACTGTAGTTATACACATATAAGTACTAGTAAAAATAGTAGGACTAATATTCGAAACAGCCCTCTTACTATAAATAATAAACAACGCCCAAAAGATTGCAGAAAGTAAAACTAGTGAAATACCTATTAGAGTATCTATAAGGTGGTTATCAACGGTAGGATTAAACATAATTGCTAATCCTAGCACAGTAGATACAATTAGACCCACTTTAGAAAATGTAAAGCGTGATAAATCTGATGATAACAGAAAAACGTAAATTGGAAATGTAAATAGAACGGCACGTTCTAATGAGGCAGATATATATAATAATCCTATAAAGTCAGCTATAGATGAAGATAAATAAAGAATAGCTCCCAAAAATGAGTATTTAAAAACCTTACTTTTATTCACGCTATTCCACTCAAAACGAATCATTGGTATAAGAAAAAAAGGTAATGATAAAACAGCCCTACACACAAGAACATTCAAGGGGCTCAGTGAATCTAAATAAATTAGTTTTGCCCATATAGATTTTGTTGATAAGAATACAGTAGCTAAAAATACCACTAATATACATATATTTTTCATTAAAATATAAAAACACATTTCAACCTAAGTAGGACGAAATGTGTTCATTATAAAAAATTTAAATTATTGATGAGCTACGTGTTCCATCCCCATGCGAACTAAACATTCAACATGATCATCGTTTAGAGAATAGTATGCTGTTTTCCCATCTTTACGATATGTAACAAGGCGTGCTTGGCGCAATACACGCAATTGATGAGAAATAGCAGATTGTCCCATCTCCATAGTTTCTGCAATGTGATTAACACACATTTCATTTTCTAATAATAGCTCTACTATTTTAAGGCGTGTAGGATCGCCCAAGATTTTAAACAGTTCTGCTAGCTTCAGCAATGATTCTTGTTTGTCGGCCATATAATCCCCCTTTTTCAATCCTATCCATTCTTTTTTGTAGCTCTTCTGTGTCACTAATCGATACGTCTTAACGTATAACGCCAATATGTATGTCATACATATAAACATTATATCATCTTTAACATAAAAAAGAGACTTAGAGAAACCAAAGTCTCTTTTTTTATCATATCTATATAAGATATAAATTATTTAATGATTAATACAGGGCAAGTGGAGTGGCTAGTTACATAGCTACTTACGCTACCCATGAATAAGCCTTTCAAAGGGCCAAGACCACGGCTACCCATTACGATGAGATCAGCATTGTATTTTTTTGCCACTGCAAGTAGTGCAGGACCAGGGGAGCCAACTTCGAAAACACTTTTAACTTTTACGCCTGCAGGAATTTCTTTCACTACATCATTAAGAATTTCCTTACCAGTTTCTTCCATATCCTCAGCAATTTGCTCAGATACGTATCCACCAGAAATTGGTGTTTGATCAAAATTGGAAATAGCAGACACAATATTTGCAACGTGAACAACAATCAATTCAGCTTGGTTGCGATCCGCTACAGCGAGAGCATGTTCCAACGCACGTTTAGCATTTTCAGAACCATCAGTAGGTACGACAATAGTTTTGTAGGTAACCATAATAACCCCTCCTATTCCTAATCCCTCAAAGGGGATATGATCAAATATCGTTTAGCCTATACTAATATATTCTAGACCATCAAGGAAAACTCCTCTTTTTTCTGAGGATTTATTACATTATAGCACAAATCATACAGAATTATACAAATAAAAGAATATTATGCGTATATTAAAGAACTTGAGACGATTGGTTTGTATTGAGTGTAGTAGTCAATTTAAAGCCATCTAATATATCTATAAGTTCCTGAGTAGCAAGATTACTACCGGATGGACCAATCATTCGAGCTACTGCTACATTACCTTCATTGCCAAGAATAATTGTTGCGCCAAAGGATACTGGTTCCGCTACAGATGTATCAGACGTATTTGGATTTTTCATATGGCCCGCCAAATAGAACATCACATTACCGTCAATGATATGCGTTTCATAACGAGTAATCGTAGCCTTGTTCACATCAACCAATTGTTTAAGATAATAATCACCAAGCATCTGCTTAGCCATCATAGTTGGCATGCCGGAGCTAACAGCTTGTACTGGGATTGTGAAGGACTCAATGTCGAGGCGTACATTATGTTTAGTGAAAGCAATCTTACCCTTTTCATTAAGACGGGTAAAGCCTTTCGGATAGGTAAATTTGATACCTTCTGCAACACTGATATCGCTTGTGCCGGTTAGTATTTTTTTAACCCCTTTAATAGCATTAGAACCACGCTTATTGATTAGTTCAAAGGATGGAATGGTATGCTCCATCAAACCTAGCTCCATAAACTCCGCACGAACAGGAGCATAGGTACTAGACAAATTGTACCGATGAGTTGGATCTTTCTCCATAATAAACTCGGCTTCAAATACAGACTGAACCGGCTCTGTAGATGTCATGTCCGCATAAGATTTTGGTGTACTCTTATCCCAGCGTGCGGAAACTGCACCTTTCTTAGTAAAGAACCCACCAACAATATCGTTATGCTCAAAGTTATTGCTATGTTGGCGCCAAATATTCAAATACTCCTCATTAGACATGCCCTTAATAGGTACACCATACCAAGTTGTATTCCATTCTTTTTGAGATACTCCTTCTTGCGGTGTATTATTGCGCTTAGTAAAAGATACTGTATAGGAATCCTCTTGCGTAGGACCCGCTAAATTAAAGGAATACCCTTGAATATGTTCGCTTTCACTACGCACATCCATATCTATCATAACACCATCAGCTACACGCCAAGGAATCGAGAACATATAACCATTTTTGTAATCCTTTACCACCGTGTTCATCTTAGTAGCATAGGATTTGTATTGTTCTGGCAAAATAGATGCGGAATCCTTCTGAGATTCCACAATAGATAAAGGTGTATCAGGCGTCTTCTGTAAACCTTCCGCCATAATAGAAGTCGTTCCCAAAGCTATAACAGCTAAGGTTGCCGCAAATAAACGTAACTTCATAGAACCTCCTATAACATATTATCCAAAAACGCTTTCGTTCTTTCGTTCTGCGGATGATTAAAAATTTGTTCTGGTGTTCCTTCTTCTTGGATAACACCATCAGCCATAAAGATAACACGATCCGATACTTCTCGAGCAAAGTTCATTTCATGGGTTACGATAATCATCGTCATGTGATCGTCCGCCAATTGTTTAATCGTCTTAAGAACCTCACCAGTAAGCTCTGGATCGAGAGCAGATGTAGGTTCATCAAAAAGCATAATTTCAGGATTCATCGCTAACGCACGAGCAATAGCTACACGCTGTTGCTGACCACCAGACAAGCGAGATGGATACATATTACGTTTTTCCCATAGCCCTACTTTATTGAGTAATTGCTCTGCAATCGGTGAGATTTCATCATCTTTCATACCTTTTACCATACGTGGAGCAATCATAATATTATCTAATACCGTCATATGCGGGAACAAGTTGAAAGATTGGAATACCATCCCCATACGAAGCAATAATTCATGCTGAGTTTGAGGAGAAGCATATTTTACAACCCTATTTTCAGTACTAGCAAGAACCGTACCATCAACGGTAATAGAGCCTCCATCAATTGTTTCTAACTGGCCCAAGCAGCGTAAAAATGTGGATTTACCTGAACCAGAAGGTCCAATAATAGAAACGATTTCTCCTCTATTCATTTTAAGCGACACATCGCGCAATACTGATTGATTATTAAAGCGTTTTTCAATACGCTCCATATTTACAAATGTCATAAGTACCTCTTACGTCGTCATATTAAGTATATAACCAGCACCTCAAGTAAAGATATCTCATCTACAAAATCGCATCTATAGCATCAAATAAAAGTATCTCACCTATAAAACTAGCTACATCATTACATACGACAAACTATCATAGAATTAGATTAATCTTCGTATACGGCAAATCTTCGTTCTAAGTAGTTGAAGATATTCGTTAAAATAAAGGTAAAGATCAAGTAGAATAATGCTGCCACGAGGAATGCAGAAATATCAAAGTCACGTTGTACGATAGATTTTGTAATACGCAAGATATCATTCATCGCCAATACATACACGAGAGATGTATCTTTCAATAAATTAATCGTCTCATTCGCAAGAGGAGGCAATACACGTTTAAACATTTGTGGCAAGATGATCTTACGCATAGTTTGTGCATAGGTAAAACCAAGCACCTTCGCCCCTTCGTACTGACCTCGAGAGATAGATTGAATCCCCCCACGGAAAATCTCACATAAATAAGCTGCGTAGTTTAATACGAAGGTAAGAACTGCAGCTGTGGCATCATCCATTTGAATAGCACCGTCTGTGATGATTGGTAATGCATAATAGACGAATAAAATTTGTAACATCAACGGTGTGCCGCGCATTAAATATACGAACGCATCAACAAGCTTATCTACTAAAGGCAATTTAGATAGGCGTAACATAGCCATTAAAATGCCACCAGGAATAGATAAAATCCATACAATACAGAAAAGCGATACGGTTACCTTTAAACCATCAGCGATGGTTGGGATAATCTGCAATAAATAATCTAACATGAAAGACTCCTTCAAAACACGACTAGAGAAGGGCCATCTGGCCGCTTCTCTAGTGTACATTTCGTTCTTTAATTATCAGTTGTACCTACTGACCATAGTACTATTAGTATATCACGAATTGTACTATTTAGCATCGCTCTTATCTAAGTCTGCGCCTGAGCCTAACCATTTTTCAGCAATTTTATCAGCAGTACCGTCTTTTTTCATTTCAGCTAAGATACCATTAATTTTGTCACGCAAAGCAGTATCATCTTTACGGAAGCCAACAGCGAAATTATCAACACCGTAGTCAGTACCTTCTACGATTTTGTATTTACCAGGTTCTTTTGTCATAAGATAACGAGCGATTACACCGTCAGCAATAACCGCATCAACACGACCAATACCAAGATCCATGAAGGCACTTACAAAATCCGCATAGGATTTTGTTTCTTTAACAGTCTTACCGCTTGGGTCGTTTTGCAATGCTGCTTCACCAGTACTAGCTTGTTGCACGCCTACTACCTTACCAGCTAAATCGGCTTTACCTTTAATGGAGTCATCGTCATTACGAACAATGACGTATTGTTTATCCTTCATATATGTATTGGAGAACAAAATATTCTTCTCCCGCTCAGGAGAGACTGTTAAACCATTCCACAAAGCATCAATTTTTTTAGATTTTAGTTCCGCTTCTTTACTAGACCAGTCGATAGCTTTGAACTCTACATCCATGCCAGCACGTTTAGCTGCTTCTTTAGCCATGTCGATATCAAAGCCAACGATTTCTCCTTTTTCATCTTTAAAGCCCATTGGAGGGAAACTATCATCTAAACCGATAACAACTTTCTTAGGCAATTCTGTATTAGCTTTTTTAGCGTCACCACCACAACCTGTTACAAATGCCATCATAGACACGGCTGCAAGGCCAACGGCCATCATCTTTTTCCAATTCATAACTATCCTCCACGGCGATTATCGCCCATTTACTACTTAATAATATGTTCAATACAGATTTAGATTCCGTACTTAATGATTGTATTATACTTTAGTTTATTAAAGTTGTAAATAGTTAATTCGATGAATTTTGCATTTTTTATTTTACAGACTCTCCACATATATAGTTTATGATTCTAGATTCATTTGCTTTATGTTTCTGTAGTCCTATATTTATATTTCTGTATGCCTATATTATATGACGCTTCGTACTTACACTTTATGACTGCGTATGTTTATGGATAGCCTCAATCATCGCCATTTTATCCTTATACGCCACCTGATGCAGATCAAGTGGTATCACATAAATCCCACCATGACCATTCATCGCTTGCAACTCACGCCATTCCTCAGTGAATCCAATAATATGCTCATAATCAACAAAGACAAAATATTCATCCCCATAGAATAAACTGTGAAAGTATTCTTTCACAGAAAAGGGCCTACGTTTTAACACGAGGCCCTTTTCACAGATAAAAGCTTGACTTTCACCTAATCTATGAAGGGTCCATAATATCACGAGCAACAACAGATAATACCATACACGTTCCGCCCAGTCTGAGGGCATATATTTTACAATCAACGCACCGGGCCACTGTATACCGCGATGTATTTCTAAGCTCTGTTGTACGGCACCTGATGAAAAGCGTTCCATCGCCTCTTGTTTCGTCATGGTTTACCTCACAAATTGAAAGTCTACTATATGATTTTATTTACGGCACAAGCCCATAGCTTGTTCTACCTTACGGTACATTGCACTTGCTTTAGCATGCGCCTTAGCAGCCCCTTCATCGAGAATTACATCCAACTCAGGACTTGTAATCAATTCATTGTAACGTTGTTGAATTGGCTCAAGGGTTGCTACTAAAAGATCGGCAATATCGGATTTAAATACGCCATAACCTTTACCTGCGTACATTTCTTCGATAGCTTCGTAGCTGTCTTTTGTAATAGCACGGTAGATTCCCATCAAGTTAGAGATGCCAGGTTTATTTTCTTTATCATAGCGAACCGCATTATCAGAATCAGTTTGAGCTCGTTTCAATTTTTTCACGATCAAATCTGGTGCATCCAAAAGGCGAATGGTAGCATTTTGGTTATCATCAGATTTACTCATTTTCTTAATTGGCTCTTGTAAGCTCATAACGCGAGCACCACCTTCGCCTACCTTGATATCAGGTACTACGAAAGTTTCACCGAATCTACGGTTAAAACGCTCTGCCAAATTACGAGTCAACTCAAGATGTTGCTTTTGGTCCTCACCTACAGGAACATAGTTTGTACCATATAGCAAGATATCTGCCGCCATCAATGGTGGGTACGTAAGCAATGCTGTAGGAATAGAATCCCCTTGCTTTTGAGACTTATCCTTGTACTGAGTCATACGCTCTAATTCGCCAACATAGCTAATAGATTGCATAACCCAACCGAGCTTAACATGCTCAGGTACTTCAGATTGAACAAACAATGTTACCTTTTTAGGATCAAGGCCAACCGCAAGGTACAATGCAGCCAAATTACGAGTGTTTTGAAATAATTCTTTTGGATCTTGCGGTACCGTAATCGCATGTTGGTTAACGATACAATAGTAACATTCATCAGTATCTTGATAGTCTAAGAAATTACGTAAAGCCCCCAAATAGTTACCAAGTGTTAACTCCCCACTTGGTTGGATGCCGGAAAATATAACTGCCATAATAGTCTCCCTATATTGAAATAAACCAACAGTGCTTTGACACTGTTGGTTATATATTATTCTACGGTTACAGATTTAGCCAAATTACGTGGTTTATCTACGTCTGCACCGCGTGTAATTGCTGCATAATACGCCAATAGTTGCAATGGTACAACCGCTAAGATTGGAGCGATAAATTTATTCGCACGAGGCACATAAATTGTGTGGTCTACGTGTTTAGATAATTCTTCGTCACCTTTCATGCCAATACCGATTACAATAGCTTCACGAGCTTTTACCTCTCGGATGTTGCTGATCATCTTATCGTACACATCCTCTTGTGTAGCCAATGCGATAACAGGTACGCCCTCTTCGATAAGAGCCAATGTACCATGTTTCAATTCGCCACCAGCATATGCTTCAGCGTGGATGTAAGAAATTTCTTTCAACTTCAAAGCACCTTCCATCGCTACTGCATAGTCGATAGCACGGCCCAAGAAGAATGCATCAGATTTGAAGCCATAATGTTTAGCAAAGGCTTTCATATCTTCGTCTACTTCAAAGATTTCATGAATCAAGGATGGTAAGTTTTTAACGCCGCTAAGAATTTCTTCGGCTAAGGCTGGATTTAATTTACCATTTAATTGACCTAGGTATACGGCGAATAACAAGCCCGCTACTAATTGAGTAGTGTACGCTTTTGTGGACGCTACAGAGATTTCAGGGCCAGCCCATGTGTAAACTTTATTATCTGCTTCACGAGAAATGCTGGAACCAACAACATTAGTAATAGCCAAGGATTTAGCACCAAGGCGTTTAGCTTCTTTCAAAGCCGCCAATGTATCGGATGTTTCACCAGATTGACTAATAACGATACATAATGTTTTATCATCAGTCAACGGGTTGCTGTAACGGTATTCAGATGCTATTTCCACATCAACTGGAATACGCGCCAAGTTTTCAATATATTGTTTTGTTACAAGACCTGCATGGTATGCAGTACCGCATGCAACGATGAGAATTTTATTGAAAGCTGCTACATCTTCAGCAGTCCAATTTAGCTCATTAAAGATAGCTGTCTTACCGTCTTCAGAAATATGTGTACCAAATGTATCGCGTACAGCCTTAGGTTGGTCATGAATTTCTTTCAACATAAAATGCTCATAACCACCTTTTTCTGCTGCTTCCGCATTCCAGTTTACATGGAATACCTCTTTATCAACAGGGTTACCTTCACGGTCGAATACGGATACATTATCACGAGTTACGATAGCTAATTCACCATCGCTCAAGATGTATGTATCACGTGTGTAGTTAATGATAGCTGGAATATCGGATGCTACAAAGTTTTCACCTTTGCCAAGGCCGATAACCAATGGGTTTTCTTTTTTAGTACAAATGATTTTATCTGGCTCATCGGAGCAGATGATTTCAAGAGCATACGCACCATCAACACGAGCTAGCATGCGGCGTACTGTGCCCACGAAATCGCCATCGTACATATCCTCTAACAAATGAGCTACAACTTCTGTATCAGTTTCAGATTTGAAATGGTACCCTTTTGCAATAAGCTCTTCTTTTAAAGGCATGTAGTTTTCAATAATGCCGTTGTGTACAACAGCAAATTTACCATCTTCAGATGCATGAGGGTGGGCGTTCATGTCGGATGGACGACCGTGTGTAGCCCAACGTGTATGACCAATGCCTACAGTTCCTTCATTAGGATCTGCTTTCACAACTGCCTCAAGATTAGCAAGACGGCCAACCTTCTTTTGAATTTTAATAACATTTTCAGGGCCGATAACAGCAATACCTGCAGAGTCATAACCACGGTATTCTAACTTTGCCATACCGTCCAACAAGAAATCAGATGCTTGATTAAAGCCAATGTATCCTACGATACCGCACATACGTATATCCTCCTATAACTGGGGGCATTTCTAGCCCCAGCAAAAACTAAGGCTAACTAATTAATGTTCTAGATTAATATTCTATTTAATGTATTAAATATTAATTCAATACAATTCATTCAGATATACTTTGTCCCCATCGTTACCGATGGGCTTTTTAATACCTGTTACGACATGAATATGCCGGAAGAGCATCCGCTGATGACTCGATCACTCTTCACCTCGTCTACCCTAACGACTGCCTTCGCGGGTACTTGCGCTATTCGCCTTTACGAATTTGGAATTCCTTTCTATGATATACGGCAGAATCAGTACAAAATAAAATATGTACTGAGGTATATTATACTAAAAAAATCGATAAAAAGTAAACCACCACAGATAATTCAAAAAGAATAGAAAAGATTGTTTCTATGCTTCACGTCCTTTTCATTGTAAGAAATTATACTTCTATCATTCTAAATTTTACACAATTAGATTTTGTTGTATTTTCAAAATATATGTATATAATTTGGGAGATATTAATCATGAATAAAACAACTATAAAGAAGCAACATAAAATTAAAAAGAACAGTTTATCATATAGAAAATTGCGTCGTTGGGTATTACCTGCAGTCCTTGGTGCAGCTCTATCTACATTAGCGGTTATCCCAACCTTAGCCGCAGAGACTCAAACTAGTACCAACGTAGCAGTTGTAACCTCAACAGAACAAACTAAAACAGTACCATCCGCACAAGGAAGCACATCTCCAAACGGTGCACCTCACGGCAAACCACCTGCCGTTCACTCCCCTACAGGCACGTCTAACCAAATGCCTCCAAATGGAAATCCTCCTTCTGGCACTCCTAACGGTATGCCTCCAACGGCTATGCAGAATGGAGCCCCTAATGGGATGGCACCACAAATTGAAGTAGATCCTAGTACTTTCAAAGGCACAACTATCGTTACAGAAAACAAATCCATTGCGCATGAGTCGATGACAAACACAACGGCCGATCAGAATGCTTTCATCGGTAAAAATAAAGCGGTAATTGATATTGAAAATAGCGTTTTCGATAAAACAGGCGACACTACAAGCGATGACAATAGCAATTTCCGTGGTCAAAATGCAGTAGTCCTCGGTATCGAGGGTAGCCAAATTAACATCAAAGGTAGCAATATTACATCTAATTCTAAAGGCTCTAACGCAGTCTTTGCCACTGGTGAAGGCTCTGTTATCAACGTAGAAAACACCAATATTCACACAAAAAGCGATTCCTCTCGTGGTTTAGATGCCACTTACAAAGGCACTGTAAATGGCAAAAATCTAACTATCACCACTGAAGGTGCTCATTCTGCCACACTTGCTACAGATCGCGGAGAAGGCACTATTACCGCAGAAGCAGCCAAACTTACGACATCTGGCGAAGGCAGTCCTGTTATCTACTCCACGGGTAATATTATGGTAAACAATGTCAACGGCATAGCGAATAACAGTGAAGTTGGCGTCGTAAAAGGTAAGAACTCCATTACCCTAACAAACTCCAATGTAACAGGCTACAAAGATAATGGTTTCATGCTATATCAAAGCTTCTCTGGTGATGCTGAAAGCGGCATTGCTCGTCTAAAAGCAGAGAATAATACACTTACAACTCACGCTACGGGTGCGTTCCTCTATGTAAACAACACTACTGCTGAAGTAGACCTTTCTAACAATGTAATCTCTATGCCGAACACTTCTACCCTAGTGAAAGCAGCTGCCGACTCCCGTTGGGGAAAAACTGGTGAGAACGGCGGTCATCTTACACTCCGCACATCTAATCAAGAACTAAGCGGTAATATTATGGCTGATTCAATCAGTACCATCGCACTAGACATGACAAATGGATCTAGCCTTGTAGGCGCTGTAAACACAGACAATGCTGCTAAAGAAGTAACTGTGAAACTCAGCAAAGACTCCAATTGGATACTCACAGGCGACAGCTATGTAAAATCCTTGAACAACGAAGACACAACAGGCAGTAACATTCACTTAAATGGATACAAACTCGTTGTAGCTGATAAATAAGGAATACAAAAGGAGCTGTAACAGAATGCCCTTTAAAGCATTCTGTTACAGCTCCTTTTTATATCATTTTTTACCTGTAAAATTCATAAGAGTGGCTAATACAGCATTAGTATCCTTTAAAGCATCTTTAACTTCTTCATTTTTTAAATAGCCTGTATTAGATGCAGAAAAAATAAAATCTGTAATCTTTAATAGAATAATATTTCTTGTTTCTTCATCCTTACTAGTTTCAACAAAGCCTCTAAATGCAGCTAATGCATTAGCACGAGCCCTATTTAATG
>OJWG01000214.1_pt1 | contig 12754 bp, 9 predicted proteins | sample 1600401 | NCBI WGS metagenome assembly OJWG01 (sample SAMN04436829, study PRJEB24849) | human gut metagenome | biome: human gut; feature: NICU; material: stool | host: Homo sapiens | place: USA: Saint Louis, MO | collected 2011-07-21 | reverse complement strand
GTGTGATCATTAGCTATATTATATATCACATCTTTGGTTTGATTAATATGAACGAAGTGTCATCAATTATTATTTACTCTATATCGTCAATGGCAATATGCATGGCATCAATCTTGTCATTCAAAGTCATTGAATATCCATTCATCAAAAAATAAATAAAAAAAACAAAGGCATGTTAAATAACAACATGCCTTGTAACACTTAGTTAGTACAAGTTATCTCAATTGAAAACTCAGTGCCATCAGGTAAATCTTTAGGTTTAACAAGTGATTGTGTAGCATTATTAATGATATAAAACCTAGCAATTCCTGATGAAGATGGAGATTGGTTGTACCACGGAATAAGACTATACTTAAAACCATTTGCTTGATTTAATGACTGAGTAATTACATACGGTTGCCAAACTGACGAAACCCCTGGAGTATATGATAGCTTCAGAGAATAGTCATCACCGGTGTCAACCTCAACACCACTAACCCCCATTGGCTTAAGATAGCTTCTGTTTAAAATAAATATGCCATTATTTTTAAAGATACGGCATAGCCTTCTAAGTCCGATGGCATTTTGCTCTTGTGAAGAATTTTTTGGTATATATATATTACTAAAATTATTGAAATTAATTTCCGTTGGTAGTAGATTTGTATTTATTCTATTATCCCTACCATCGTCTCCTCTTACATCAATAAGGTATTTCCCTTGATTTCCATAATACGAATAATCCCATATGTATGAAGTGATATTATTTGCGCCGGCACCATCTATCATAAGCGCCCATATACTCGTATCAGTCCATTGCTGAATATAATCTATTTCCAAATTTGCTATCTGAGTATAGTACGCGTACTTCCCTGATGTTTTTGGTATGCACTTTAAAACAGGCCCATAGTTCCCTTTTATGACCAAATTCTTAAATGTACATGCCGTAATCCAGTTTGTGACAACTTTATATTTAAATGCATCTGTTGGCTCATAAACTTCAATGACGAGAGTATACTCCCCCTCTTCAAGGTTCAGGTTATCAAAATGGCACCAACAGATTGAATTTTGCTTTCTGGCTGGGTCATTGGTTCCATCCATGACGTTATTGCAGCGAATTTTTAGAGCGGTTCCACTTCTGTCTGAATAATTTGGAATTAATCTGACGCCATCAATATTCAAATTACGAAGATTGTTTTTACCCAATACCAGGGCGACGTTATGGTTCCATGCTTTCAACGGAGTATCCACTGCAATGCGACCACCGCCTATTTTTTCAGATTTAAAAAATAGATTATCCGTTTCAAATACAAACATATCATCACGTAATGTTCTATTGATTATCTGAGCGCCAGATTTAAACAGAAAATTCTTTTTGACATTTATTTTTTTGTTACAGTCAAATGAATAGCCAGGAATAACTACTGTCTTGATTCTGGAAATATCCTGCATTGATACAAGAATGCTGCCAATGTCAGTATCACGTACAGCGCCAACAGTTCTGATATCAACATCCCCGTAGGTTAACATAGACGCTGTTAACCCATTGCTCAATGCAATATCAATGATGCCATTGGCTGCAACGTTGGTTACTGTATACTCAGCCTCCCCACCATCATTGATCGTGTAATATCCGCGTGTTTTAACCGTTGCCCCAAGCGGCAGTGATGTTTCCGCTACCATTTCAGCGACATTATCGAACACGCGAAGGTAGTTTTCAGTCAGCCCGCCTATCAACCCGAAACCATCCGGTTTACCCAACTCTGCCAGCACATCGGCAGCACTACCAGGCTCAGGCACAACAACAACCGGGTCCCCGTTGTTATCAAATGACAGCAGCTTATTGGCACGATTAGCGGTATTAGGCAATGCCGGAATATCCTTATCTGCAACACGCAGAGAGCGCTTATCTTTCGCGCTGATATGTTCATTCATCGTAGCGAGATCAACCGCGTCACCGTCTTTTACCGGCTTTCCGAGGTTAGATATCTTGTTGCCTTTAGCGTCATAGTGATCGGAAATAAAACTCGGCTTACGCAGGCACAGCGACAGATAGCCCAGCGATTTCTGGATCAGCATGGTGAGGTAGTCGAAAGCATCCTCATGCACCTCAGCAAAGAATTTCCCCTGGTTGCGCAGGTCAGTTTCTTGGACTGCTGGCAGGTCACGGGCAATACCGATTTTCCAGCCGGTCGCCAGCGGCATTTTTAAAATTACCTTTCCGCCACGGTACGAGCCTACACCGCGCAGAGTGTAGTCGGTTCCGTTCGTCAGGACTCGCTCAGTTCCGTCCGAGTCGGCTACGGACACAACGAGGTGCTTTGCTTCAAAGATACGGAAGCGGAAGTCGAAATCAGTGGTAACACCGTTTCCGGTGTACTCTTCATGGCTAAGTTCGGTCGATACGGTCATGGCTTTTTCTCCTGGTTAATACTGACAGGATAGCCAAAACAAACCATATAAGGAATAATGGTTTTGTTTTTATTGAATTAATAACCAAATCAATAAACAAAAATACATCATACATATATGATAACAAAGGCAATCATGCACAATAAAGGAATCTGAAATGAAACAGAAATATGTGTATCAATCGCCTGAAAACTATGCAGAAAAAGTAAATGACAATGACGGAATTAAGCAGCTTTCCATCACATCTATGCTCGAGGAGTTACTGCGAGAAATGGATCAGGATGGTCATGATGTATCTGGACCAATGACGGAACTGGTGGCGCTGAAAAACTATGTTACACACACGGAGAAGCAGAAAGATACCGTGCGGACCGGGCTGGAGTTTGCGCTGTCCGCACTGAAGAAGTGATCTGGTAGTGGTAATTAACACCGGTTATGCCGGTGTTTTTGTACAACTATTGCGATCTATTCATCAAGCATTGTTATTATTTTTTTTGATATTTCATTTAATGATTCAGTTAATCTTATTTTGCATATTGGAGAAAACCCAGCTCTTGACATATAGTCCTTATTAATAGAATGTATATTTTCATCCTTTAAGTCCATAGGCACACTTCTTAATTTACCCTCACCTTCAATAACCAAATCAATATACTCTTTCCCTATTTCTTTTTTATTCGACTCTCTCGTTGATACATATACGCTAGAAAAAATCTCATGTTTTTCAAATTGGCTTTCATCAACCACGCAAACACTAACACCTTTATTAGATAGTTGATCAACTAAAATCTCAGGATAATAGCAACCACTATAGGTGCTTTTGATTATCACAACATCATATCTATCTTTTTCTTTTTCGTTTATATATTCCGGAGTAAGTGTGGATTTATCAAAAATAAGCTCAGACAGTTGTATAAGAGATTCATTAACTACACTTCCAGAATAGAATGTCGTTGGCTGTTCAATTAATCCATAATTCATTAATATACTGTAGTTCATAGAGAAAAACCCAGCTACCTTTTTAACTATGGCGTTCTCAAACGATTCTCTATTTTTATATCCGGATAAGTCATACATTTTTGATATATAGTAATACCTCATAAGCTGAATCGATGAAAGAGTCATCTTATTTAAAATATAGAGATAGTTTTTCTTATCTGAAACTGAATAATCCTTACCACTAATGCTTATTATAAAGTTAGCATAATAATCAATTTTATCATTTTCCATATCCTTCATGACGAAATTCATTAGCATTTCTGCATACTCAGGCCCTAAAGCTATGAGCATATTTGGATTATCTTCATGATTTATCCCATAGAAAAACCTCAGAAGACGCTGCATTTCATTATTATCTGAATATTTATTAAAATCAGAATAAAGCTGAACAATCTTATCTCCATATGGAATAAATGAAGTTAAGTTTTTTGCCGTACTTTTCATAAATGAAGACAGATTATCTTTGATATTATCATTTATTTCTTTTTCAATATCAGACTCATTTGTATTGTTGCTCACGACAATCTCCAACGGTTAATATTTTTGACATAATAATCCATACCCATCACAAACCCCATCCTCAAAATCGTTTACCCTACAAATACCTCTTCCAAAAACATGACCAAATTGGTATATTTACAACCCCCAAATTATGCGCCATAGTGAATATGCACCAGCAAAATCTGGTGCCGGGATTGGCGTCCCGAACCTTTCTAAGTGGCGGCATATACCGCGAAAGCGGTTTTTTTATGTCAAAGCATAGCTGCATCTTTTCAATGGTGGCTGTGCGGGGGCATCGAAAGATGCGCCAGTGTCCACTTAGGCTGGTACGCCAACCCCGCACAGTTCACCACCAGTAATTGGCGTTGCTCGTGGTGATTACATAACTCTAAGTGGAGCAGTAATCATGAATAACCTCAGCATCTCTGTATCAAATCTTCCGTCTATCATTCATAACAACATGCCAGTGATCACTACTGAATTACTCGCAGATGTTTATGAAACAGAAATCCAGAACATTAAAACAAACCACTCAAGAAACAAAAATCGCTTTACCGAAGGAAAGCATTACTTCAAGTTAACTGGTTCAATATTAAGAGATTTTAAGAAGCAAATTACTCAAAGTAACCTGGTTAAAAATGGTATGGCACCACAAAACTGTTACGTCAATAAAATGGCCAGTCACCTCATCCTCTGGACAGAACGCGGTGCTGCCCGTCATGCCAAAATGCCGGACACCGATCGCGCCTGGGATGTATTTGAGATTCTGGAAGACAATTACTTCACCAAATACCGCGGTACCGGTCGTATCAATAAATCATTACCCCGCAATGCCTCTACCGAGGAACTGCTGGCGCTGGTGGAGCAGCTGCAACGTACCATTCATGAAGGTGAGTTCATCCCTGCCGGGCAGGTAGCGCAGGAATACAGCTTCCCGAAAACGAAGAAGTCACGTTCGCAGATCCTCAATGACTTCCTCCGGTCGCCGGAAGATGACACGCTCCACCAGCTTCTGGCCTATCTGAAACGGGACGGGCACAACGTGGAAGAAGCCGAGCGTGTCCTGATGTGGCTCCGCGATTATATGTGCGATATGGGTAAAACCATCAACACCATCATTACCCACGCTCAATACATCGAACACGCCGTCAGTAAGTTATAATGTGATCGGGCACCGGTTTAGGCCGGTGCTTTTATCTGAAAATCAATATCCTCTTATTTTTCGATTATACTCTTCAACCGCATCGTTAGCTTTTGAAATTGCTTCTGCTTTTTTCTCTCTTATTCTCTGAATATCACTATCAGCATTTTCAGTATATTGTTTTGCTGCCTCAATATACCTTTCTACTTCATCCTTATATCTACTCATCGCATACTGATCATCTGTGTATGGTGCTGATGGTGGATAATCAGTAAAGCTCGGGTAGTTTCCATAGATATTTGAGCCACCGATGACATATGCAAAGGCATTGGTACAGAATAGAATACCCATTAACCCAATTATTTTTTTCATTTTCCAGCCTTGATTATATTCATTTCACCTGTCTCCCATCCTGATTCAATAATGGTGACAAATAAGGGCGGTCTAATTAATAGCCTACCCTTATAGTCAATATTGAGAAACACCAAGATAGCCAGCAACTGCGGATAAAACAATAACGACAGCCACCGCAAATTCGCCAGTATCTAGAACTCCTTTACGCTCCATTACGACCAATGCGATCAGAGCCAAAACAACTAGAATAAAAATTCCCATCACTTTGCCTTATCTAGGCATCATATCCTGCGGACGCCACCAATACGTTTGATTAAATTCTTTTTTGGAACGCTTTTCCATCCTGCGCAGATAGCCTGGGGAAAAATATTCCTGCAACTGATTGAACACCATATGATCCAGCACGGCTTTTGTGTACCAGATATTACCACCGGGCGTTAATCCTTTGACGAACTTCACAAGGTCACCACCTGTCTGTTCCGGTTTACCCTCCACCGCGTTTAATGGTACACCTTGTGCAATTTTGATGGCATCATCGACAACCCCAGCCACCGGTCCAAGCAGTGACGCCAGAGCACCAGAGCCATATCTAGTGTGATCTGATAACAGGAAATCACCATATAACCCCAGTCCACCACCTTTTAGTAGTGCTGACAGCCAGAATTTATGCCAGTTTTCATCCGCCATATCCCGTGGATTTCGTCCTGATGCCACATCGTTAATCTGCTGAGAAAGCGCCCCCAGCACTGTGGTGCCAGCAATGAACGCCCCCAAATACGCGACCCTGCCACCAGCAGATTCCATACCCATAGCCCGTGCCCAATGGCGCATAACAACCGAAATAGGGAATGATTTAAACAGAAAAATACTCCGAACTAACTCGCCCTTAAGATCACCTCGCTGCAACCCTGCTCCGATCATCATTCTTTCACGGGCACCCGGCGATATCACTGCCATATCCACCTCTTCCGTTACTGCCCCGAGTAATTTTCTGGCAGCCTCAAATTTTGCCTTTACCGGGATACCATTCTCAACCAAGGTTGAATCAGGAATGTGCATAATACTTTCCGGCGTCAGCATAGTGTCGTTACCATTCCCCCAGTCTTCCTGTCGGGCTAGTCGCCAGACAGACCAATCCGTATCTGTCACGCCCTTGCTCTTCATGATTTTCAAGTCAGAACCTGTCAGGTCACCGACGCTTTCACTGCGCTTCACCAGGCTGCCCATACTCCCCATCATGGTCACACCAAAGGCTCTTTTATGTGCATCAGACCAGGCGCTCAGCCCGCTGGCTCTCATTACTGCGTTTGCAGCCCACCGCGCTTTTGATGGCCCCATATTATCGTTAGCCCACCGGTTAATACTTCCAAGCAGTGTTTCCATTGATAAACCAGCCCGACGGGCAAGGCGTAATTCTTCTTTGTTGGCCGGATTAAGCGCCGCCAGTTGGTTTTTCAGTAACTGTGCAGATGGCAGGTTATTCACCTTCGCCGTCAGGTACATGGTGCCCAAATCAGAAAACGAGGACAGCAATGCTGATCCAAGCCTGCTCGCAATTAATACGTTTCGCATATCATCGAAAAATTTTGCAATATGCGGATTGGCCACTGGCGCTGTTTTTCCTGATATAAAGTTATATAAGTTTTCAGTGCCATCTCTCAGGCGTTTTATTTTTCCCGCTTTTGATGGACTCCCCCTTACCTCAGCCTCCGTCACTTCATCCAGTAAACTCCGGAATACGTGATCCGAGTTCGGTCCGTAAGTTTCAATCAGCCCGATATCTTTTCCGAGACCTTCAATATGCCCGACCATGATATCCCACAGCGCTTTCTCACCATATAATTGCTGGTATTCAAGATAAGACTCCGCATTCTTAAAATGAATCTGTCGTGATGCGTTGCCACGATTAGCGCGCATACCAGATACACCAATCGGTTTCTCAGCAATTTTATTCAGGCCGCCGGTAGCGATTGTTTCATAAGCAGAACCTAAAAATGCCGACAGCTCCGCATCATTCATCAAAGAGCCATCTTCTTTAATATATTTATTACGATCCAACTTACCTATTACATCAGATACCCACTTATCTTTGGACACCTTGCCTACCCGTTGCATAGAGTGGCTCTGCGGCAACCCCCAATCTTCCAAGTGACCAATATCGCCACCAGCGCGATTAAAGCTGTTCCGCAGCATGGCGGTAACCTCATGCCAGGCTGCCGCACCTTTTTTGGCTCTGGCATTGCCGGTGTCCTGGCCCTTCATCTCAAATATCAGATCCCTAACCCCTTGGTGATCTTCAAACAACTGGAAGAATTTCGGATCTACCGCTTCAAAAGTTTCATGCAACTGGCTGAGTGCGTAGTTAATTGTTGCTTTGGCTCTCGTTTCCACGGACATAAAATTACTTTTGCCGTCCGCACTGAACGCAATTGTTCTGTTTAACGCTTCCAGTTTACTTCCGTTAAAACTATTAATATGGTTTTCCAGCTTTTGCCTGGCCGCTATAGTCAACGCAACCCTCCGTTTTTTAAGATTTGCCTCACGCAATAATTCTTCTGCTGCTGTTTGCCCAGCACGCTGTAAGCGCTCAGACTCACTCAGCAACCGCCATGATGACGGATCATTCCTGGCAAGGTTTTTCATATTCCTGATGATACGGTTCTCAATATTTTGAATTTCTGCTGCTGTTAAAACTCGGTTAGAAGCATTTTGCACTGCCTGTATGCATTCGGATCTCATTTCACTTATCTCCCAAGAAAGCAGTTAACTGCAACATCAAATAAACCAGCATCATTCTGAGCGTCGTCAGCCTGCTTAACGGCATCAGAATACAATTCAGACGCTTTAACTTTCGCTGAATTACCAGCCTCATCAATAAAATCAATCTCTAAATCCGGGTTATTTTTAATCGCGATTTCAGCATTAAGTACCTCAGAATCAATATCTTCAAAGCGATCACCTCTGACCAAAGTCTCTGCCTGCATTATTTCATCAGAGGTAATTTGTGTTCTGTCGCGGGGCTTTGGAGTGGAAAAATAATTCATCAGCGCTTCTTCTGATTGCTCCGCCGCTAATTTGCGTCTGGATAATTCCGCCTTCGCCTCATAAAAACGCCCACCTGGAAGATTATCATCAGCGAGTTGCTGCTTAATTTTCAGTTCATTTTTTAGTAAAGACAGTTCATTATCGAGCCTACGTAGCTCACTTTGTTTTGCCGTCCTATCACGGGATAACCTCCGTCCACTACCGGTGATCTCCTGATTGCTTATTGCAGATATTTCACTGGATTTTTGATCAATGCGATAATTTAAATCGTGAATTGAAGTGATTAAACTTTCACGCTCACCACGGCTAATTAGCTGCTCAGAAAGTTCTTTTAATTGGATATCTTTGACCATGGAAAGTGATGAACCTTCATCAATAACCCCGGCAGCTTCGCGGATCGAGGTGTCTAACAGAGTTCTTTTGCTTACAGGCATAAACTGGGCATCATCAAGAATGCTGCCAATGTCTACCCGATCGCCCATCGCCAAATCACTCATTGCTTTTCGCATTGCCTGCACATGCCCGTCGAGTGACATAGCATTAACAGGAAGCCCGGGGGCGGTATCTAAATCCATGTGCATATGCTGGTTTGCTGTCAACGCAGCATCAATCTGAGGGCCGCTATATTCCGGTAGTGGCATACTTTCGCCACGACTGTTTATATATCTCCCGATCCCGCCGAACGCGACACCAAGTACAGCATCAATAGCCATTGATTGCTTATCAAACACATCATACTGTGCAGCTAATTCTTTATATCCGGCGTCACTGAGAACCTTTGCAGAATACCCCCGCTGTGCCATACCCATAACGACGTTAGAGCCGGATGCGAACAGTACGTCCGGGGTGGCCTTGGCTACTGCCGACATTGGCTTCCCGAGAGATCCACCTTTCGCCAGCAACTGATTTCCGACACTTTCGGCCATGACGCCGCCACCACGCAGGCCAAGTGACATAGGAATGAACACCCCACCCGCCGCGAAAACCCCTTCGCCAAAAGCTTTTTCCGAGGCGACGCCAGGAGCAACACCATCAGCAACTGATTTTTCGTAATCAGAAAACCCCTGCAAACCACCCACGGTAAGGGCGCTGCCAAGCGCTCCACCAGTAAATGAGGCGGCGGCAGCTTGACTACCTATATCGAATAGGCTGAATAGCACCTGTCCGGCGGTTCCGGTAGTACCTCGATCAGGCGTCAATTGACGGATCTGCCGCTCTGCCAGCTTGCGCTGGTTTTTAATGAACTGCTCCGATGTATCATTTATATCAAACTGTTCATTCAGTTCTCTGGCTACCGGGGACACAGTTGCATCCAGTAATCCCCAGAGTGCCTGATCCGGTTTGGCCACCAAACCCGTATACATGCCTGCAAACGGAGCAGTAAAAGCACCATCGAAAAAACCAGCACTATCATCATTCTGTTTGCTTCTCGACGCCTCATCTAACGCCTGATTCTGCACAGCCTGATTTAATCCGAAGTAACTCATAATGGTATATCCCTGATTTGCTCTTGAGTAAGGTCGATGACCACTGGTGAACCATCTTTATTTAATATGTATCCACTTCCTTGCTTTATCAGGTATTGGCTATCACCGAAGCTTTTCAGCCCTATTTTTTCATTAGCCTGCCTGCCGACCTCTGGCGCTATTTTCCCCCAAGATCTGTTAACTCTTGCATCAAAGTCATCTATATCCATCCCCCAGGGGAGCATGATATTACCCATCCCGTTGTAGTCGTGTATGCCTCCGGTGGCAATATTGATAGCCTGAGTCCAGGTGTCATCGTCATACTCACCTGATAAATTCCCTTTTTTAGACATAAGCCCAGCATAAGCATCTTTTGCAACAGAAAAAGCACTGCTGGCACCAGATATGTCACCAGAAAAAGTGTCTCCAACTTTTTCTGCAAAACTCTCCCTGAGTTCGGCGTCTTTTGGCATAACGAAGTCTTTACCAGACTTTATTGCCATATTACCTTGCACGATTAGTTGTGCTGCATCCTGAGGGGATACGCTTATGTCACTGCTGATTAGGTTGCTCTGAGCTGTAACACTGGAAGGCTTATCCATTATGATTCCGGCAACCGCCAAAGATGTATCCGATTTACTAATCTGTCTTAATGCGGCAGTGTAGCTATTATTGTTTTTTAGTCCCTGCCTGATAGCATCCAAATATTCAATTTTTTGACTGGCCGGCGCTTTCTCCATCAACTGAGATAAAACCATTTCTTCCTGAGCGGAAAAAACAGTCAGCGGCGTCTGATAACTATTAGAAATGTCAGTAACGCTGGCAGACCTTTCTTTCAGAGAGTTTGTAAAACTCTGAGCGTTAGAGAAATCAATCTGATTAAGCTTTTCTCGATCAATGCTGAATTGTATCGGGTCTGCTTTTCGCGCATTATTAACAGTATCAACCGCCCTCACCAGCGTGTCATAACGTTTCCAGTTATTCGACGCATCATAATCACCTATTGGTTTTTTCGATTCCAGAAGCGCTTTTTGTGCGCCAGGTGATAAATACTGAACAGTGGCTATGTCTTCGCCCATAGCCAGAGTTTTCTGTAACTGCTCGTATTTTTTCCCGCCCTCATATTCACCATTCGCATACATCAGTTCATTGAGTGTTGGTGGATTGGCGTAAACAAGACCTCTTACGGCCTGTGCCTCTGCGTCCTTAAGCCTGTCATCTAAAATATTTTTAAATTCCTGGCGCTGCTTGTTCTGAGCCGCCTCCCCCTGCTTTCTGATCTGATACTGCTGGACGGGCGTCAGCATTGGCCACCATGCATTGCCACCAGCATTAACCGCTTTTCCGGTTTGTCCACGCGATTGATACTGTGACGGATCCGGTTCCGGCAGCCTTGTTAACCCGAGAGCAGCCTGCAATCCGGCGTCAACCTGCTCTCCGCTGATACTGTGATTACCTTCCTGCTGCATAATCGCGGTAGTGATACTTTTCAGGGTATTAATATCAGTAACATCAATCGGCACATTCGGATCAACACCCATTTTCCCAGAGACAAATTTAATGTAGCCCTCTGTATCGTTACCGTCTTTCTTTGGCGCCCAGCGGCTGATGATCTGATTTATAGTAACAACACCTTTATTACGGTAGGTGATAAGGTTTTTCCCCAGCGCACGGACGCCATGCTCAGGACTGGCAAACCGGACAAACTCGCCATCATCACCGACCTGACCTTCCCAGTTGTTATCTGAAATGCGAATATTGCCGGGATTATTATTACGTGAACCACGATCACCTGACGGCCCGCCGGTAACACGCATCGAACCACCAAGGTCTGACGGCTCACCAACAGCACCAATGGTTCCTATGGCATCTGTAGCCATTGCATTTTGTGCCGCAGTCCATGCCACCTGGTTATCAAACTCAGCGATTTTTGCCGATATTTCTTCCTCGCTCACACCACGGGAGCGGTTAAACTCAATAATGTTATGGCGGCCAAGAGCCATAAAACTGATGAATGCCTGCGGATTATTGAAATTATCAGAGGCGCTTTTCGCATACCCGGCGACAGCGCCATTATTTCTGCTCGTTTCAAACGACTGAATTTCTTTCAGTTCATAGGATTTCGCCTGATTAGCATACTGGCGCTTCACAACGTTGAACTGTTTAACAACATCTTCACGCGATCCATCTGGCAGTTGCATGAAAAGCTCCTGCCCTTTAGCGCTAATGCTCGCCATTATTTCATCTGACTGACCAACGGCATTTTTACCCTGCTTGGTATACAGACCGGTATTTGGATTATTAAATAAATCATCTGCATATTCCTGCACCTGCAAGAGTGCATCCTGTGACAACGCCACATTGGCGCGCTGCTTTGCCTCAGCAAAAGCATTGATATACTGATCACCGGCCTGTGCCAGCCCGGCACCGAAGTGTTCAGGTGATGACTGTGCGCTGAATCCGTTGGCTGGCAACGGGCTGCTGCTGACCTGTCTTTCGTTATAGGTTGGTACTGTCGGCATAGCGCCCTCCGTTAAAAGAATCGTCCGTAGTTGCCGGTCTGGCGTGTCACATCAAACAGGTTTGATCCGGTCCCTGATGCGGCTTTAGTCGCACCGGATCCGAAAATACTGCCGGTGCCGCCTGCCACTTTGTACGCACCCCATGCATTCAGCGGCGTGGTCAGTATCGTACCGATTGCACCAATATTGCCCTGACGGCGCGACATCTTCGCATTGAGCCGGTCATTGGTCGCCTGCAACTTATAGCCGTATGCTTCGCGGGAGGCGTTATTCATCACGGTGAGCGCATCGAGTTCACCCATGGCCGCAGTGTCGCCGAAGATATCCAGCGCACCACC
>OJWG01000196.1_pt1 | contig 14284 bp, 11 predicted proteins | sample 1600401 | NCBI WGS metagenome assembly OJWG01 (sample SAMN04436829, study PRJEB24849) | human gut metagenome | biome: human gut; feature: NICU; material: stool | host: Homo sapiens | place: USA: Saint Louis, MO | collected 2011-07-21 | reverse complement strand
AACTGCGCGCCGTAGCGGGCGTAGCCGCTGAACTTGAGGCCGAAGGGGATCGCCAGATCCGGCGTGGCCGCGGTGGTCTGCGGGTTGGTAATGACGTCCACTTTTTTATCGGCGGCGGCGTCGATTTTCGCCTGGCGCTCGGCCAGGGCTTTATCGACGGCTTTCGCCACAATGGCGTCGATCTGTTCCTGCGTGAACTCTTGAGCTATTACAGAGGTAAACGGGAAAAAGGCGGCGATAACCGCCACGGGTAATGGAAGTTTTTTTATCATTGTCAAAATTATCTCAATATAGGTTAATTTTATTCAGATAATAACAATCCTATTCTGAGTAGACAGAATATCTCGCTATCATAAGAACATTATTTTAATTTTGTACATCTACAGAGGCTTTACACTATTAGGGATACCCGACCTCCTCGCGCATTATTTAATAATTAGCGGCCCCCCGGGTAAATTATCACTTTGGATAATTCACGGGCCAGCAGCGGTGGTATTGATTGCCCCAGGCATGCGCCATTAATTAGCGTCGTTGTTTCAGCAGCTGGCGACGGCCTCCCTACTCACGACACCACCTTTTGCCTCCAGGCGGCGGACAGCATTGATGGCGCCAGCGACCTGCACTATTGCCGTGAAAAACAGGAACGGCGCGGCGTTGGCCGCCGCCCCGGCACCGTCGAGTGGATGTGTAAAACCCCTACCTGCGCCCCACTCAGCATAAGATTGCATGATAAACCCCATAATTTATGAAGCCAAAATTTAACAACTGTGACACATCCTCTATTCTCCTGGCCGGTTGCTCAATTACGTTATTTCACTCAGCGATTAAGAAAATGCTCAAATGTGAGCCATCTCGCAAATATTAGCGCTATTTACTCAACGCCAGGAGAACCCTGTAAAGTACATTTCTTCGGGTGACCAGGAGAGAAAAAATAAAATAAAAATGATTTTTTCGCGCCCTGAATCTATCGGGATATAGCTTGTGAATCGTTAGTCAACAAGAGAGACAAGATAGTCTTGATGGGTATTTGCTTCGATGATCACAGAAGTAAAAAAACATAATAAATTAATTTAAAAACGTAATGGATTCTTCGAGATCATTTATGTCAGAAATTGTTACACATCCACACAACACACCGGAGTCTGCTCAGAATGAGTAAAAACATAATGCAAAGCCGCCATGACGAATATCATAAATTAACGCGCGGGGAACGTATTGGTTATGGGATGGGCGACTTCGCTCAAAACCTGGTCTTTGGCACAATAGGCGGCTTTCTTGCTCTTCACATGCTGACGGTAAATACCATCAGCACGGCAACGGCTGGGTTTATATTTCTTTTTGTCCGAATCATCAATGTCTTTTGGGATCCAATGGTTGGTACGTATGTAGACAAAAGAACGTCAAAAGCAGGTAAATACCGTCCCTGGCTGTTAAGAGCCGGCGTGCCGCTGGTGATCCTTTCCGCGTTACTTTTTGCTCCCATTCCTGGCGTCCGAGGTTCAGTCCCTTTTGCTTTTATCGTCTATTTGGCTCTGGATTTAGTTTATTCGGTGGTGAATATTCCTTATGGTTCTCTTAACGCGTCCCTGACCAGGGATCCGGAATCGATTGATAAACTCACCAGTACCCGCATGATGCTGGCCAATAGCGCGAACCTTCTTGTCTATACCCTGTTCCCGATGTTTGTACAAATGGCCTCGCCAAAAGATCGTAGCCTTAAGGACACCGGTTTTTTTGGCATTGAGCTCAATCTGGGAAACTATACCGATCCATCAGCGAACTACGCCTGGTTCGGCGTTTACTCCGTTTATATGCTAATCGGCGCTGCGGCGCTTTTCATCTGCTATAAATTCACCAAAGAACGCGTTGTTGCAACGGCAGAACAGACTGCCAACGTCAAAACGACCGATCTGTTCCTTGAACTTAAACATAATCGTCCGCTGGTTATTCTCGGGCTGTTTTTCATGCTGGCATTTACCTTCATGTTTTTCATGAACACGGTTAACGGCTTTTTTAATCAGTACGTTGTGGGTCATTCAGAGTGGATGGGGGCCGTCGGCCTTGTTGCCTCGATTCCGGGCATTGCCTTCCCTATTTTCTGGCCCAAACTCAAGAAAATTTTTGGTAAAAAAGGGTTCTTCCACATTTTTCTGGCCATGTTTATTGTCGGTGAATTACTGACTTACGTCTGGTCACGGGAGGGCATGCACGATGCGCTTTGGCTTGCTTACATCGCGACCTTCATTAAACAGTGGGGCTTGACCTCGGCGACCGGCTTTATGTGGGCGCTGGTTCCTGAAGTGATTGCGTACGGCGAATTAAAATCTGGCAAGCGAAATGCGGCGATCATTAATGCCATTATGGGGCTCTTTTTCAAAATCGGCTTTACTATCGGCGGCGCGATTCCGCTGTGGTTACTGGCCGTTTACGGCTTTAATGAAACCGGCGCCCAGCAAAGCGCCAGCGCTATCGACGGGATCATTATGACCGCGGTATGGATCCCTATCGCGTTAGCCATTATATCGATGATCATCATTCAGGTTTATCCCATCTCTGACAAAAACGTTAACGATATCAACCGTCAGCTTGATGAGATACGCGTGTAGCTAAAAATTATAAATCCAGCCATTAAGTCACTTTTCATTTTAAAAAGGTGTAATGATATGTCTCTTATTCAAAACCCTATTTTACGTGGGTTTAATGCCGACCCAAGTATTATCCGCGTGAAAGATACCTACTATATCGCCAACTCGACGTTCGAGTGGTTCCCGGGCGTTCGTTTACATGAGTCAAAAGACCTGGAGCACTGGAATCTTCTCCCTTCGCCATTGTCAACGACCACCCTGCTGAATATGAAAGGCAATCCTTCATCAGGCGGCATTTGGGCGCCGGCGCTCTCATATGCGGATGGTCAATTTTGGTTGGTGTATACCGACGTCAAAGTCACCGAAGGCGCCTTTAAAGACATGACTAACTATCTGACCACCGCAACCGATATTCGCGGCCCGTGGACGGATCCCATCAAGCTCAACGGCGTAGGTTTTGATGCTTCACTATTCCATGACGATGATGGGCGTAAATATATCGTGCAGCAAACCTGGGATCATCGTGAGTACCACCATCCCTTTGACGGCATCACCTTAACCGAACTGGATACCAGGACCCTGAAATTAAGACCAGAAACCGCGCGTACTATTTACCGCGGCACTGCCGTTGCGCTTGTTGAGGGGCCGCATCTTTATAAACTGAACGGCTATTATTATCTTTTTGCCGCCCAGGGCGGCACCGTATTTACGCACCAGGAAGTGGTTGCGCGTTCTAAGACCTTAGACGCCAACAGCTTTGAAACCGAGCCTGGTGAGGTCTTCTTAACCAACGTCGATACGCCAGACAGCTATATCCAAAAGCAAGGACACGGCGCCTTAGTTTCTACCCTCGGTGGGGAGTGGTACTATGCCTCGCTCTGCGCGCGTCCGTGGAATCGCCCGGGTGAGTCAGTCTACGATCCTCGCGGCTGGTCAACGCTGGGTAGAGAAACGGCTATTCAAAAGGTGTATTGGGATGAAGATGGCTGGCCGCGTATTGAAGGTGGCCACGGCGGAAAAACGTTTGTCGAGGGTCCAAAAGATGCCATTTATACCGAAAGCCCGGAAGACCGTAGCCAGCACGACGACTTTACAACGGCGACGCTCGATCGAAACTGGAATACCCTGCGAGTGCCGTTCACAGAAAAAATGGGGACCACTGGCGATGGCAAGCTAACGTTAATTGGCCAGGGCTCTTTAGCGAATACGCACGACCTGTCGCTGATTGCCCGCCGCTGGCAGGCCTTCTATTTTGACGCGAAAGTTAAAGTCAAATTTAATCCATTTAACTACCAGCAAATGGCAGGATTAACAAACTACTATAACGATCGTCACTGGAGTTTTGTGTTCATTACCTGGAATGAAATTAACGGCAAGGTCATTGAATTAGGTGAGAATAACCGCGGGAAATATACATCATATTTAAAAGATGACGCCATCAAAGTCCCGGAACATATTGAAGAAGTCTGGTTCCGCACGAAGGTCAGGAAAGAAACATATAGCTATGAATATAGCTTTGATGGAGTTGAATTCACTGAAATCCCCGTCAGGTTAGATGCTGCGATCCTTTCGGATGATTATGTTCTGCAAAGCTACGGCGGGTTCTTTACCGGGGCGTTTGTTGGCCTTGCGGCAGTCGACTACTCCGGTTATGACGCCAGCGCTGAGTTTTATCATTTCGATTACCAGGAGCTGGGCGATACGTTAATCGCCAGTGACGCTTACAGTTGGGAAGCCAGTGAATTACGTGGTTATTAGATAGCCCTGACCGGGGATGTGAAATGAGGAACTGGCGCGACAGGCCGCGCCGGTTCCGGGTGTTGCGGGGGCCGTTCTGGCCGCAGAATGGATATCCCGGATGCTTTTCGTAGATTATCTGTAGAAAAAAATATAACGGCGGATGCGATCCCGGGGTTATTCCGCCGATTTTATTTGTTTCAACGCGGCATAGCGGGCAATCAGTTGCTGCAGGTGTTGTTCCGTCTGGCTCTGCTGCGCCGAAGCCCCTGGCTGATTGTGCGGCTGTTCTGACAGCTGCCGCAGCTGCTCTTCCACCGGAACGGTCCGGCTGAACGACTGCGTTCAGACCGCGCCACTGGGATTCCACTTTCTGGAACGCTTCGTGGTGCATGACCGCATCCAGCTGGCGGCTAATCAGGTAGTCCAGTTCCGCGATATGGTGATCGATCAGGGTTTTGTCGAGCTTCTCCACCGGCTGGCCGGACTTGCGGATGCAGTCCATAAACACCTGCATCGCCGCCGTCAGACGTTCGCCCGCCGGGGCGTCAGACAGTGCGGCATCATCCAGAAAGTTGTTAATATCCCCCAGGCGGGACGCCAGGGTCAGGTTGATTTTTTCAAACAGGGAGGCGTAAACGCCCTCTTTTTCCAGTACAGCGGTCTGCCCATGCGTAGAGGCGGTTTCAGTATTTACAGACATCAGCATATTCCCGGTTAATCCATTAAATAACGCACGCCGTTTATTTCGGGGCCAGTGCACTCATTTCATCGCGTAATTCCTGAGACAGCGCCGGGTCTTTGAGGATCTTTTCGAGCTCTTTTCGGAAAGTGGCGTTATCCAGAAGGTTGGATTTGAGGTCACGTAATAAATTACGCATCGCCAGCATGGCGCGAAGCTGCGGAATTTGACGGGCAACCTGCTCAGGCTCGAAGTCTTTCATATCAGCGAAGTTCAGCTTAATGCTTTCCTCCGTGCTGTCTCCGGCCAGCGTGTTCTGCACGGTCAGGTTTATTTCCGGGTTGAATTCCGCAAGGACGCTGTTGAAGTTATTTTTGTTGATATTGATTTTTTCTCTGTCAGATAATGGTCGGTCCTCTTTACCATTACTGAAATCACCGAGGGTGAGAAGCTTCAGCGGCAGCTCGACTTTTTTCTGCGCGCCCCCTGTATGCAGAGCCAGCTTTAAATTAATGCGTGCCTTTGGCACTTCATTCTGGAAACTATCAGCCATAGCGGTCCCTTCCCTTGAGGAATATTTGTTAAAAATAACGACGTTTGATGACAAAACCATAGTAGAGCAAAGCATCAGAAAATATCAACCCGTCAGTTCGAAAGTCCAATATAAGACTTCCCTTAAAGATTTTAATCAAAATGTAAAAACCAAAGTATCAGACGAACAAAACCAATATGAAATACCCAGCGTTTACTTACAATAAAGACAGGATTTACGCCCGCCTTATGAATAGGTAATGAATTCACATCTCAACACATCTGTTCAATTGGTGAAAATCAATGTGTAACGGTAATAATTATTGTTCCATCATTGAAAATATGGCTGACAAAAGAAATAAAGATCGAATTCTTTTTTTATCGTTTGCAAGCCATGAATGTTCCCTGAACCAGACGTTAATATAGTCATAAAAAATGTCAGACAGGATTGGTATAAAAACCACAAATAATCCCCCTCAAATATTGCTCTTTGATTATTAGAACTGACAAGGCATTGAGACTCAGTGAGCGCAATGAAATATTAGCAATCCATTCACCCAGTATATTTAAATACGGCAGACAATAATGCTCATCGCTCATTAATTCCTTCCCGGTGCCCGTTCGAAAGCGGCGCGCCCGCCTCCCGCCAGCCAGGTCGTAAAGGATTACAGCTGCGGATTCATTGTTTTGTTGTCCAGAGCCGAGTTGCGGTTCGCATTCCCTCTCCCGCCAGGCTATATCTTAGACACCTTTCTTCATACAGGAGTGAATATGATGGGCAAAAAGATTCTGATGCTGGTGGGCGATTATGCCGAAGATTACTTGAACAAAATTATAACTAACTGATTTAAAATAAAATTAATTAATAATTACCTAAAATATGTACTTAATTATGTACTCACAAACCTAAACAATCCATTTGACTAGTAATCATCTCTCGCTGAATACTGTATATTCAACCAGCACAAAGGTGATTATCATGCGTGTAGAAATCAGCATTGCCAAAGAGAAAGCCGCGAAAATGCCAAAGGGGTCAATGGAGGCCTTGAAAGACGAAATGACCCGTCGAATCAGCAAGCAATATGACGACGTTGAAGTGATCGTGAAAACGGCCAGTAATGATGGACTGAGCGTTTTGTGGGCGACTGATAAAGAAATCGCCAAAGAATTTGTAGAGACCACTCTAAAAGACGCTTGGGAGACGGCTGACGACTGGTTTGTGTGTTGAGTTATGGGTATAGTGCGCCCCGACTGTACGGCATGAACACCTGCAGTTACCCTACTCGGCAGGTCTTGTATACGGCTGCCGGGTGGGTTTTTACATCAAATCCTCACCCAGCCTCATGCAGTATGCTATCCGGGAAATCTTTATAAATCGTCTTCACCCCCTCCGAGCACATAGGCCACAGACACAATGTTTTAACTGCTCAGACCAGAAATATCTGGAAGCTTTAGGCATATTCTTGGAAGATAGACGAGCGCAAAGACGCACACAGCAATAATGTCATGAAGTTTTTTCCCCTGAGTGTGCCTGCTCCGGGGATTTTTTTATCAAACAGGACTGGCATCCTGCCTCAAATCGTTAATCGTGTGTGGCTACGCCGAGAACTTCCACATCTTCCAGCGCCTCACCTTCAATGCTCTCGCCTTCGGCTGTGATGAACGACTGCCCCATCAGCTTTGCAAACTGCAGTTCGCCCGCACAACGGATAAGCACAACGCTTCCCTGCGTCACCTTCAGCGATAAATCGAGAACCACATAGCCCCGGTCAGTCTGAATAACCTGCGAGTTAGCGCTGATATCACATGCTGCCGTGACGGTCAGCCTCTGCTCGATATAATCTGTAGCCGGTGATGGAAATGGGCCCATTACATCACCCTCCCCATATTCCGCAGAATCCACAGCCGATTTTCTGTATGTTCCGGCGTTTTGTCAGCGAAGCACGACTGATAGCGCTCTATCCAGCGATTGGCCTCTGAGTAGGACAGGTGGATGCCACGGCCTACAAGCGAGGAAATGAAATCCCCCGTGTAAAGGTACTGGTAGCCTTTCGAGTTTCGAAGAATCGACTCCCGAAAGGCCTGGTTAATGTCTGTTTGTCGAAGCATGATCTGCTCTCCCATAAACACTGTTTATGCATACAGTATTTTTATTGAGAGGGAAGATCAAGCGAGGTTGCAGCTATCAATGTTCATGACAGCCGCAACCAACTGATTACGCCTGCATAGGCAGGTTTGCCGTCATCAGATACGCAGACTCAGCAACGAATTGCTTATAGCCTGGCCGCTCTACCCCTGAAGCCCCGCGAGTGACCAGCATGCAAAGGTCTCCCCCACGTTTAACCATATCGGTGTTAATAGCCAGCTCAATGGTTCCCACGTCATATTTGGCAACACAGTAATCCACGGGAGCGCCTGGCTCTGTCACGTCAATAACGCGGATATCATTCCGTCTTCCCATCTCGGTCATATGATAAGCGGCGTACAGGCGGCCGAGATTGGTACAGAAAATCAGTGGGCGACAAAGCGCACCGTCCAGCGTTGGCACGTTCAGCGCTACTGCAAAATTAAACCGGCTGACTAACTCTTGTTGCCACTGCGTACCGTCAAACCAGATATGACAAATCTGGGTGGCACCATCCCGGTCGTACTGCCAGATGACCGTGTGATAGTTGTTTTCCAGGTCATGACATGCCCCGTTCTGGTTGCAGTAACCCGAACCGGCAGGCGCATCAATGATTTTTTCCGCGTTGCTGCCGCTCAGCGGCAGGGCATACTGCTGACTACCGTCGGCACTGGTGAACGTCGCGCCCTTGTCGGTGGATTTCGCATAGAACAGGCCAAAGTTTGTGTCAGCATTTTGAGAGTCGGTTCGGTATCCCCAGCATAGATGGAGCGTGCCGGCATCATCAACAACGATGCGTTGCTCATACGGGTTAGATGCCTGCGCATCAATCAGCAGCACTTTGGGGTTAAAGAGCATCGTTTCATCATTGAACGTTGCTCCGTAGTAGACACCGTTCCCCGAGCTTCCTTCGCGCCAGAATGCCTGAAGAGTGCCGTCCGGGTAGCTGACAAAGCGCGGATAAGTCACCACCTTAGAATCAGTAGCGTAAGGGGCGCGTTTCCAGGCGGAAATATCATGCGGGTTTTCGCTGATTACGCAGCGCCATGGGTCGCCGTGATGGTTTGCAGCTACCAGAATATAACCATTTTTGGTAATACCCGTTACAGCGACACAGTGTCCATCTTCTTTTGTCGGTGATTTCAGAACGCTCCCTTCGGCCCCCGGGTTCAGATCTGGCACAGTGCTTAAATCGAAGACTGACCAAGGGCCACCCATAACGCTGCGCTGCAAAATGTGAGGTAGCCGCCCCTCAGCAGTGACCACCACGTACTGATATCCTCCTGCCTCGACAATCTGGTCCTGAATAAAGGCGGTTGCGTTATAGTTCCAGGTGTTATCAAGCTTAATCGGGAGACGCTCCATCTGACAGGAAACCTGTGGGACGGTATCCGCTTTCTGGTTCGTTTCTGTCAGCGCTTCTGCCGTTGCAAACGCACGATGTCTGGCAAAGATTTTATAGTCAGAATACCGTGCGCGAACGTACAGATAGCCAGCCTGTTTTGCAACAGCGGATGTGTAGGTGTAAAAATCAGGCGTTCCCCGTGAAGTATGCGTGGCCAGCACCTCCACAACATTCTTATCCTCATCAAGCTGGATAATCATGTCAATGACCTGACCCGCCGTGCGAGAGCCGTGAGAGCCGAAATATGTTACCGTATCACCCGGATCGACTTTCAGGTATACCGCGTGCTGCTCACCGCTGGCAGGGGTTTTGGTAATGCTCGTACCTTCAATGACGGTATTATCAATCCGCTCATAGTCAGTGGTCTCACCTGCTGCGATATTTTCAATCCAGCTCTGCTGCTCTTCCCGGTAAATGGTAATATCCGTCGAGTACGCCGTGCGGGCATTAATCCAGATAAAGCCATCCTGTTCAGCAGTGAAGATGACGCCATCCCGCCGGGTGACTTCGCCGGTGCCAAACACAGGATGAAGTACGCTGGCAAAGCTACCTGCACTATCAAGTTGAATAGCCAGTCCGACTATGAAGCCCACGACATTACTTCCGTAAGGGCCGTCATACATCAGGCTCTGACCTTTTTTTACAGGTATTTTATAGGACCGCCATGATGTGGTGGCTGAGTTGATACTCCCGTCCACATACATAAACGTGTTTCCGTAATACGCTGCTTCTGCGCCAAGCTCGCGGAAGAATTTCCCCTCGGTTATCTGGCCAAGCGTCACCAATGCCTCGCCAGAGATGCGGTCAAAATATCTCCCTGGCACATAATACGGTCGATTAGAAATCACGCTGAAAGGCGTTAACTCGCCAGAGGCATCCCGGGAGCGGGCGCGGATGTAAATCAGCCCGTCCATAGTGGCCGTAGCAGAATACTCCTGATCGGCTTGCACCACTCCGGTTGAGACCATACTGACCAGCGGAGCAACTTTATTACCCGCGCTGTCCAGTTGCCACATGACAGCAATATTATCCCCGGGAACAACCGAGCCCATTGACCCTTTATAGGTATACTGCTCTCCCTTACTGACGTTAACGAAAAGACCGCGCCATCCATCACCATTCGTGTCCACGGTGCCATCAGCATAAATAACGTATTTATCGATGTAATCCAGTTCATCTGTGATATCCACCGGGCCATCATTATCGCTGAGTCTGGTATCAACCACCGCAATTTGCGTATCAACATATACCTGAGACGGCATATGCCGACCGGTCGCCTCCAGCGTACCGCCGTTGTTGATGTACTCATCGGCAAGTGAACTGCCATCCGTGCTACGTACATAGGTTGTGCTGCCATCGGGTATATTCGCGATATCAGCCTGTGCCGCTTCAAGCGTCATGTACTGCTTACTCAGCGGAATGATGTTCTGTCGGACCTCATCATTTTTCGCCATGAATCCGCGCCAGGTATCCAGATCAACACCCGCGCGATCAGGCACGGTGAGAGCGTCCGAGTTCACCAGCTTATCCAGGCGCTCGGCATTATCGAGCAGCACCGCCGGAGAAGTACTCCCCAGCTCCGGGTTAAAGGCCATGTTTTTTGCTCCAAAAAAGGCGTTCGCGCAAACGAGGGTTTGTGCGAAAAGAGTTAATAAGGGGTTTTTATGGGGTATTACGAGACGTCGCCGGGGTAGATAGCGTCGTCGTAGGCGTAGAAAATTTCTTTATATTCCGGCGCGGTAATCTGACAGTTGCTGTCACCGGAGGGGGCGACCTCCTGGACTATCCCATGCCGGGCACCTTTTTCACTGTCGCAGAACAGCAAACGCGGTAGATCAATATCAGGGTCGTCCATAATCCAGTCTTCCGGGTGCAGATCGTCGTTGTAAGGTATGGTAAGAGTGAAATCATCTATCCGCTGCGGCGTCAGCATCCGTGACGATGGACGACTGTTCTGAAACTGTATCCAGCACCGGGGATTTGTATAGCTCCAGTCCAGAGGCTCGGTGACATGTAACGTTATTTCCTGAAAGTCGTATGTCATTGCGTCAATCAGGCAACTTTGGGTTTTCCCGGTTCGAATATCATCTGACAAAATGATGTGGTCACCAAAATCATGGCACCATCCCAGCATTGCAGTTGTAGCCGTATACGTCCGGCGTTGATGAAGATATTTCATTAACCGGCGCATCCCGATACGCCAGGCACGATCCGCTGTCATGACGACATCGATGGTGTAAGCCTCCGTTTTCCGGGGGAACGGATTTTCAGGCGTCCGGCACTGTACGGTCTCCTCCGCCCAGGTAACGGGATTGATGTATTTCACATCCACGCCATCAAAATCGTCCTCCGAAGGCACCCTGAATGATGTCTGCATTTCCTCGACAGTATCCTGGGGGGTGATGATTCCGGTCCAGCTTTTAACCCCTTCACGCCCGACGGAAAGTAAGCCGTCAGACAGCAGAAAATACCCCATGCCTGCTTCAGCAATCTTGTCGAAAATATCCTTTGCGGACGTGCTGTCACTGCTTGCCTGATGGTCAAAATACTCGCCTCGTGGCGTCCAGTAGTTAGCCTCAAGCATGTTAATTGTGGAAATGTCGATCTGGTCGTCGCGATAACCCAGACTGCGGGCCAGATGCAGGAATGCCCCGCTGATTGTCCTGTCACCACCGCCATCATAGTTTCGCGTGGCGACAACACTCACACGCTTGTCTGACTGCGCCGCCAGCTGGCCGCCGGTTTCAACCGTGATCCCTATTGTTGATATCCCTGCGTAGGAGGTCGGATGGGAAAGCAAACGACCTCTGAGTGCCTGCCAGAACATGCTGTCCCTCGCGTTGTTACTCCCCTGCTCGTTACGGCGGCGGCATCGAACCTCCACCAGCCCGGGAGAAGACAGATTAAAACGCTCTGTAAAACCGAGGCCATTAACGTTTTTAAGCGCGTACACCCCCTGCTTACTCGTCCACCCTGATCCGGAACCATATACGCGGTACTGAATTTCATACTCAACATGGCGAACCCGCTTATTCCCGTTGTTCTGGAATCCGCAAATTCCGTTTGGGAAAGCAAAGTTGACCTCGAAGGCGTCCACAACTTCATTTTGCGGGGAGGCCAGAAAGGGGCCGAGCCATGTTTCATTATCGTTGATACCAGACGCGGCAAAATCCACGACGGTACGGGTGAGGAAACCTGCCCAGGTATTATCAACGACACCATTAACCACCCTCTGTACGGTTGCAGACGCACCGTCAGTCGATGCTATCTGGTATTCGTTGCCACGGTGAGCCAGGGAAATCCGCTGCGTGCCGTCCGGCAGGCCAGAAAATGCGGTACCGGAATCGTATGCCAGCCTGACACTGGCTGTGACCGCCGGGCTTCCGCCACTGGATGCTGTACCGGAAGTAAACACAGGGCTGTCGCCAAAAACTGACGCGGGCAGGAATGATGACGTAATGGAACCGCCACGCCACGGGCTGGAGATTTCCACGATACGAATCACGCCGCCGTCATCCTGAGCAATCAACCCCGATCCGGTGAGCCCGCTGTTAATCGCCGCCAGCAAACCGGACATTGTGCCGTAGTCAGCAACCAGGGACAGGGTATAGGTGACGCCCTGCCAGGTCAGAGCAAACGTCTGGCTGGTTGTCGTAAAATCATACGTGGATGGCGACGCACTGGCGCGCAATGCTGCAGTCGATCCCCCCGTTCCCGGAACGGCGTCCTGGTGGGGGGTATACGTGGCAATCTGCAGATCGTAATCGGTACCGCTAAATGTCAGAGTTACAGGCATACCATTATATGGCGCCACTTCTGCCACGGCGTCACCTGTCAGAACGTTAAAACCATCCTCAATCGATACCTGATAATTCACCGGCGCTTTCAGAGTGACAATTGCACCCTCAATCCAGCCAGGAGGCAGCTTGTTCTCATCTTCATCATCATCGTTGTCATCGTCGACATCGAGACCTGAAAACGAGACTGAAGCGCCGCTGACGGTCATGGCATCAGCAACGATATCACTGGCTTCAGGGGCAGTCTGAGCCATATCCAGACCTGACCCGCTTGATGTCCCGCCAACTTCTGTACTGTTGAACCAGATCTCGCTGCGACGGTCCCCCGCCACGTTATCGCCAGGGCCATAGCTGGTATATGAAAAGCCATCGCCTAATGGCAGAGCAGGAGTTTCACCTACCCGAAAATCACCCCCTGTGTATGAAAAACGACCGTATCCGAGACACACAAACATTTCGACCGTCATCCGGGTGGGATCATTGGGGTCAAAGCGAGTGACCGGCTGCACCAGGTAATCCGGATAAATTCTGTTTCTTCCGAAGACCTCGCGAACAGGATCGCCAAGTTTAGCTGTATTCGCTTTTGCCGGGTTCAGGTCCAGTGATGCTGAATTGCCTGACGAAAACCCGCCCAGCTCTGGTTTCGGGGCGAAAAACAGCGCATAGGCCGTAGAGGCAATAGATACGGCAACCGATACCCACACGGCGATTTCCAGGCCGGTTCCATACGGGATCGGGTAAATCCGCACATCGCTGTCTGGCCGCAGCAAACATAGTGGCCATTCCGCAGGTGGAACAGCCCGGCCGTCCAGTTCGACAGCAACAGGATGCTTTCTGTCCTGCGAATAGCTCGGGACATTTCTGCACATCCACTCATGCAGCGTCAGCACACCATGCTCATGCGTTTCAAGGGGTTCACCCGGTAGCCGGGACGGGTAAAACTTTATCGTCATTGCCAGAACTCCACGCGGTTAAAGCGGCGGATAAATCGCGCCAGTGGCAGAAACGTAACCCCCGAGCCTGGATTACATTCCGCGACCTGCAGCTGGTTATCGAGCATCACAATGATCCCGACATGGGAAACTGTTGAGCCCGAATAGCAAGCCACTCCGGCACCTTCACAGGGGTCACAACGCTTCAGCGAAAGCATCAGTTTTCTCGCTTCCCGGTCGAGGCCCCCGCCGTCTTTGGTCACACCTGCAAAATCGGGCCAATCAGGTAGCTCCAGGTCTCGACGTATCTCATTCACAATGCCGAAGCAGTCAAGTAGCGGGTAGGCTCTACCGCCCTTCTGCCATTTAACAGAACGGTATTTATCAGGGTTAAACATATTTGCCTCAGGTTAGTAGCGTAAGCCCGGATGCTCGGCGAGGTTGTAACGTTTACGGGGCCAGGCTGTTTTGAGGATATTCATATAGCCTG
>OJWG01000185.1_pt1 | contig 17152 bp, 13 predicted proteins | sample 1600401 | NCBI WGS metagenome assembly OJWG01 (sample SAMN04436829, study PRJEB24849) | human gut metagenome | biome: human gut; feature: NICU; material: stool | host: Homo sapiens | place: USA: Saint Louis, MO | collected 2011-07-21 | reverse complement strand
GGAGGGGGGCTGAGGGGGAATTTAAAAAAATGACATCACGAAAATATAATATTAACAGAAACTCTGACATGATATTGATATATCAGCTCAGCCGACATATCAATATCAGAGTCAAATGAGAGGAATATATCCTTCCGGGCTGTTCAGTACTAAAACTGAAGCAACATCGTTCAAAGCACAGAAAAGAGAATAACCGAAAATAAAAATACAATTACAACCGCCGCGAGTAATACCCTGAATATCCCCTTCACCGTCTGTTCAAGAAATACCAGTCCGTGTTTGTTACCCATCTCGTTCAAGATCCATCATTTTACTCATTTTATTTTTAGTTATGTGAAACCCATCACGATATAATGATATTACTTATTCATTTAGTCAATAAATATACTGTTACCGGACTCTTTTTTTGATGACCATCAGTGTCACCCGCTCAGCAGACAAGGCAGTGCTCTGCATTCAGATCTGACGTATTTTTTATCCGTTTTGCTCTTCACCGGGGAAAAAACACATTCCCGCAACCGAACTGAAACAATTCATCGGATGCTGCCAATCAGTTGATAATGCTTTATCACTGAAAGTATGACGTAACGCAACAAACACGGTATCATCATGTTATTACTCAGCTTTTACCCTTACAACACTATGCCTTTCATAAAACAGATCTGCCATAAATACAACGTCAATTGCAATTAATTCCAACCTATTCAAAATAACCAGATTTATAATCCGGAAATACCCTTTCAACCTCCCCAAAAGCAGTTCATCTGTTTTTTTTACTAAAAAAATGTGTCTGAGCGCAATTTTCATTTGCCTTAAGATCGAAAACCCAATAAATTACGCGCCAAATTGGTTTAATCCAAAATTTTCATGCAGTCATCCGCAACGGCACACGCGTGCCTGACACGATCTGGTTTGCATCCCCATTTTTATGATGGACACATATTATTAATATAATTAACTAATCTGATTTTTTGACAACACCTTTTAACTAACACCGGGTTTATTGCTGACACCGCAATAAGTCACATCATCGTATTACCTGAAAAGAATAAATATCATCATGGCTTACGCACATAAAAAACACTTTAATAAAACATTACTGGCATTATTACTGACTTCACAAAGCACATTGGCATTTTCCGCAATGGATTATGAAGTCTCAAAGATAAAAAACATTGGTCAGTCTGCCGCCATATCAGCAGATGGTCGTGTAGTTGCCGGTACTTATGAAATCTCAAATGATAATTACCGTCCTTTCATTATTATTGATGGCAATGCAGTTGACCTGAGTAAATATGCAGCCGGGAATAACAGTATTTATGTCTCCGGCCTTTCAGCAGACGGTAATATCGCCATCGGTTATATCGTTGATGTAAATAATAAATCTGACTCTAAAATGTATATTTATGATACCAATACCGATACGGTGAATATCCCTGATCAGCAGGCATTTGCCAGTGTCGCTTCCCTGGGTATTTCCGGTGACGGTAAAACCGTTATCGGCATTGCAGACGAAAAAGCTTTCCGCTTTAGCGGACAGGACGGCATTACATTATTAGATCCGTCAGAAACAGCAACCTCCACCGCAAACGGCGTTAATTATGACGGCAGTGTAATTGTCGGCCGCTTCATCAGCGGCAGTGGTCAGGCATTTAAATATACCGGTGATAAAGGCATGGTTTCACTGGGCACCCTGAGAGAAGAGAATACGGGCGAATCCGGCGCTAATGCCGTATCCGCTGACGGGCTTGTTACCGTAGGCTGGTCAAATATCAGTGAATATGAAACACATGCGATGAGTCATACCGATAAAGACGGTATGCGTGATCTCGGCACCCTGAAGAAAGATAACAGCGGCTATTCCAGTGCTTCATCTGTTTCAAGTGACGGACAATTTATTGTGGGTTCATCCGATAACGAAGATGATATCGCACGTGGCTTTGTCTATGTTTCAGGTGAAAAAAAGATGTACGAACTGAAACCACTACAGGAAAGCTTTGAAGGTGAATCCAGTGCGGAAGCCATTTCTGCGGATGGCAAAGTGGTCGCCGGTTATGTGCAGAATGACAATAATGAAACATCCGCTGTTCTATGGAAACTGGACTATAAACCACCAATGACCCCGCTTGAGCCGTCAAAACCGGTTGATCCGTCTGAACCACTGACACCGCTTGAGCCATCAGAGCCGGTCAAACCAGTCAAACCAATCCTGCCGCTGACACCGGTTGACCCGGCTGATAACGGCGGTATCACGGTCTCTGATCCTGTTGATATTATTAAAACCCGCAATACAGTAACAAAACTGGCAAACAGCAGTTATCAGGTTCTGGATTTATACCAGACCGCCCTGTATAACCTCGCGGAAAGCCGTTGCCAGATGGGTGACGATAATTACTGCGCCGGCCTGTTTACCCAATATGACAATGTGCATCAGAACAGCCGTGTGGCCACCGGCGTATTTGGTTCATTCCGTTTACCGGCAGAAAACTGGACGCTGGGCGCGTCACTGAATTTCGCCGTAAATACCCGTCTGGCCGATGGCTACGACACCCGCGGCAATAATCATCTCGGTGTTGGCGCATGGCTGCGTTATCAGGAAAATAAAGATAACTCCGGCTTTAACAGTGAGCTTTCCGCTGCATTTTTACAGCAGGGTCTGGAAATCACCCGTCAGGCACAACGGGGCACTGAAACCGGAAAAGGCAATTCTGATATCAAAGGTTACTATGTAAAATTCACCACCGGTTATGGCATTACCGTGAGTGCAAATACCCTGGTGACACCACTGGCTGCTATTAAATATCATAATGTCACCCGTGCCGGATATACAGAATCAAATGGTATTGATTTCCCGGCAACCTATGGCCGTGCCGGAAATAAAAACCTTGATTTACAACTCGGCGTGGATTTGAAACATCAGTTTAATAAGAGCACAGAACTGGATGCAGGTATCGGCGCGGATATTAAACTCAGTCACCAGCGTGATGCCTTTACCGGCCATATTCAGTATGTGAACGATGCTGATTATATTTATGATCACGGCAACAGCCAGAGTGTAAAACCGTATGCCCGTGCCGGTGTGAATTACTTTATCACGGAGAACTCCACCCTTCGCGGCGATATTGGTTATCACACCACGGATTACCGTAATGATGGTTTGCAGATTGGTCTCAGCTATTCATACCACTGGTAACCACTGTTTCAGTTAATTAAAATCATCCGGCAATAACTATTTATTGCCGGATTTTTATTATCTGTACAACCTGTTTTATTTCTGTTTTTCCGTATCCGCAGAATATGAGAGATAATGCACAACCGTTTTGCTCCGGATAATAGCATTTAACTGACTGTCAATCCGGCGATCATCCACGGTTGCCCGTTTATGCTGACGGTGATGTTCTGCCGGGGATGACACCATAAATGTCTCCATAAATTCATCCTGCGTACCGGGAACCGAAAACAGCCCTCTGGAATAACCACCATCCCGTAACCGGATCCGTTTTAATTGCTCCATCAGTGCAAAAAATTGCGCCTGATGTTCCGTATCCACTTTATACTGAATACACACCATCACCGGTTTTTTATCTTCCTCAGAATACGGTAATTCCTCCGGCATTGTCAGATGTTCAGACGGTGATAGATTGATATTGTCGTGGTCAATTTTCACTTTCAGCACACATAACCAGACAACAATAATACCTGCTGCCGCCGCAAGCAGCGCGATTGTTATTGATGTGTGTGAGGCAATCTGCCCCCAGATTAATGACCCCAGTGCCATTGACCCCGAGAATACCGTCAGATACAGCGCCAGCCCTCTCGCTCTGACCCAGTCCGGCAGTGCTGTCTGCGCTGACACCATCAGCGTGGAGAGCGTGATCAGCCAGCTGAACCCGGCAATAATACTGCCGGCGATTGCCAGATATTTTGATGTGGTCACGGCAAAGATCACCAGCACAATAACCGTTCCGGCAGTCCCGGCAGTCACTAATATTCCGGTACTGAACCTGGCCCGCAGCGCAGATAAACTGAATGCCCCGGCGACCGCCCCGATACCGATACTGGTGGTTAAAATCCCGTATAACGTTGCATCCCCCTGAAGCGACACTCTGGCAACCAGCGGCAGCATTGCCCAGTAAGCACTGGCGAACACAAAGAAGGCGGCGGCTCTGATAATGGTTTTAATCAATGCCGGACTGTAACGGGCATAGCGCAACCCGGAAATCATCGCGGCGACAACTGATTCCGCCGGTAAGGTATTTTCTTGGTGTTTTTCCCCTTTCCACCACCACACCGCCACAATAATGGCAATAAAGCTGAGTGCATTAAGCATAAAAGGAAGATAAAGCCCCACCTGCGAAATCAGCACACCGGCCAGCGCCGGGCCGATGGCGCGGCTGATATTAATCCCCATACTGTTCAGTGCGATCCCCGCCTTTAATTCATGCGGCGCCACAATACCCGGGACAATCGCCTGCCATGCCGGGCCTAAAAAAGCCGCACCGGATCCGAGAATAAAGGTAATTAACAATAACCAGCCGATACTGACCACATTGAAGTAAACCAGAACAGCCAGTAATGCAGCGGCAAAAAACATCATGATATTGACAAATATAAGCAGCTTGCGCTTATCGAAAATATCAGCAATCGCCCCGGCCGGTAAGGCTAATAAAAAGACCGGCAATGTGGTCATCGCCTGAATGGTGGCAATCATGACAGGATCAGGACTCAGATTGGTCATCAGCCATCCCGCACCGACATCATTCATCCATGTTCCGATATTAGAAAATAATGTCGCCATCCATAACACAAAGAAAATACGGTTACGCAGCGGCGACCAGGCTGATGATTGCGGATTAGTCATGTGAATATGATCTCCGGTTTAATATGGCCGGTGTTTTACCACCAGCCACAGTATTAACATGTACAGCGATAATTAAAATGCAAAGCAGGAACAACCCAGCGCGCCCCAGAAGGCATTATCATCCGCAACCGGCACAGACGATTTACGGGCGATATCATGCTGGTGTCCGTGAACATGACACGAACCGCAGCACTGGTGTAACTGATTCAGGATCGCAGCTTTATTTTCCTGCTGTAAATAAGAGTAGTGTCCCGGCACTTTAATAACCGGTGACCAGTCAGGTAATACCGGAATTGACGGCGGTGCCAGCGGCCCGAAAATACCGTTGCCGTAAACAACCTCGCCGTTCACCACCGTCAGCAGGGATTCTATCGCTTTAATTTCCGCTTCCGGCACACGGAAATAATCGTCAGATAAGGCAATAAAATCTGCAAACTGCCCTGATTTAATCTGCCCTTTTTTACCCTGTTCATCAGAGAACCAGGAGCTGCCGATAGTCCATAACTCTAACGCGGTATCCCGGTCTAACCGGCTATTGTCGTCATACATCTTCATACCGCCGACTGTCCGGCCTGACACCAGCCAGTAAAGCGCTGTCCACGGGTTATAACTGGCTACGCGCGTCGCATCCGTTCCCAGACCGACCGGCACCTCTGCGTTCAGCATTTTCGCCACCGGCGGCGTGTGTTTCACCGCTTCATGACCATAGCGGTCCGCAAAGTATTCACCCTGGAATGCCATACGATGCTGAATTGCCAATCCGCCGCCCAGCACTTTTACCCGTTCAATATTTCGTTCACTGATGGTTTCCGCGTGATCGAAAAACCAGTGCAGGCCGTCAAACGGGATCTCTTTATTTACTTTTTCAAACACATCCAGCATACGGCTGATGGATTGATCATAAGTGGCATGCAGACGGAACGGCCAGCGGTGTTCAACCAGGTGGCGGATCACGGCTTCCAGCTCCGCATCCATATTATCCGGCAGATCCGGTCTCGGCTGCAGGAAATCCTCAAAGTCAGCCGCAGAGAATACCAGCATTTCCCCTGCACCATTGTGACGGAAAAAATCGGTTCCCTCTCCCGGCGACACCATCGATGTCCATTCGCGGAAATCCTCCAGTTCCTGTTTCGGACGCTGGGTAAATAGGTTATAGGCGATACGGATAGTCAGTTGATTCTGTTTTGCCAGCTCCGCGATAACCTCATAATCTTCCGGATAGTTCTGGAATCCGCCCCCGGCATCAATCGCACTGGTTACCCCGAGACGGTTAAGTTCGCGCATAAACTGACGGGTTGAATTAACCTGATAATCCAGCGGCAGTTTCGGGCCTTTCGCCAGCGCGGAATACAGCAGCATGGCATTGGGTTTTGCAATCAGCATGCCGGTCGGGTTACCGTGCTCATCCCGCTGAATTTCACCGCCCGGCGGGTTCGGGGTATCTCTGGTATAACCGATCACACGCAGTGCCGCTTTATTCAGCAGCGCGCTATCATAAAGATGCAGCACAAAAACCGGGGTATCCGGTGAAACCGCATTGATTTCATCTAATGTCGGCATCCGTCTTTCGGCAAACTGGAATTCACTCCAGCCACCCACAACACGGACCCACTGCGGCGCCGGCGTCACATCAGCCTGTGCTTTTAACATCGCCAGGGCATCCGATAATGACGGCACACCTTCCCAGCGCAATTCGAGGTTATAATTCAGTCCGCCGCGGATAAGATGAAGGTGCGAATCATTCAGGCCGGGAATAATCACCAGCCCTTTAAGATCAATAATCTCTGTTTCTTCATTCCGTAACTGCATAACTTCATCGTTGGTTCCGACAGCAATAAATTTGCCGTCACGGACAGCAACGGCCTGAGCAACGGGATTTTCACGATCGAGTGTATGAATATCACCGTTGATAAATATTTTTGATGCGAAGCGTTTATTCATGATGATGTGTTTCCTGTTTATGAGGAACTCACTGCTTATCAAATACTGTTGCGGCAAGCGGTATAGGAAAAAATAACCGGAGAGCGACCTCTCCGGTTGTTACGCTGTTACTTAATAACGCGCTGAGGTGCTTTATGAACCATAGTATAGGCGTAATCGACACCCATGCCGTAAGCACCGCTGTGCTCCTGAACCAGCCCCATTACTGCGTCATAGGTTTCTTTACGGGACCAGTCGCGCTGGTACTCCAGCAATACCTGCTGCCAGGTCACAGGAATAGCCCCGGCCTGCACCATACGATCAATAGAACGTTCATGCGCATCAACTGAGGTACCACCGGATGCATCTGTCACAATATAAACTTCATAACCGGCTTCAATCGCCATTAAGGTCGGGAAATTCAGGCAGACTTCTGTCCATAATGCCGCCATCACTAATTTTTTACGTCCGGTGGCTTTAACGGCTTCGACAAATTTCGGGTCTTCCCAGGAATTCATGGAGGTACGTTCGATAGGTTTTGATTCAGGATGGATGGCCAGTAATTCAGGCCAGATATATCCGCTGAAGCTTTCTGTTTCAACGGAGGTATAAATTGTCGGCACATTGAAAATTTTTGCTGCTTTTGCCAGGCCAACGGTATTATTTTTCAGCTGCTGGCGGTCGATATTTGCCACACCAAAGGCCATTTGCGGCTGATGATCAATAAAAATAACGGCAGAATTTTGTGGGTTTAACAGTTCTAATTTAGACATAATGCGTTCCTGTTCAATTGGTTAAATTGATAAAAATAAATATTAATCTTGCTCACTGACAGGAAACATAATAGGCCGGCACCGGATAATGACCAGATGCCAAATTTGACTTTAGGAGTCAAAAAAAATGAACGATATTTGTTATTTGTTGATTAGGTTGGTTTTTATGCTGTTTTTTGCGGAGTAAATGGCAAAACACCCGTTAAAATGAAACAATATTTAGCTACACTGAAAAAGCGATCTGATAGTGGTAATTAACACCGGTCAGACCGGCGTTTTTTGCAGGCATTTACATATTTAAAACATCAACAGCCTGTTTATCACCGTCGACATCTTTAATGAAAAATGTAACCCCAATCGATCGCCTGTGAGGATTAATTTTTTTTGCCTGCTTTTTTTGTAAAACTATTGAGGCTGTGTACGCATATTTTCCATTATCCTGATACTGAATATCAGGTGCAGGCAGGCACTTGTTTTCATTTAATTTAACCGGACTGCCGCTATAATCTATATCCGCGATAGTCTTTTGCTCTTTAAAATCAAATACATTTATATATGTAATGTATTTATCATCAGCTGCATTTGGGGTTTTAACACATAACTTACCTGCACTCATACTGACATCACCGTTGACTATTAATGGCCTTGGAGCATTCGCATGCCAACACCCGCTCAACAGAAACTACATTGTCTGACCGCATACCGAACGGGAGATAACTATCGCAATGAACCCAAACATTATATGACATTGAATTTCCAGATATAGTTTTAGCCATTGCCATTTTACCGAGTGTTATTTTCCTCAGTATCGGTTCTTTTATTTCTTTCTTCTTATTTTCCTGTGTAATAATACCCTTATAAACTCCTTTTATATATCAGTACTAATATCATCTTTACTTATAGCCTTTTTATTTGTTACTTCCCGCGTTTTTTTCGTACATAATTCAATCTGGGTAACAAAAAAACCACCAGTAACATACTGATGACTTCCGATTTTTTGACAATTGCCGATAGTTAAAAACTATAGGTATATCATTCCCGCCCGAATATCAATGATAAGAAAATACGCATAAATAACATATGGTTATAAAAGCATCCTTTCTCGATACCATCATCTATACCATGCTCAGAATTTTTTGATTTTTTGCTGCTCGTCGTCGTTTTTGTTCAGCTTTAGCCTAAGTTGAGGATTCTTGCATATCACGATGAAACTCTTGTTTCTCTTCAACTGTAAGCACTCGCGGACCCGAGGTAATTCTATCCATCTTGTGCCTCCAACTTGTCGCAGTACATTTTTAAGACACATCAAAACGTGAGTTACCAGCAAAGAACTTAGGGCATGTTTTTTGATTATTTTTCATACACACCTTGGAAGCTATCAGAATTACCCAAAGATTATCCTGCAAGGAATAACATCACTAAAGAATAGGATTAAATCATGGGTTTGAAACCAGGAGCAAAACCGATAGCTAAGTCGACCGGCAAGCCAGATCAACGTCGACGTGACAACAAAAAACGCCAGGAAACACCCCTAGCTTAAAGCTGAGTAAATCCTCGACCAAGTAGCGATACCTCAATATCGATTCAGAGTAAGCGGTACTGGCTCTTGTTTAAACACAAAACACACTTTTGCCCCAAAATGAGTTGACTCGTTGTCTGTGACGCAGTCTAACGCAGACTTTCTCACCTACATATTCCCACCTATTTCACTCAAATATTGCCATTCTTTGAAATGCCTAAAAACTGTACAGGCATACAGTCATATTGAAATCATGACGACTTTTATCCCAACTCCGTGCGCGTTTTCATATTTTAATATGAACAAATCCAATTAAAATCAATCAATTATAAAACCCATAGGTTAGATAATAGGTTTGGGAAACGCGCATGCGCACTAATAAGCTGTTAGAGCTCAAAACACACATACCCACGCGAAATTAACAATATAAGAGTGGGCTACTCTAAAAATAATTTCACTTCTTTAGCGTGAGTTGATATCCTACATGGCAATTGTAAAAAGTAGGATAACCTTAATTCATGCATTCAAAAGACGAAGCCGAAAACAATGATTTGATAGTCAAAGCCATATCTCGCGGCATAATCGAAATTAAATCTAATCGGATTACATATAACGTAAAACAAAAGAAAAGCTACGCGTGGACTGATCCAGAAGAATGGGTTCGAGCTTTTTGCATCAGTCAACTAATACTTGAAAAGGGATATCCCTCTAACAGAATTAAGATAGAGGTAAAAGTTCCAAGGCGAACCCCTAATGATTGGGCAGATATCGTTGTTTTTAAGGATGACGCATGCAAAGAGCCTTACCTTGTAATTGAATGCAAATCAGCTAACCAAAACAAAACTGGAAAAGCACAAGGAATTGAGCAGCTATTTGGTAATGCAAATTCGCTGAGAGCTGAATACGGATTATACGAAGAGTATGCAGATTCAGTTTTTTATGACGTTGCAAATTATCCGGCTGAAGAAAGAACGGAGAATGTAAAAGGCGATAGATCCTCTGTACCTTCACAATATGGTAAGGTTTCTGAATTCAGGTTCATTGCTGGCCCTGGAAATCCTGATATTGCTCCAGTCTCGGCAAAGCAGCTAGAGGCAAAAATCAAGCGCGCGCATTCAATTATTTGGGCCGGGGGAAAACGCGATCCACTCACCGCGTTTGACCAATGGAGTAAGTTGCTGTTTGCGAAAGTTGAAGATGAGAGAACCACGCCTAACAATACTCCTCGCAGATTTCAAATTGGTTCAAAAGATACAACAGCCACAGTAGCAACTAAAGTTCATGAGCTATTTGAACAAGCGTGTGCGAACGATAGAACTATATTTCCGGAAGGAATAAAAATAGAACTGTCGGATGGCAAAATTCATGAGGTAGTTAAGGCGCTTCAAGACGTGAGTATAACAGATGCATCTGCGGATAGTATTGGAGCTGCATTTGAAAGATTCTTTGGATCTGTTTTTCGCGGAGAGTTAGGGCAGTATTTTACAATGCGCCAACTCGCGAGATTTACAGTCGCAATGCTTGATATTAAGCATACGGATTACGTTATTGATCCAACAGCCGGAAGTGGTGGTTTTCTGTTGGAGGTTCTCCTTCAAGTATGGCACTCACTAGATATTCAATATAAAGGACGGAGGGAGCTTGACCGATATAAAAATGATTTCGCTCTCCACAAAGTGTTCGGAATTGAGATTCATGAAATTTTGGCGCGCATCTGCAAGATTAACTTATTGTTACATCACGACGGACACACAAATATTGAGGGAGATCGTAGTTGCTTAGACTCTACTTTCAGTTTAGCTAGATTGATGCCTTTTGAAGGCCGATTTACTCGGGTGGTAGGTAACCCGCCTTTTGGTGATGAAGTTGCGGACGGTGATGATGACTTGCTAGGTGATAACAGTTTGTCAGTTTTTAATATCGCTTCTGGACGGGAGAAAGTCCCTTCAGAGCATGCGATAGTGGAACGAGCAATTGAGTTGTTAGAGCCTAATGGTAGGTTTGGGCTGATACTTCCCGATGGTCTTTTCAATAACCATGGGGAGCTATCTAATTGCCCTAAGGTTAGACGTTTCCTAGCCAAAACTGGAAAGATAGATGCGATAGTTTCTCTCCCAGATTATGCGTTTCGTAAATCTGGCGCTCAAAACAAAACCTCAATCCTCTTTTATACAAAGTACTCAAGGCAAGAAAAAGCCAGATTTGATAGCTCTTACAATCAGTCTATCAATGCTGGCGATACCGAAAATAGCGCCATCTTAAATGCTTTGCGCGCGGTAAACTATAAAGTTTTTCTGGCTGAAGCAAATTTTGTTGGATATACAACGACGGGCACGTTAACTGATAAAAATGATTTGTATCGAGAACTAGATCAAGGCCGTCTCTCAGAAGATCAAAAACAAACAATATTTGGTGAATATCTAAAATTCTTTAGCGACCCTGCAAATTATAATGGTAGTGATTCACCTGACTGTATGGTGATTGATGTAACCGATATGTGGGCTGCTCATGAAAGCAATCGAATGGACCCAAAGTATTTTCTTTTCAAAAAGGAAGAGCAAAGTCACATTCGCGATGGATGGGTTCGCCTCCCCATTTCATCTGTCATGAGAAAAAGAGAAACAGTAATTAAACCAGAAGAAAACCCGGATCAAGAAGTTGTGGTAATGACGCTGTCGCAAACTGGTGAGATTAGACCAAGGCAAGCCGGTAAGGGCAACAACCCTCCGGAGTGGTTGGGCATGTACTTTGAAGATAGTTCTTCTACATGGTTTTCAGCTTCTTCAGGCGATGTTGTTTTCTCTGGAATTGACTTGTGGAAAGGCTGTATATCAGTTGTGCCGCCGGAGTTTGACGGTGCCTTAGTAACTAAAGAATTTCCAATATATGAAGTAACAGATGAGCGTATTGATCCCGATTTTTTATCATGCTTACTAAGAAGCAGGTATTACCAAAGAGCTTTTAGAGCTATTACCACCGGTCATAGCAATCGAAGGAGAACTCAGGTCTCAGATTTCGAGGCATTGGAGATATGTTTCCCTGACAGTAAGGATGTTCAACGAGATTTGGTACAGAGTATTGTTTCTGCAAGAACAGATGTTAGATCTAGCGCTCTAGATTTGAAAACTGCGTTAAGAGATTTTGATCATGTAATTGACGGTAGGGATATTGAACTACCTGAAATTGTTGAAGACGATTTTGACGAACAGGAATAAGCTCTAACAAAGCGCTGCACTCGGACAACTTTACGCTGCGCTCCAAGTTGCCGGTGAGCGCGGCGTTAGGTTTAATGAGGATAACTATAGATGAGCGATGATATTTTAAGAGTGGCTCAATCATTCAAAGAGCAAACCAGAGGTCTATCTCAAGAAGAGAGTATGGCTCACTTTGAAAAACAAAAAGAGCAATATGAGCGAGAGTATAACGAATTTCTTGAATATTACAGAAGAGAAAAGTGTTATTTATGTGGGAAGTCGATAAAGACTATTAGTAAGGAGAATCCCTGTTTACACTGGCTTCTCAGAAAGTGTAAATTCAAGAAAAAAGACTTTCCAAAAATCACTGAACGCTATGATTTCTATCATATTTCTTCTTATTTACGTTGGGTTGCCCATGCGGAAAGTGGTGTTAAAAATATAAATAACTTAAAAGAGGAAAGTAGTGATAGGAAAGTATTTGAAACCACCATTAAGTGGCAAAATATTGAGTGGACACTAGATTGTTCAAAAAATGATTTTGCAGGTCATGAGGGCAGTAAAACTGATTTTCCTCATTGGCATTTCCAGATGCGAGTAGATGGGAATCAATTCATAAACTTTAATGATTTCCATATCAAGTTTTCGAAAGACGATCAGCTAAAAATTGTACTAGAAAATGACCCTGATTCAGGTTTCTATCATACTTTTGGTCCGGGAGGTGAGGGGATGCAGGAACACATGGACAGAATGGCAGAGGATCCAGACGAGTTTATAGCTAATGCAATGACAGCTGAGAATCCTGATGATGGAACAGTACATATGCAGTCAATTATTACTGCCCCAGAAGGTGGTATTTCTGGTGAAAAAATAAATGAAGCGCTTGAAATGGCAAGAACTACTGGTAAAACGCTTGCACATTGCTTTAGAGAAGTCTTAGCGAAAGACGAAGGGGTTTCTGTTTCAACAATAGCGAGTCCTGCTGAAAGTGTTCCTGAAATTGCTAAACGAACTGAGAGAAAACGAAGATAAAACTGTAGCGGAAGGGGAGATAGAACCCGCTGTGGTGACGGCAACATAGAGGCCATCACGATCATTAACTTTATAGAGTTTATCTTTTGGTTTGAGATTACGTAGCTTGGTATCAGTTAGCAAAATTCTTATCCTTCTTTGAATCTGATACCATGCTCAAAGATCGTTATTTAAATTACAATTTATTCCATAAATAACATGAAGTTAAAAAATCAGTACCATAGAGACATTGAAATACTGAGCATGGTATCAGTCATTACTCATGGCATCATTCAATGATAATACTGTCCTCAAGCAGTGCTTCCCATTGCTAACAGATGCCAAATATTACCAATCTTAAAATAAATATCCCCCGGCATAGCCGGGGGTTTTTAATATGCGCCTATAAGGCTTTGTTACCAGCCGCGCCCTAACAGGCGCATTGCAATCTGACATTTGCATTTCGTTGTTACTTACTGCCCGTAAACGGGCTACCGGGATACGGGATCGACAGTTGCTCTCCCATCTTATCTTCTTCCAATTGGTGTTTTATGTATTCCCGTATTCGCGAGGTATTCTTACCCACTGTGTCCACATAAAAACCACGGCACCAAAACGCTCTGTTTCTATACTTAAACTTTAAATCGCCAAACTGTTCATACAGCATCAGGCTACTCTTACCCTTCAGGTAACCCAGAAAACCCGAAACACTCAACTTTGGCGGGATCTCCAAAAGCATATGTATATGATCCGGACAGCACTCCGCTTCCAGGATATTCACATTTTCCACTCACACAGCTTTCTGAGTATGCTGCCTACTGCCCTGCGTTTCTCGCCGTAAAAGGCCTGCCGCCGATATTTTGGTGCAAAAACGACATGATACTTACAGTTCCATCGCGTATGCACTAAGCTCTTTTCGTCCCCCATTGGGACCCCCTTTTGATTTTTTGTTGAACTATTGCAGTTGCCAGACCGCAATATGTTTTAACAAATCAAAAGGGGTTTTATAACTGACTTATAGCTGTAAGCTTTCCGGAACCCCCGGCCTAGCCGGGGGTTTTCTGTGTACAATAAAAAAACCATGCAAACATGGGTTTATGTATAACTTTATGCTTGTTAATGCCTAACGTGTGATCATTCCCACTCAATTGTTTATGACCATTTCAATTGATTGATTTTAATAAGTATATTTTAGGTTAACTAAAAATATACCGTCACTGATACCGTCACGCGGAAATCTGTTTACTTTTTCACCGGTAATTTTCGAGCAATTTTCCCTTCGCTTTCAGGTCAATGATACAGAGATTAAGGAGCCGGGTATTCTCATCAGCCCGCTGAGCTTCACGCCCATACTTTTCAAGTGTGCTTCGTAGTTGTCGAGAAAGTTCACCGGCTTTGTCTCTCTCAGTTCGGCAGGTATCGGCGTGGCCGGGATCTGCAGCTTCTGCTTTATCGGTACCGGCTGGCTGCTGCATGCGGTCAAAATGATTAAGCACCCGATCAAGCAGAGCCTCTGTACGTATCGTATCACTCTTTTTTCCATCCTGATATTCCCCGATGCTTACCTGCTGCCGGTCGTCTGCCTCCCGGCGCAGTTCGATATTTGTGGCCACATCTTTCTCATCCTGCTGCTGACCGGCGATCTGCCCTTTCATCTGCCGGTTATCATGCAGGGTACTGCTGGCCCACCAGCCAGCAGCGAAAGAGACAGCCAGAGCGATCAGTGCAATGGCTATATTTTTCATTAACGAACCCCGTTGTGCTCAAGGCTGAAATGATTGCCGTCCGGGCGTGTTTTAAACCGGCCGCCCCAGCTACCGCCCAGCGATTCCCAATATTCACCGAGTTCAGTGAAGTCACTGGTGGCCGTTAACCACTTCCCGCTAGCGTCGAACAGGTTGAAATCCACAGCCAGACGCTGTGTGTGCAGACTGTTACTGATCCCTGCCCCTGTCTTGGCATTCAGCTTCGCCTGCTCAGGTGTTCTGTATGCTTCACCAAACGTCAGCTTATAACCTTTGCTCTGAGCAAAGACAATTAACTTAGCCACCATACCGGTAAAGGTATTTTGTTTATCTACCATAGACATAAATCACCCCGCTTTAAAAAATGACATGACATTGCCGCGATACACCAGCACCGCAGCACAGATAATAAGATTTGAAATCACGCTGGTGATATCAGCGTGATAGACAGGATCAAAGTAGGCCCGCACCGGCACACTCGCGGAATAAGACAGAATGAGCCAGGCTATCCATGCCCCTTTTGCGCAGTGCTGCCGGCCGTTTCGTCTGAACGAAAACACCCGGACAAAAATCACTGAGCAGATGACGGCATTCAGAATGATCAAAACTTTCTCAAACATCATTGCCTCCTTGCGGACTATCCGCTTTTCGGTACGCTTTGATGCTCAGCTTCACCGACAATAACGCAGATACAAAAGCGCCTACGGCGTCGATGCTATCGATGGTGTAGGCGTCAGGTGGGATCTCGAATATCTTGGTTACTTTGATGAACATCGCCGCTGCCGGACTGAAAAATAGCAGGCCGGAAATAAAGCTGACCAGTGCCAATACCGACCGGCGCAGCAGTGTATATTCAGTGGCAGCGGTGATGAAGTAGATGGCCCCCATCAGGGACCCCATCACCACTTCGGCAGGCAACCCGGCAAAGTAGCTGAAGAACGCAGCAAGGCTGAGCGTGGTTTTTACAGAGAGGTCTTCATGCATTGCGTAGCCCCATGATTATTAAATGACCATGATGCTACAGCAGAAAAAAGATAAACAAAAATGCGTTATTGGTTTAACAACCAAGCCAAGGATCTGCTTCTTAAGTATGAGAAGGAGTGATTATGTCACTTTCATGTCGGATGTATTTGATAACATAGATATTTCATATATCATAGGAAAAATTTATATTTAGGTACGCACTTCATGTATTCGATCATAGCAATGCTGGCTATTTTTCTATCATTTTTTGTAATTTCGTTTGCGTGTCAAAAAGCAAATTTATTGCCACATATCACGCCAGAGTCGTCAGAAAAAAGATACCTATTTATCGATGGGTTGCGCGGAATAGCCGCGGTTAGCGTCGTAGTAGGCCATATCTGGAGGGTCGGTGTAAAAGGTGTCGACCTGAACGGATATTACATATCAGAGTGGGCTGATTATGTTGCCGCCTTTGGCGTCCAAGTGTTTTTTTGTATCACTGGTTTTTTATTTTTTGACCAAGTTATCAGAAGAAAGGCAACATTTGATTGGGAGAAATTCTATATAGCTCGTATTAAGAGACTTGCCCCACTGTTCTTTTTAACCATGACAGTGTGTATATTTCTAATTATTTTGTCAAAATTCAGAGAGTTATCATCATTCACGTTTGGTGATATGTACAGCGCAATGAGTCTGTATCTTTTTGGTTTTGGAGGACAAGTTGAAATACTTGGACAAGACTCAGGATTACTAACAGCAGTAACATGGACCTTGCCTTTTGAATGGAGATTCTATTTATTGTTACCCATTGCTTGTATAGCAATAAAAACTAATAAAATAAAATATCTACTAACATTTGTTGTTTCAATGGCTGTACTAAGTTTTATCATAGATGCTATGAACATATGGCCTTACTTTTTGATCGGAGCGGCTTCAGCATACGCATTTAATAAAATTAAAATAAATAATAAAGCATTAATTAACCTAGCACTATTGATAGGTATAACCTCGTTATTAATTTCGCCGTTACTGATAAAGTCAAAATATGACTTTAGTAGTTTCGTTGTTATGTTTTTTTTCTTTATCTCCGTCGTTTTCTCCAAGCCAAAATTATTGACAACTAACACCTTTGTTTACATTGGGGAAGCCTCATATAGTATTTATCT
>OJWG01000182.1_pt1 | contig 17547 bp, 35 predicted proteins | sample 1600401 | NCBI WGS metagenome assembly OJWG01 (sample SAMN04436829, study PRJEB24849) | human gut metagenome | biome: human gut; feature: NICU; material: stool | host: Homo sapiens | place: USA: Saint Louis, MO | collected 2011-07-21 | reverse complement strand
CAGGTGATTAAGTGGTTTAAATTTCGGTGTGTATTTGTCGAGTATTGCGGTGTGTTGTTCGTCTGATGTGTGCTGCATTAATTCCGTGAGGCATTCCCTTGCTATTCGTCTGCGTCCGTTCTCTGCTTCCTGTGGTGTCATTGGTCACCTACACTGAGTAAATTACCTTTCTGAAATACAGCCTGATAAGCGAAATTGCGGTTTTGAATTTATTTCCTTCATGCTCAGTAATGAAATGACGTTCACATTGTTCACAGGTGTAGCCGTAATAAAATCGCTCACTTTCATTAAGACGCTTATTGCATATTTCGCAGCGGTGACTATTTTTCATTCTCCGCATCCTTCATCAGCAAATAAACCTCGCAACCGGCGCGGTATGGATTTTTACGAATACACCAGTATTCTTTGTGCTTTGCGCATACCATGTTGCCGACGATGTGAGTTAAGTCGATTTTGTTATCCATAATAATCGGCATTGCGTCATATGGATTGCTGCAGGGGTCGAAGCTCACCATCGCATCACTGTCACTGATATATATTCTACCGAACTTCTCTACAACAGCGTCAGAGCCATTAATATTAACAGCCACAGCCTTATTAATCTCAAAGTCTGATTTGTCACGATATTTGTTCATTAGTAACCTCATAAATATCAAAGCCAACTTTCATTCCGTTATCAGTGGTCAATATCGTCCTTTTGCCATCTTTATTGTTATTACTGATAATCATGACGACTGCGGACAAAACATCATCAGTGACGTCTCTTTTGTCGCCTGTGATAATCCGCGCTTTTGGCATATCTTTACCAGCGGGCTTAGCTGTTCCGATATAGCACTTGTTGGTTAAAAAACTGACATTGAACTCAATCTTATTTAGTTACTCTAATTTCATGGCCTTACCACCTCCGCACACACTAATTCAACGTCCCGCACAGTCGTCATCTGCACTGCGCGGCTCTCACATTCTTCGAGCGTATAAATATCATCGGTAACAGGCACAGCAGAGCCGTGCATCACCAGTAGCAGTAGCAATACAAATCCGATTGTCATGGTTAGCTCTGAATTTTAGGTATAAAAAACCCTGCTAGTGCAGGGGCTACATGATGGAGAACCTATCGATATTTAACTTGATTTTATATTTAGTTTCATTTAAGAAATTAATTAGTAAATCCATCTCTGCGTCTGATTGAAAGTTATCTGATATTTCAGGTATATAATGACCGAAAAGCTCAATTCCATATTTTATATACCATGATGTTTTATGAAAAAACATTTCACTTAATGAATCAATCTCTATGATGAATTTAAATAAGTCCAGACTTGCCTGCACTCCATGCCTATCTAGAAAGTCATTCTTATTTGAAATTCTTAGGTCTATTTTACAATATGCAATATTTAGATCCTCCAATATCTCACTGTAGCATATTATTCCATTCTCTATCCTTATATTCATATATTCATTTTCATTCTTAACTAAATGCAAAACTTTATCTAATTTACTTGCAAGGTCAAGTGCCTTGATTTTAATAAAATGAAATAACTTCATGTCAATTTCTTTTTGTTTTTTATTTTCACTTGATTTTTGACATAAGTAAATGACAACAGAAACAATTATTCCTGATGATGATAGTACGCCTGCTACAATAACAATCCAGTCAATAAAGTCTCTATCGCTCATAACACCCCCTTATAAAAAGACGGCGTATTGTACCTGCATCAGTGATTAAACACATCCGTGTGCGTCACTATTGTGGAATCTGGCTAATCAATTTCATCCCATACACACCATGCGCATTCACCGTCAGCCTCAATAACGCCGGTATGTCCGCAATTTTCACAGGTGACTTTGTCTCCATCGTAAAACCAGTCATCGTGGCCTTTTTCTGTTTGTACTGTTGCTGACTCATGACCGCACTTTTCACATGCGCCAAGCCACTGTGCTTTTAGCGTTTTCATAGTCACCCCTGAATCTGCTTAATTAACTTTGTTAGCTGAAAATGTTGGCTCATATTCACGCTCAACTTCAAACATGCCGATATATTTACCATCAATCCACAGCATGAATAATAAAGGCCAATGACGCTCCCACCCGTCGCAGCAGTCGTGAAAATCTTCTGCGCATGTTTCTATGCAAAACTCGAAATCGTCATCATCAGCACTGAAATTATGGTCATCCGATAATTCACAGCGAAAATTCTCAGTGACGGATGCCGGGTCTTCATCTTTTTTACACGCAACGTAATACTGAACTATTGCCATATTCATTCCTCTGTTATCAGCATCAACCCGCTGTACTCAGTACGCTATCAGGGAAACTGATGTGTTCCCCGAAACCAGCCCCCAGCGCCTCGACCGCTACGCAAAAATCTACGCCCTGTTTGTCCTGAAACTGGCAAAGTTCGTCATACCTTGATGAGTCGTAAAGAAATACCTGATGGTCACCAATGGTATAAAACCCAAGGCGCTCACCTGGATATTTATTTAATGCCGCCTGCACCCCTCTGACCCACTTAATTTCTTCTTTCGTTAATTTAGACATCATTACTCCTTATCTCAGCATCCCTGCATTACGCTTCATCCTGAAACGGTGGGGTTATTTGGTTAAAAACTCGATTTCTTCCCTGAGTTCTTTCGTGAATTCGCGAATTTCCGTTTCTATTTCACTGGCAAGACCTTCATCAAAAACAATCCGCGTTTTGAAATAGGCGAGATTTTCCGGAAGCCGATTGTCATAGCTGACGAAGTCACACCACCTGCGTCCGGTGCACATCATCTGACCATGCATCTGAAGAAGATATTCACGCTTTGGCTTTCCGGTTTTTATGGTCTCAATATGAGTTGCTGTGTTCGGGCACTTGATTTCGATTAATCCGTCATCGTTTACAAGTCCGTCCGGGCTGGCTCCGAAAAGCTCAATGGTGGGGTGCAGAATAAAGCCGGTTTCCGTTACCGTGGCGTCGAATTCGTTGAGGCAGTACATTTCCCTTGCCACCGCCTCAAGCTCGTTACCGCGCTCCATACTTGCTGATTTAAAGGTCTCTTCCTTCTGGCCTGTCAGTGTTTCGCAAACCAGCTGAGTCATATAATTCTTCCTTGTCGCTCCGCCGCCTTTCGCCATTACTTTTGCAATATTGCTTGCCGTGACTTTCCCTAGCCTGGCCGCAAACCACTCATCCGTTCTCTGCTCCATCTGTCACCTCAGTGTATTCGGCATCAATGGCGATACTGTTTTTGATTCGCTCTTTATCTGCTGACCCGACGATCGTCCTTTCTTCGGGAGTAAGCTCTGTCCATAGATGCTTAAATGCTTCCATTCCGTTTTTTGCAGCCTCTTCACAGCGTGCGATGAGCTCAGGCCGGTTTTCATGGTTCTCCTGTCCGTTGATAACCCCAGCCGGTGTATTTTCTGTGATGCGCTCCGCTTCATCCTGGTCGTAAATTCCAGCAAACCCAAATGCTAGACGTGCACATTGAATCATGGCTTTATGCCGCAGCATGCGTTTAGGGTGAGATTTCCACGGCTGGGTTCCACGATTGCATTCACTCATGTATTCCGTTACTGATGTCGGGTGATTCCGGTCTTTGCGGTAAATTTTGCATGTGCACGATTCGTCATCCATTTCGAATTCCATGCCATCAAAATTTTTGTTGCCGTTAATGATCCGCGCCCATCCGTCAACGCCAACAACAGGAACGATTCCCGTCCTGTCAGGGAAGGCGTAAATCTCTTTTGTCCATGGGTTCAGGTTGTACTGATTGGCGACAATGAGAAGCGCAAGAAACTGCTGGTCTGTGGCCTCAGCCTTGAATGCCGTAGACCGCAGTGTGTTAATCAGGTCTTTCTCGTCGATTGCCAGATCAAGCTTTTGGGCGAGAGAGCCAGCCATCGACACCAGTGAGTTACTCATGAAAAGAATCTCCTTTTTATTTGTTTGCACAGCGAGTTAAAAAGCGCGTCCTGCGCATCGTCACTGAATTTGTCTAAAATTGACTGATCCACGCCAAAGAAAACATCCGATGTTATCTGCTGAACCTCCATGTCCACGGCATCCTGCCATGCTGCATGCTCCAGCCGCTGCTCTTCCTGAGCATCCTGTGCTGCGTATGCGTTCATGCTGCCTCCCCGTATCGTTCCCTGAGTATTTTTTCCAGAGTTTCCTTCTCTGGATTAAGCAGCAAGATAAGCGTTTCAACGTCCATTGTTTCCACACTCGAATTACGGTCAAAATAAATGACGGCGCGCTGATTTCCGCATCCTGCCTGCTCAGTGCTTGTCGCCAGGTGTTTTGATTCGATAGTTATCTTGTGCATTCCTGTCTCCCGTAACTTTCTCTGAGTAATTCCATTGCTAACCACCAGATGTCATCGCATTTCTGGCGTATAGCTACCCGCGCCTGTGCTTGCGCCAGACGGAAAACGTTCTGATTGATAGTCATGTGATTACCTGCTGATATCCCGAGGTGGGATAGGGTGGGTTAGTAGTTCATTGAGAGGTGCGGGATTTCGCCTTTAATTACCAGCTCAAGGAATTTTGTTGCGGTTTCATCGTCAAATCCTGCTGCAGTCAGTGCCTGTAAAGCTTCGCGGTTAAATTTGCGCTGATGCTCTTTGTTCGCCTGGCGCTTTAATTCTTCCTGCTTCTGGCGCTCAATTTCCGCCAGTCGTGCGCGTTCGGCTTCCTCTGCCTTGCGCCGCTCCGCTTCAACTGCGGCCAGCTTTTCACGCTCAGCCTTCGCGATGGCTTCCTGCTTTTCACGTTCTGCGCGTTCCTGCGCCTCTCTGGCCTCACGTTCGCGCTTAGCTGCGGCCTCGACTTCCTGTCGTGCTTTTAATTCCGCCGCTTCACGGTCACGCTGTGCTTTCTGTTCGGCTTCGATTCGTGCCTGCTCTGCCGCCTGACGCTTGATTTCGTTCTCATGCTCAATGCGTTTGCGCTCTTCTTCGGCTTTACGCAGGTCATGCAGCTCATTCATCTGCAGTGCTTCTTCATGGTCACGCTCAATTTGCTTAACCAGTTCTTCCGCTGCTACACGCGCCTTTTCTGCATCTTCCCAGGCTGTTACCGGCTGGCGGATTTCTTCGCTCAGTGCGTCGAGCTCATCCCGGCACTGTTTGCGACTGGCATCCACTTTTTTCGGCAGTTCTTTCAGCTCATCAACGACAGCCTTTCCGGCTTTGTCGATGTATGTTTTTGACTGCGTAACTTTGTAGGCCAGTGATTTGATAGCATCGCGATTCTTGGCTTTCGATAAATCAGTATCGAGTAATGCCTGCTCTGCGAGTGCTTTCTCCCGGATACCAGACAGCAGTACCTGAACCTTATCCGGCGCTGTAAAAAGGTCGAGCGCTGTCGCTGGTTCGATAACGACCAGTTCGTTTGCCATAATTAACTCCGTTTATTTATAGGGTGGGTTACTTCTGTGTGATTTCGGTGATTTTCAGGTCTTGGATATCGGCTTTTCCAATCAGAACACCGAACAAATACATGTGCTCTGTGCAGTCGGCTTCATCCTCGGCCTCGATATCCTTTTTCCATGGCTTTCCGTTCCATTTACACGTTACTTTAAACATCGGCATGTTATTTCCTCCTATGCACTTCCCTGTGCTACGTGATGTCCGAATAGTTATCCCCGCTGCGGGGTGTTAGTCATTCAACCTAACGCCCTCGTGAAGGCGTCGGGGTGAATTTTGGCAATAAAAAACCCCGCGATTGCGAGGTCTTGAATTTATTGGTGCATAGTTACCATTTCTTTTTTGGATTTCTTGCGTGCGCGTGATTAACAATACTTACGCCGTAATATGCATTTGGGTCTTCATGTAAATCAACGCGAGCATATCGCTTACTCTCGGCCATCTTTTCACGTAAGGCCTTTCCTACCATTACCTCAAATGTTCCAGTTAACTCAAGTTCCAAGTTTCGGCTCTTTTTCAAATGAAAATAGTCATCGTCATAGCGTATTTTAATATAATATTGTTCTTTGAATTTAATTATTGAGAATTTTTTTATATATCTCATTCCCTCAATATACTTTCTTTGTTGAACCATTTTCGCCCTGTTTGGCTCTCCGCAAGAAAGAAGACCGATTCCCAGTAGGCCAATGAAAACCCTGTAATCTCTTGATATTGAAACATTGTCTCCAGCTGGAATTTCTAATGTTATCATGTCTGATTCAATATAAGAATCGGTGAATGCTCGTAGAAATCCAACATAACTTGACCAGTAATTTGCCCCAATGAGTGAATAAAAAGATATTTTATTCTCTAGGAGGAAAGTATTTACATCAAATGTCTTAACTTCCATTCTGTCAATTTTAGACTGAATTAACTCAGGGCAAGAAAACAATGAATCCAATATTTCTTTCTGTCGTTTATCTGGATAAACATCTACCAGATAATAAGGTGTATTTCTATTGGTCATTTTAAACCAATCCATATCAAATACAGCTTGCCTATGGCGATTAAAATCAACGCCATCATCTTTTGTCCCTGACCCCTTTATGATGAAAACATGCTGCCACCTTTCCTTATCATGCTTATCTTCTTTCTTTTTTAGATTTTTCGCATTTGGCGGCAATGAATTATAGTCAATAAACTTACCTTTTCTATTGGACACACAATTTACCTCGCCGTTATTGTTTTATTCTTTTTATCATTAATAGAAAAAATATGCACATGCGGAAGGCAGCAATTGTCGAGCGAGTCGTAAATCTTCGGGTCGATGTTGCGTGTCACTGGGATATTGCTCACCGCCACCACTTTATCAACCCTGCCAATGCGCTTATTGCTGAGTGACAGAACAGGGCGCTTAACTTCCTCTTCCTGCTCACCGTGTACCGCTGCTTTCAGTTCTGCATTAACAGCATAATCAGCCTGTAACTCTGCTCTACGCTCTGATCTGCGATTTCTAGCGCAGTTATATCCGCGAAAACTCATATCAACCTCCGGTTATCTGATGAATAAAGTGCGTTAATCACACTGTATTCAGTAGATAACTGTAAAGTCGCGCATTTTTCAGCGCAGTCTGTTAAAGAGCTAAGTCCGTTTATCTTTGGCTCCGTGCCGTTGATGTTTGTAATATACAAGAATTCTTGTTCCATTGTAAACAGGTAAACTTGTATTAATTTGTATTTTAAGAGTGTTTATTTTGTATTTGTTTGTTTTTTATGATGTATTATTTTTTGTAATTTTTGTTTTAGTGAGGTTGGTCACGTGGATTTATAGTGGGTTCTTGGCGGAAGGCATAAAAAAGCCCTCAGAAGAGGGCTGTAGAGTTGGAGGGTTGGTGGTTAACTTTGTTTTTTACGGATGAAATTCTCATCATTTTTAACGTATTCAAATGAGTCAAGCACGATCCCTGTTATACGGAGGATGTCTTCTGGACACCCAAGAGAAATCCGGCCATTGGTTAATTCTAATCCGGCTCTGGCTATTTCATTGGCAAGGATGTCAGTGACTTCTATTGGTACTTGGATAAAAGCATTGTTTTTATCGTAATATCTTACGATCCATCTATTTGTTTTTCCTTGATACAATATCCCAAAATATGATTCGGTATCCTTGTATTGGATATCTTCACAACCGGTTATTGCCTTGATTTTTTCGAAAAGCTCTAACTCATTTTTAGTTGTGACAATGTTTGGATTATCTGGGTCGATGATATTCTCAAACTCCTTATCATGCTTGAGTTCTGCTGGATCTGCCAACTCAGATGGCTCGTCAGTAGACAGTCCCTTACCAGACAGTCCAGACACCACCATTGCACTAACAGAACGTTCCACTGCTTGTTTAACTAATGGGGTAATAGAATCAATAAACCTCTGGTTAAGCTGCCTCTCTACATTAGATCTGCTGGCAACATATCTTACAAACTCACTGTCTACATCTCTCAGGCTTGAGCTGATTGTTTTTGTAAATGCAGATAAATAAACACTTTCTTCAGCTAAGGTTCTCAATGCTTCGGGTTTGAATTTGTCATGCCTGAATCGGAATAGCTGACCAGCATCAGAATCACTTACTTCATCCATTCTAATCCGGAGGAACGGAGTCGGATCCATGACGTTCTTTTGTTTTAGGTCAGTAAAAAACCGCCACTCAAGGCCGTTTGTGATGGCAGAAATAGTAACTTCAGGCGTTGAGTTGAAATAGCGAGATAACTGAGGACAATGGTTCTCTAATTTCTCAAAATAACCCTTGGCCTCTATAAACATCACCGGAACATCCTGACAGAATAGGGCATAATCGACCCTTTCATTTGCTTTTGCACCAGGGAAATCGGCACCATATTCGGCTTTTACTTTCTGTGGGTCATACGGGCTGAATCCAAGGATATCCAGGAATGGCAGAATAAGAGCTTGCTTTGTTGTCTCTTCAGTAGAGCAATGCTGCCCAACCTGTTTCACATGCTCAACATGATTTTTCAGTCTCGCCTTAAAGTTATCCATTACTTACCTCAATAATCAAGGACGGAATACCAAAACATTCTGCCAACAATCTGAACCTCACTTTCATCGGCTTCTTCATCTTCGTATTCATCACGGTTATAACTACGAATAATAAGTTTGTTTCCTGGTCTGCGGTAAAGCATTTTTAAGCGCTTCAATCCATCCTGATCTATTGCGTAAACTTTTCCATCAATTATTTTTTTATTTGAAATATCAATAGCTACAGCTGCCTTGTCAGGTATGACTGGCTCCATGCTATCGCCTTTAGCTGGGAAACAGATAATAGTTGACCCATCAGACGGCGCACCAATTCTTCTAAGGGTGGATTTTGAAAACCTTAATTTGTAGCCGTTATAATCAACATTAATAAAACTGCCATTGCCGCATGCCAATTCAATGTCTTTTAAAAATGGCACTTCAACCTCGTCATCTTCAAGTGGCGTTCCGCTGTCCCACGTCGCAACAGCTCCCCACTCAGATTGTGGAGGAATAGAATCCTCCTGATTTCCTGTAACCAACCAATCAACTGAGCAATTTAATGCCGCAGCTAATTCCGGCAAAAACCGTGGTCTCTTGGTTTTACCGCTTTCTAATTGTTCTATTGACTGCTGTGTAGTTCCTGCTCGCTCGGCTAACTCAGCCTGTGTTAATCCGAGAGTAGTTCTCTTGTTTTTGACTCGTTCTGAGATCGACATAAAAACCTCTTTAAATATCTTATCGATAGTCACAAGAAAACCTGTAATTGACAAACAAACTAATTTGTTTTTAAATACAAGAAACTTTGTCAAGGAGGCACGATGAGTACACTATCGGAAAGGGTTAAAACTCGTCGCGTAGCGCTTAATCTTACCCAGTCAGAATTAGCTGAGATGGTTGGATTAAAACAGCAATCAATTCAACAGATTGAATCAGGATTTATCAAAAGACCGCGATTTATTGTTGAAATTGCTACTGCACTGAAATGCGACCCAAGTTGGCTGATCTGCGGCGCAGATGCAGCATAAAAATAAAATTACTGCTCTTTAACATCCCTGCGCTGAAAAACGCGCCTTTTCAACACAGCAACACCTCACAGGAAGTGAGCGAATAACTGTATCTCAATAAGGACATTATGAATTATGGAAAATGCAAATCCACGCAAATCGTTTAACCGGTTTGTGTCAAATCATCTGATGGCAACTGCTCATCAGGCACTGAGAAGCACCACACAGACAGTAGTTGCAAAACTACTCGGTGTACACGATTCAACAGTCTTACGCAGAACAGAAAAGTTACCGGAGATATGCGAGACATTGGCCGCAGCCGGTATCACGGATTTTGTTTTGCCAGGCGAGAAGAAAATCAGCGAGGAAGAGTACCGGTTTCTGTGGAAGCAGATAGCGGAATTCTCATTGTGGAAAACGGGAGGTTTTCATGAATCCAACGGAGTTCATCAGGAAGAACATCATTAGCGAACTGGAAAAGCTCGGGTATCAGGGGGGGGTATTAGACTTCGCCGCCGACCAGGGTTTAGACCATTATCGCCGCTGCTCACAGGCAACACGCCGTGGCGGGATGTTTGATGACTGCCTTCGGGTAGCAAAGTTATGGGCTGAGAAGTATGGACAGAAGCCAAGCGCAGGAACGAAGAAGAAAGCCAAAGCATCACGACAGGTATCGATGTTTTAGGCAAGAAAACGCCCCAGCTGTTGGAGCAGCAGAGGCGCATTAACTGAACATACATACAGGAGTAATTATGGCAACGCTATCGCAATATTACAAGCATAAAGACAAAAACGGCACCGGCACCACCGTTAAGAAAGCATTTATGGTTCCGTATGAAGAGCTGTATCTGGAGCCGGGCGATAACATTCGCCCTCTTAATGAAGAACACGCTCGGAAAATGTGCGAATTATGGAAATCAGGGTCAGACCTCCCGGCATTATCCGTCCAGGTGACAGAGAAAGGGGTGAAGATCATTGATGGTCAGCATCGCTATATCGGTGCCGGATACGCTATTGCTGACGGTATTAGTATCCCCCGGATTGAATGTAAGGATTTCATTGGTACCGAGTTAGAGCGCCTCGCCCATCAGGCTGGTACCAGTGAGGGGCTGGCTATTACCCCTGTTCAGCGCGCAAAGCAATACAACAGAGCAAGGAATGCCGGATACACAATTCAGGAAATTGCTGATGAATTCCACAGATCAACTTCTGATGTTGAAACCCATCTGCAACTACTGTCATCCGGTGATGAACTGATAAAGCTGGTTGAGGCAGGAGAAATAGCAGCGACAACAGCAGTTGCACTATCTCGCGAACATGGGCCGAAAGCTGACTCTGTTGCCACGGGGCTGATGAGCAAAGCCAAAGCAGCCGGTAAGAAGAAACTAACCCGCAGCGCGGCGTTACCGCAGTTCAGCGCCGTGAAGGCCAGAAAGTTTATCCGAGCGGTTGCTGAGGCGGGGTTAGAGCTGGACGGCGAGGCCGGATTACTTATGGAAGAGTACCGGGAATTTTTATCTGAAACCGGACAGGAGGTCGGATCATGAATACCGCATTAAATAACGTGTACCGGTTCCCCGGCAGAGCGCCGGAGGAGCGGCCTGTAACGCCGGAGCAATCCGGCAAGGGGTTTGCATTGATACACAGACAATTCATGGACAGCAGGCTATACAGGGATTCTCAGGCAGTCCATCTGTGGCTGCATCTGATACTGAAAGCAAATCACACTGACGAGGAGGTTAATACTGATATCGGCATGATGATTGTCCGGCGAGGCCAGATGATCACCGGCAGACCGACACTGGTATCCGAGACGTTCATTCCGGACAACAAAGTGAAGAGTTTACTCCGCACTTTTGAGTCGAAAGGGATGATTAATATTGAGTCGAAAGGTCGTAAATTCAGCCTGATTTCGGTAGTGAAATATGACAATTTTCAGTCTCAAAATTGTCCAACGGATGTCCAACAGATGTCCAACGCAAACACCAGTAAAAACGCACCTCTCAGCGATGTTTGTCCAACGGATGTCCAACGATTGTCCATAAACAATAATAATATATTAAATACTAACGTATTTAATGATCGTCCGAGAATTTCAAAATCTTCTCCCCGCAAAGAAAAACCAGAAGCCGCAGTCAGTTCACCGAAAGGTGACAAGTGGGGAACTGCTGACGACCTGAAAGCTGCTCAGTGGATATTCCAGCTCATCACCAGAATCAGCCCGTCTGCCAAAACACCAAACTGGTCAGGATGGGCTAACGATGTCCGACTGATGCGCGAGCAGGACAACAGGACGCATTCGGATATCTGCCAGATGTTCAAATTCGCGAACCAGGACAGTTTCTGGAAGAGCAACATCCTGAGCCCTGCAAAGCTTCGCGAGAAATGGACTCAACTGGAAGCCAAGCGGAACACGCAGGGGCAGGGTAAGCCATCCGGCAGGCCGCATCTTGATTTCGATAACACCGACTGGGCGGAGGGGCTGAACGTATGAAATCACTCACCACAGCCATTCAGCAGCGTGATGCCGGCGCATTGCGGTCAATGGCAGGGGCTGCACCAAAACAGCAACAGAAAGTTCCACAGGAAGCCATTCAGGTATTCAACGAGCTGTTCCGGCAGCTGAAAGCAACATTCCCGGCCGCAATGGCAAACTTCCAGACACAGGATGACCTGAACGAATTTCGCCGTCAGTGGGTTCTGGCCTTTGCTGAAAACGGAATCCGGACGGTGGAGCAGATCAACGCCGGCATGCGGATTGCCAGGCAGCAGGAGAAGCCGTTTCTTCCGTCACCTGGTCAGTTTGTTCAGTGGTGTAAACAGGCTGACTGCGTGGCCGTTGGATTGCCGGACGCGGACGGGCTTTATGACATGATCATGAAGTTCAGTGCTAACCGCAGTATGTACCGGACAGCAGAGGATTATCCGTGGCAAAACAACGCCTGTTACTGGATGGTCACGAAGTTGCACGCACTGAGTCGCGCATCCGGCCTGACCGAGTCAGAACTGAAAAAGCGCTGCGCCCAGGAGTTGGCGGTGATGGCATCCAGAATCCGATCCGGTGAAGAAATTCCGGCACCGAGGGTGCAAATCCCGAAGCTGCACATCCCGGTTCCAAAGGAAAAAGCACTGGCGCATATCGCAGAATTAAAGGCCAAGTTCGGTTTCCGGACGCGGACGGCGTAACCCAAGGCAGAAGGACTTTTGATTATGAAAGTATGGATTGTTTCAGTTCGCGGATTAGAAGGTGAATTTGAGCCGGTGGCCGCATTCAGCAATGAGAAAAAAGCCAGAGATTTTATTGCTGAAAAACAGTATCGGTCGTGGACTCTGGATGATTTAACGGTCGATGAACCGGAGGATTTTTGATCATGACTACAGAACAACTCGCAGAATTAAAACGCATTGCACTGGAAAAACACCGTGAAGCTGAAAAGGCCATGTATGCCTATGCAAAAGAGTGTGACGGTATTGAGCGCATGGAGGCATTTGAGGCATACGAAAATATCAGAACAGCAACGCGGGTTCGCGGATAGAGCACGGAGGAATCCTGATTATGGAACCAACGGATTTTGAAAAGTGGTGTGCGGGTGAGCTTGGCTATTCGCCTGAGTTCATTATGAAATGGCGGATGAAAAACATTATCGGCGAGACCTATTACAAGCGCGGTTATATTCACATCAGATACCGCGCCTACATGGCCGGAGTCCGCAGCAGACTGCCGTACCAGACACCGCCAAAAGGAGATGAAGATGAAGGGTACGACGCTGACTGATTTAAATAAGGCGTACAGCAAGCAAGGTCGCTATATCGCAGCCCGTTACATCCGGGCGCAGAGCCACTTTTTCAAAGGCAAAACGGATTCAGTCTTTTTTGAATGTCATTGCGCAGCCGAAAAGCACCATCCGAGAGGACGGGCATACCAGCGGATAATCTCACTTGAGAACGCGGCAAATACCAGACGCTTTGCTGAACTACAGCGCATGATAAAGGAGCCCACCAATGAAATGGATTAAGTGCTCGGAAAGAATGCCTAAGCACAGACAGCGAGTGATTATAGCCTCTGAATCCGGCGTTACATCGGGATATTACGATGATGGTCGTTATCTGAAAAAGCAGGTCGGTAAATGGTATTCCGAAAATCGGATACTCGGTGAAGACGTAACCCACTGGGCACCGATGCCACAACCACCGGAGGAGTGATGAAAGCAATATCAATCAGACAGCCGTGGGCATGGCTGATAGTCAACGGGCATAAAGACATTGAAAACCGCAGCTGGCGCACGAAGTATCGAGGTCAGGTTCTTGTCCATGCGTCTCAGGGCGTAAAGCGGAGTGACTATGACGCCGCGTATGCTTTGGCTTGCCGCCTCGGAATTAAGCTTCCGCACCGCTCAGAGTTTGAAACCGGCGGAATTGTCGGAGTAACCACAATCACCGACTGCGTGGAACAAAGTGAATCGCCGTGGTTCTTTGGTGAAAAAGGTTTCGTCCTGGCAGATAGCAGACCGTTGCCGTTTGTGCAGATGAAAGGGCGGTTAAGCTTTTTTGAAACAGGAATAGAGCCGGAGGAATAGGGGGTAATGTGGAAAACTTCTGCCTGCATGAATCCAACAAAAAACTGTTTTACGAGCAACTGAAATCACTACTGAGCATCCACCCGAAGTTAAGTATCACCGCAAAACCCTACCGACCGAAACGAAGCCTTTCACAAAATGCACTCAGCCATGTCTGGTACAAAGAAATCAGCGATTACCTGATTCGTGCCGGTCGTCCGTTTTGCACTGAAGCATGGGTAAAGGAAAGCCTGAAGGCGACATATCTCGGATTTGAAACCACTGAGTACACCGATGTTATCACCGGCGAGAAAACGCAGCGTGAGACGCTCAGGCGCACTTCAAAACTTGATAAAGGGGACATGCATTACTTTCTTCAGCAAATCGAATCATGGGCTTCACAGTTCGGTTTAATACTGACTACGCCTGAGGATTCGGAGTACATGAAACTCAAAAGGGAGCAGGACGCATGACAAGACAATACCTTCACACCAATGAGCAGAAGCAGGACATGTGCCTGAAAATAATCCGGTCACTTCGCCACCATGACACCTTCACGGTCAGGATGGTTGCGCAGGCCACCGGTCTTGGCAGCATGATAGACGCTAAATTTGTCCGGCTGTTGCAGGATATAGGCAGTGTCCACGCCGTGCGCAGGAAAGGCAGTCAGGTTTATTACGCTTTTGACGACCGTGCGGCATCCAAAGTCAGGACGCATTTCAGCAGCCTGGCCGAAAAGCCTACCCCGGTAGCTAAGGCAAGGATGACGGTAGCCAAGGAGAAAGCATCACGGCCAAAATCCAGAACACGCCCGTTTGAGCCTGGGTTCGGGTGGTCGTTCATCAATGAAATTGACGCAATGCTGCTGGAGGTACGCTGTGGGTGAGAGAAACGGAATATACCAGCGAATCAACGGTGATCAATATCGGCATATTTGGGTGGTTGGCGACCTGCACGGATGCTATCAGTTACTGATTGATAAGATACAACAAATTGATTTTGATAAACAAACTGACCTAATCATTTCTGTAGGTGACCTGATAGATAGGGGTGATCAAAACGTCGAGTGTTTAGATTTGCTCAATGAAAAGTGGTTTACGGCTATTCGTGGGAATCATGAGCAAATGGCGATTGATGCCCTGTTCAATGGCGGTGATGTCAATAACTGGCTGTATAACGGCGGGAACTGGTTTTTCCTTCAGGACTACGACAAAGAGATTTTATCTCGGGCATGTCTGGCGAAAGCCGAAAAACTGCCCCTGATTATCGAGGTCATCACGAACGGAAAGAAGGTTGTAATTTCCCATGCTGATTATCCATCAGATGAATACGAGTTCGGGAAACCAGTAGATGAGCAGGCCGTCATCTGGAGCCGTGAACGTGTGGCTGACGACATGCCACGGGAAATTAAAGGTGCTGACCTGTTTATTTTCGGGCACACACCGATGATTAAAGGTATCGGGAAACGAGCCAACCAGGAATATATCGATACAGGCGCAGTATTCGGCTATGGCCTGACGCTGAGGAAAATACAATGACATGCCAACTGTGCAGTAAAGAACTGGCTGACGATGAAACATGGCTGTGCGACCAGTGCGCCAGTGAGTGCCCGCATCTGGAAGTAGTCGAGAAAATCAAAGGAGATGGTGATGATTAAACGCATCCTGGGATATCTGAGTAATCCGTTCACTCTGAGTTGGGTGATATTTGTTATTGCACTCGGCATCTATGAATACTGGTGGTGATTATGGCGAATTTACGAAAAGAAGCGCGCGGCAGAGAGTGCCAGATCCGAATTCCGGGAGTGTGCAACGGCAATTCTGAAACGGTGGTGCTGGCTCATTATCGGATGCCGGGATTGTGCGGCACCGGAATTAAGTCACCGGACATTTTTGGCGCATGGGCGTGTAGTGCATGCCATGACGAAATCGACCGACGTACGCGCCTCACAGACGCTGAGTATGCAAAACAGTGTCACCTTGAGGGCGTTATCCGGACTCAGGCGCAGCTGCTGAGGGAGAATAAAATCAGAACGTGAAAATATACGATGTCGTGCCGGTGCCAAAACCAAGGATGACACAGGCTGACCGATGGCGAAAGCGACCGCCGGTATTACGATATTTCGCTTTCAAGGATGAAGTAAAACTAAAAAAGATAGACCTGCCAGAATCCCACTACCACGTCACATTTATTATCCCTATGCCGAAAAGCTGGAGCAAAAAGAAACGCTCCGAAATGGACGGCACTCCGCACCAACAAAAACCAGACAAAGATAATCTCGAAAAGGCGCTGCTTGATGCCATTTTTGATGATGACTCCCGCGTGTGGGACGGGCGCGTGACTAAGCGGTGGGGCGAAGAAGGGAAGATAATCGTTGATACACTGCCGGAGGTAAGATGAGACTCGCAGATTTACCAAAATACTTTTCACCTAAGAGTCCGATGTTTAGTGACTCTCCAGCCGCAACAGCTACTGATTCACTTTCAATTACCGATGTCATGGCCTCGCTTGGTTTGGCGACCGCAAAAGCGTGGATGGGTATTGAATTGTTTTTGGCGAAACACGGAATCAATCAGCCGGATGAAGCGGTGGAGGGCCTCTATCAATATGCATTAACTCAGGCGCATAAATACAGCGTTATCCAAAAGCTTGATGAGGATGTTAGAGCATCAGTTCTGCAAATACTCGCAAATTATGCATTTCAGGATTACGCCAGAAGCGCGGCCAGTAAAAAGACATGCCCTGATTGTGATGGCGGCTTCATCGAAGCGGAGGTGTTCACTACTAAGTATGCCACCAAAGCCGGTTCATTTGTTTCTTCACGTCCGCTGTCACCAGGGCGTACCGTAAGTAGCATGAGAGAGGTGCGCGAGATAACCAAGGTAGCCTGTCCAACCTGTAAGGGTAAGGCGGTTATCAGCCATTCGTGCCGGTGTAATGGTCGCGGTGAAGTGCTGGATAAAATTGAAAGTGAAAAACAAGGTGTGCCGGTATACAAGACGTGCCCTAAGTGCTCAGGGCGCGGGTATTCACGATTACCGGCTGAAGATGTGCGGCGGGCAATATGTGAATCCCTGTTCGATATTCCGGAAACATCATGGCGGAGAAACCTGAAACCATTCTATGAGGCATTGATACAGGAATGCTTCAAAGAGGAGTCTAATGCGGAATCAATTCTGCAAATGGTAACTAAAAGAGAATCTATTTCTATAAATTGGCAATTAAATAGAAATAACAATTGACATTTTGGCGATAGTAGCCCATCATTATCCCAACGATGGGTTATTGCCATTTCGTTAAAGTGACAGGATAAAAGAGGCGGCTCCTGTTATTGATCCCGCCTAGTTCGTCACTTCGCCGCAGGGCTGGGACTCGAACCGCATCGGCTGAGAGGTCGAAAGTGTCGAGTATTAAGGGTTGCGGTGGGTCACCCCATAGCTATCTTTGATAAAACAGAGCCTCACTTCGGTGGGGCTTTTTCATATCTGCAACTTGTAACGATAACTTACAGGTTCAACTCTCCGGAATTTCCGGATAGTTCACATGTTCGGTTATTCCGAACAACTGA
>OJWG01000180.1_pt1 | contig 17966 bp, 24 predicted proteins | sample 1600401 | NCBI WGS metagenome assembly OJWG01 (sample SAMN04436829, study PRJEB24849) | human gut metagenome | biome: human gut; feature: NICU; material: stool | host: Homo sapiens | place: USA: Saint Louis, MO | collected 2011-07-21 | reverse complement strand
TGCAGCCGATTGCCGTCATTTCCAGCTGATTAAAGCCGAACCGGTAAACCAGTTCGTTTTCAAACACCGGCTCCATCGCATCGGCATAGCCGTTCAGCGGATCTGAGTACGACACCAGAGCGGAGGAATAGCGGGCCTTACTGCTGCTGCCGGAATAGGTGAATTTACCGTCCAGCACGTTGGCTTTCGTGTAGCTGTAATCAATGTCGCGCGGCATATCCGCCAGGGTGATAATTTGGTTTCCGCCCCAGTAGGTCATTCCCCGGAAGGTGGCCGCAAAATCCCGCAGCACGGTATAGGCTTCATTGCGATCCTGCACATACACATCACAGATATAGCGCGGCTCAGTGCCGCTGCCACCTTTGCCGTCCGGTACCGGCTGGTCACAATACTGCGCAACGCGGTACAACTCCCATTTATCGATATTCTGAATTTTGATACGGTCACCGAGGCCGAAACGATCGGAAATGACAATGTCGTAGAATATCCAGGCAGGGTTATTGGTCCATGCCCATTTAAACGAGCCGTCCCAGGTACCGGAATATGTCCGGTGTTCCGGATCATAGTTTGACGGTATGCGGATAACCCGCATCTTCGGCTCACAGGTGACCTGCGGAATCGAGCCGTTAAACTGCTTTGAGTCAAACTCGATATACAGCAGCGCGGTATGCGGATAAGTCAGTTTGGCATCAATCACCTCGGTGTAGCTCTGTAACACCATGGTGTCGCCTATTTTGGCGCTGTTGGCATCTGCCGTGATTTTCCGCACCCGCAGTGTCCAGGATGTCGCAGACTGTGGCAGATCAATACGGTGAGTGCGCTCATAACCTGAGGTGGTTTTACCCTTAACCCGGCCGTCCACAGCAGTTTCCCAGCTGCCGCCGTCAGTCTGCAAATCAATGGCGTATTTCACCTCGTTGCCGACCATATCCCCGTTATCCTCCTGCCGGAACAGGGACGGCCATTTCAGACGGACACGGACCGCAGACAACTGCGAGTTAGTGAATGCATGTGCCCACGGTGTGCTGCTCTGCACTGTGGTACCAACCGTGATTTCATTCTCCGCAGCCGGCATCCCCTGAATATAGGTTTGCGCCTGGGTACCGGGGCGGTATTCCCACACCACACCGGGAAAGTTTTCCGACCCGTCAGCGTTCAGCAGCGGCGTACCGTCCAGAAAGATATTCTTCCCGGTCAGCTCACCGGCAAATTCCCCTTCACCGAGGGCGATCAGCAATTTTGCTTTGGCAACGGACTGTAAGTCGTCCGGCTGTTCGACGGGCGTGCGCGGGCTACCGCCACCACCTTTGCGGCCTGTGATTTGTGTCATTGTGGATTTCCTGCTGAATAACTGAAGGGAAAGTTACTGCTGATCTTCGACGTAAATTCCGGCTGAGATAACGGCGCCGCCGATGCGGCGTTTACCGTAACCGATCGGTACCGGATAGCCCTGAGAAACGGTGTTCGTTGGGGCGCCGAACGCATAGGACGGTTTATTTTCGCCCTGGTCTTTCATGGCAAGACCTCCCGGCTGCGGGGACAGCATTTGGATAATGCCGCCAAGTATCATGGATGCACCGGTCATAGCCATCCCTGTTTGCAGCGCCCCCCACGCAGCCATTGACGCACCTCCGGTCCAGAACGCAGCGGCCACCAGCACCGCACCGAAAATAACCTGCAGCAATCCGCCACTCTTGCTACCGACCACGACAGGCACAATCCGGATAACATCATCAGTCACCGGAAAACCCAGGTCATCCACCCCGATATTCTTTTCCCCGCGAAATACCGCGTAAGTTAAGCCGCGTGATTTGCTGGTATTCAGGAACTGTTCAAAGCCCGGAACAGTGCAGCACAATGCACGGACGGCTTCGGACGTGGTACAGACAAGCCGCTGGTGTGTTTTACCAAAGGTTTTACCCAGCACACCACCGAGTTCAATTTTTGCCATTATTTCCTGTGACATATTTACCCCATAAAAAAACCCGCCGGTGCGGGTTATTGAATATTATTGGTAACCACAATTATCCTTTAAAAAATAAGGTATATGCCATGCAGTGTTATTCTGAATGATCGTAAATTGCGGCTTTGCTCCAACGTAGCCACCATACGAATTTTTAGCATTCAGCGTATAATCAACAATCCAACCGAAATTCACTTTACTGTGGAATATACACCAGCCTTTCCTTGGCTCACTGAATGAATATACTGCTGACATAGGGTCTTTTAATTGCCCCTCCTGATACGCTTTCACTTTTGATTCGTATAATTCTTTGCTCGGTTTTTCGCCGTAATCCGCATTTTGTACTTCAATACTTGTCGGTGGCGTAACACAACCAGATAAAAGTAACACAACAGTAACAGCCAGTATCTTCTTCATAATCTCACCAATTGATAAAATACACTGACAAGAATAACCATAACGAATTAGCCAGTCATGAAGATTTTATGTCTCAGTACCATAACTGTGCGGTCGCGCCAATAACCGCCATATGGTACCCGCTGACTCAGGTGTCCGTATAAATGATGAAGCAGCATATTATCATCCAGCAGAATACCAGCATGATTGGCCACTGGTGCCTGCACCTGCATCACAATCATATCGCTGGGTTGCGGATCATCAACCTGAATAAATCCGGCCTCCTGCCAGTTGTCCGCATAACGGTTTTCCCCCTGTTCCCACCAGGGATAATCCACCCGGTAATCCGGCAGTTCAATGCAGTGTTCCTGCCGGAACCAGCTCATGACCAGCCCCCAGCAGTCGGTAAACCCGAGTACAAACGGCCGACCGAGTAATGGCAGCTCACCGCGCGGCTGAACAGTCCGCAGATCCCCCTCCGGCCAGTTGACGATATACCACGGCACACCAAGAGCATCACACTGTGCTTTATCCAGTTCTGACGGCCGGGTGGTTGCATCCGGGTGACTGTGAACAATACCGGTCACTGTGCCCCAATCTTCCGCCGCAGCGTAATCTTCCGGCGATAAGACAAAATGTTCCTCCGGAGAAACCGCGACATTTCGGCACGGAAAGTATTTCACCACACGGGACTTTTGGGCGATCACCCCGCAGCACTCGCGGGGGTATTCACGTTCGGCATGTGAAAAAATGGCTGCCTGAATATTTTTGCGCATCCCTATTTCCTCAGTAGTGATGTTCCCGGAAAGCCGCCAAAAGGGATCGGATTGTTTTTGCCAAAACGGGGAAAGCAGCCGGTATTCAGCATGCCGCTGCATTGATCCTGTGCCGGGTCATCCACACGGTTGCCGTGCTTATCGAAATATCCGTTCTGACCGGCATAATCACAGCCGTCACCGGATTTGTACTTCCCATGGATGCACCAGGTGCACATTGAATGCAGTTGCCGCGTCGGGATCAGCACCCCCTGTAAATCCATCGGACTGGCTAATTCAAACTCGATAACTTCGTTGGTTTCCGATGATTTGCTGTCGATATAAAAGACCGAGACTTTTTCCTGTGTCGGATCTGCTGACGGATTACCGTCCGGAAAGTTTGCTGCGTCCAGATAATGCGCCAGTGTATCGCGTATCGTGACTTTCGCTTTCAGCATGTCATCGTATGCCAGACACAGTGCAGTGACAGAACCGTCCAGATTTGCCACCGATAACTTCGGCTGCGCACCTGAACCGGTTGTTGATGCTTCCAGACCCTCGATTTGCACCGGCCAGGCGCGGTACTCTTCGCCCTGCCACCAGATGGATTTTGCCGGGAGCTTTTCAGGGTCACCGCCTGCAGCCGTAATCTCTGCTTCTGTGTGAGGAATGTTGTAAGCATGGAACCGTAAAACATCCGGCACGCCGAACGCGGAACCATCAACCTCAAAAAGCCGGACGGCATTACCCGGTTCCAGCTTCTGATAATCGTTTGTGATCATGGTTTAAATGCCTGAATAAAAGTGAGGGAGAGTGAGTAGCTGTCGCCACCGAGCGGGGTGAGCTTATGTTCGTCGCACCGGTATAACCCCACAGGTTCAAGCGGGGGTTTCCACTGAAAAGCCTTTATGCCGCCGTGACGATCGATAAACTGACGAATAGCCGCGATATACTCCCCGCGGCCGGTAAATTCCAGTGACCACTTCTGGCTGCGTACGTTGATACCGTCACCGGACACCTGCTCATAACCATCACCGAATTTAGCCCTGCGGGTTTTATAGGTGATGTCCTCCGTGGGGTTTACACGGGGACACCAGGTGAATGTGTCTATCATTATTACCACCAATAAAAAACCCGCCGGAGCGGGTCATTATCAATTATTGTGCTTTGTGTAGTTTATCCTTGGCCTGTTCAATAGCCGCCACCTCTATATCTGACAACGTGCTATTTTTCATTAAAGGGAGTCGCACACTAATTTGGATGTCGGAAAGTGGTGTATCATCATCCAAATAAACATGCACCGTTGCTACAATTCCAGCACCATTTTCATTATCAAATGCCGTAATATCCTGGACCATGTAAAGCATTTTTATCTCCTACCGTTTATTGCATTCCAGAGCGGGGTGCCTGGTCTCTGAGCCTGATCACTGATAGTCTCGATAACAGCAGACTTTAATTGCTGCTTTATCCCAGCGGCATCAGATGATGAACCATCACCACCATTTGTTTTTTCAAAATGAATATCTCCTATACTGACGGAAAAACCACTCGTGCCGCCGCCATCACCACCATATACCCGTACACCGAGATTCCCGTCCGGCCCGCGTTTAAGGGGCATAATGGCTTCCGGTCCAGCTTCGCCCATCAGTCCGGCGCTCGGCGCCCCTCCCTTAGCAAAAGCAAACAGTGTCGGGCTGCTGACGACTTGGTTACTATATGTACTCAGTCCAGGGGAGTCATAAACCCCACCTTTGGCATTCGCTGTAATGCCACCACTTAAAAATCCTCCAATCTGACCAATCCACCCGCCAGCACCAGCCATTGATTTAATGCTGTTCACGATGGCAGCGTTGACCAGTATTTTCTGGATGGATTTAAGGACATCTATTGACCAGTCGCGCCAGCTGGCTTTATTTCCATTCAGCATGTCAGTGATGTTATTCACCATACCGCCCATAGCGCTCTGCACTGCTGATGCGGTTTGCTCCGCATAGTCTCCGGCCTCCGCAACCCAGTCTTCCATCCCCCGGGTAACCCCGCTGGTCCAGTCAGACTGAACCTCCTTTATTTTCTGATATTTCAGGTTGAGCGCATCAATCTCGCGGTTATAGGCTTCGGTCGCACTTTTTCCCTGATCCGATTTGGCATAAACACGATCAATCTGCTGACGTTCATCGTAAAGACTGCGCCGGTTTCCGCCCATTCCCCGGGTTTTATCAATTTGCTCCGCTTCGTCACTGAATTTCCGGGCTCCGTCACGCATCGCTTTCAGCGCATCATCCATTTCACGCTGCTTTCTGACCGCCTCATCGGCCTTTTGTGTCCACTCCGCCAGGGCAACAGAGGATGCGCGGATCGCTTTTCGCTGCTCATCCGTCCATTTTGCGCCGGACTCATGTGCTGCGGCATAAAGATCTGCGGCTTTTTCTCCCTGCGTGGCCCTGACTTTCTGAACCTCCGTGGCCACACTCAGATCTGCTATTTTGCGGGCATACTGCTCTGCCTGACGTTCCGCTTCTTTTTGCTCTTTATTGAAGGCACTCTGGGCGCTTTTACCCTCTCTTAATTCTTTGTTCTGCTTTTCCAGATTCCGGTAAGCGGCAACCTGGTTATCTATATATCTCTGCCGGTTATCGCGATGGGCGCTGTCATCAGTCAGCCCCTGATCATCCGCAGCGAACTCAGCCTGCCGGATAACACGGGCTTCCCCGGTCAGTGTTGACAGCTCTTTATCCCGCTCTGATTTTTGAATGAAATCCTGCTGTTTTTCGCTGAGAGGCGCTGCCGGGATACGCATCGGGCTGTTAACCAGAGCCAGGCGGTTGGTCAGGATCTGATTTCCGGCAGACATTATCCGGTTAAATTCGCTATGCTCCGCATTCACCATCAGTAATGAATGACGCATATCATTCTGGGCTGCTGACTGTTGACGTATCAGAAAATCACGCTGACTTTCGACCGCCTTCAGTGCTGACTGAATCTCTTCCGATTTTTTGCTCAGCTCATTAAGTCTGCTCTGTTCAACCGAAAGCTCATCCTGCGCAGCCGCCAGGGATTTAACCGCATCTTCCTGACTGATAAGGTGGTTAATCAGATAGCCGTTGATGCTGGGGCCGGGTGAGGCCAGCATCTGCTGATATCCTGCTATCGCTGATTTTAATCCCTCGACTTTCTGACTCTGCTCATCAACCAGTTTATTTTGCGCCGCCAGCGATTCTTTGGTTTTACCGGAGTTATCAGCGGTTTCCGGCAGCGTCATTTTATTAAGATTGGCACGAACCTGGTCAATGGTGGCGGCGTATTCAAGTGCGGACTGTCTTGCCTGCTCCTGCTTCTGGTACATGGTGTACCAGGCACCAGCCCCCAGCATCACCAGCCCCGGAATACCGCCGACCAGCCCCAGCGCACCACCAAGAAGACGTGAACCGACAGATGTGACGTTATTCAGGTTATTTTGCGCGATATTTCGGGCATTTATATTGCGTGCAACGGATGCCTGTACAGCGGCAAGCCGCTTTTCTGCGCCTGCCTGCGCATCGGTTCCGCGCGCAGCTGCCAGTGATTTTTGTGCCCGGTACTCTGCCGCACGCGCTCTGGCAACCGCAATTTGTGTCCCGCGCAGCTGAGCCTGTGCAAGAGCGACCTCGCCTTTTGCGGCACTGGCCACCCCGATGGTTGCTTTGGTCACACTGGTGGTAAGCCCGCCGAAATACCGTGCAAGACCAACCCCGACCAGTGCCCCTGCAACAGTGGCGATGGTATCTATATTTCCTGCAATACCATTCAGTGCCCCGGTCAGTGTGCTGGTTGCACCAGATGCCTCATTAGCCCCGCCCACCCACGCCATGAAGGCGTTTTCAATTTTCTGGGATGCGCCGCTGACAGTCTGCGGTAATTGCTCAAATTCTTTTCTGAGCTGTTCAGTGCTGGTCAGAATTGGCACTATCTTGTCAATGGTGAGCTTACCGCTCTGTGACATTTCACGCAGACCGCCGATGGTCGTTCCCATCCCGTCCGCCAGCAGTTTTGCCAGTCGTCCGCCGTTCTCCATCACCGCGTTAAATTCTTCACCGCGCAGAACACCGGATCCGAGAGCCTGACTCAGCTGTGTAATAACAGAGCTGGCTTCTTCAGTACTTGCACCGGACAGCTTCAGTGAAGTTGCGATGGTTTCAGTGACTTTTGCCACATCCCCCGAGGCATAACCCGCATCACGCATCGACTGCGCAATACGCGCGTACAGGTTGGTATTTGCCGCCAGTGATGTGCCGGTACGCTGACTTAACGACATCAGCTCCTGCTGCGCCCGGCTGAAATCCTCCGCAGACACAGAGGCCAGTTTCAGGCGTCCGCTTAACTGGCTCCAGGTATCGGCATAACTGATAAGCTGCTGCGTGGCAAAAGCACCGGCCATAGCCCCCATTACGCCGGTTACTGTCGATTTTATTGATGACAGTTCATTGTTCAGCTCACTGATTGCCCGTTTCGTTTCGCGTGATGCCGATGCTGCTTTGCGGCCGCCCTGCTCCAGCGTCCGGTAATAATTCTCCCCCATCCGTGAGGCGCGGGCTATTTCAGACTGAAACGAGGATGAATTAGCCGATATTTTAATAATAAGCTCACGAAGCTTCGCCATTACTCCCCCGTTCAGAAAATAAAATCAATGTTCAGAAATAGATCCGAGAAACTCTTCCAGACTGTCACCGGGCGGGCTCTCATCCTGAGCGCCCCATTTCAGCATCGCATCATTCAGGCTGAGTTTGCCGCCCTGTGCGCCGTACAGTGATGAGACAATATGGGCCGTCTGTATGTCACTGCGGATGTCCCCGATCGGGCTGAGGCGGTCAAAAGCCATCCACATGGTCAGCTCACCGGCGCTCATCGTTCTGGTCAGTTCATCCACTGTGCGCCCCATCCGGAGCGCCAGTGTCATCAGAAAAAACATCCCGGGCTGTGCTACTTTTTTTCCGCTTCATCCGGCGTGGTCATCAGATCAAGTGCCTGTTTCAGCAGACGGGCATGAACCGGCCCGTAAACAGCCATCACCGTTTCTGTGTCGTCATCACTGAACACCCGCTCTTTATCTTCATCCAGCAGCACATCAGAAAACATCACCACATCAGCCCGCAGATTGCGCTGTGCCTGTTCTGCCTCCGACAACTTTTTATCATCCTCCCCGTCAGTATTCATCAGCTCACGCCATCTGAGCCAGGCTGCCGAAGACGGTTCCCGCAGAATAACGGCGATACCGTTCCATTCAGGTACCTTCACCATTTTTGAGCGGAAGGCGTTTTTTGGACTGAGTGCCAGTTCTTTTAATGACAGTTTCGGATTCGCCACGGCTTATTCCCCCTTTCCCGGCTCAGTTACCGTCCCGTTTTTCAGCGGAACAGGCTTACCTTTCATACGCAGCGTGAAAGACGCGGTGACTACCCCGCTGGTTGCCACACTCCAGCTGTTCTGACGGACTTCCGCCAGGAAGGCATAACCATTACCTGACGGAAACTCCACTTTGAACGCATGGATCGTGTCATTGTCATAGGCAGCACGCAGCGCTTCCTGCCCCTCATCCGGTGACCAGTTACCAGAAATTGTGACCTCCCCCGGGGATGCCAGGCCATTAGTCATTTCCTGCTCAGTCGAACACAGGGTGGTGACGTCAATGTCCGATTTCTGTCCGCCGGTATAACCGATCTCTTTGGCCGCACAGGCCAGCGGCAGAAATTCTGCGGATGCGGGGTTCACTTCTGTTGCAGGCAGCTTTGAAATACTGATTTTCGTGCCCTGCGTTTTTTCATATTTGCTCGGCATGATTATTTTCCTGTAAGCATAAAAAAAGCTGCCGCAGCAGCTTGTTGTTCAAGATTAAGTTATTGCCAGACCTGACACTCCAGCGTGGCCCGGAAAAGCGAGGTATCCGATTCATAGCCCTGCTTTTCTGTAAACTCTGCCGGTGAAAGCGGAGAAACAGCAGCAACAGACAGTTCACGGATCCGGCGGGCTTCATCGATGGTTTTTGCATATACATCAATCTGGATATTGGTCATTGTCTCAGTACGACCGCACAGCACATCGCCGCCGGTATCATAAAGTGAAAAAACACACCACGGCGGCTGAATTTTGGGTTCATCCTGCGGAGCCACATACGGAAAAACCCTGCCCGGCAGCACCGGGTCAAGCAAAGAAAACAAATCAGATTCTTTCATCCACTCAGCACCTTATCGATAGCCTGACTGAGTTTGCTCAGCGCCAGATCCGCTGCCTCATCCGCTTTACCGTCAAATGCCGGACGGATAAACGGTTGTGGTGCCATTTTGGATGTGCCGTTTTCCAGAAAACGCCAGTAAAACGCATTACGCGGATCATCCGCTTTCAGTGTGTTGTCGCTGTTGGTTCCGGCGGCATTGGTTCCCCGGATGTACACACCGGAGACAACCTCACCTTTATAACGGCTCCGCTGACCGCCGGTAACGATATTACGCGCCAGTTTTCCGGTCCTGACAGGAGCGCTCCGCCGGACCTCATCCCGCAGCATATCCGCTGCGGCTTTCGTCGCTTCCCGCAGCACACGGGTATTTTCAGCCCGGCTGAGTGATTCCAGATCACGGGACAGTTCAGCAAAACCGGACAAATCCAGCCCCATATCAGCCATCTTTCACCCCCTGTTTACACAGCAGTTCCAGCCGGGTAAATTTCACATCCGGGATCACAGCCTGAATATCGTAGACCTGACCGCGATATACCATCCGACATGCAGGATGAATATCCGGCCGGTACCGCATCCATACGCGGACCGTTATTTCTGACATTTCCGCTCCGGCGGTCAGCAGTTCCCGGCCATTGACGGGTCTGACTTCCGCCCAGGTTACGGCAACGGGCAGCCATTGGCTTTCACGCTGGCCGGACGGTAAGATAACCCGTTCAGCACGCTGAAATGTGACGCGATGCCTTAATCTTCCGGCCTGCACAGTGCGCTCCCTATAAATTGATGAACCTGTACGGTTCAAGCAGCAGAAAGAAGCCCGCCGGTATTGCCGTATTTTCCCGTGATTCATACAGGTAACCAACGCAGACCAGCAGGGCCAGTTCTATATCATCCGTAACCGGTAATCCGTCCGGATCTGATGCCGGAACCTCTGTGTCATAAAGATGACGGTTAATATAATTTTCAGCCCGCTTCACGGCCGCCCCCAGGTAAGTCAGAAGCAACTCATCCTCAAGGTCATTATCCTCATCAATACGGCACTGCATTCTCAGTTTTTCGAGTGTCGGTAACGGCATATTTCCCCCATGCCTGCGGCCACTTCAGACCGCAGGCACAAAAAAACCGCAGTTAAGCGGCGCACAGGATTGCAACGGTATGACTATTAGGCAGCTTTTGCCACCAGCGCCTTAATCGCTGAGGTATCTTCCAGACAACAGTCAAAGCGGTGAAACGCCAGAAACGCGGTCTGGTCAAATTCAGCATAACGCTCGACCAGACGTTTCAGCGTCATATAAGTGACACGGCGGACAATAAAACGGTCAAAATCACCACAGAAGATAAATTTTTTACCGGCTTCCATACTGTCAACCGCCTGATCAATCACATACGGCATACCCAGAATTGTCGCGGGAGCAACACCGGTGATTTCCGGCAGCCACAACGGACGCTTGTTACCACCCTCCATTTCCGTGAGCACTTTCAGAGTGCTGTCATTAAAGGCCAGCCTGAACTTAGGGCTGTTGCGGTACGCCGGATCAATGGCGTGTTTCAGCGCGTTGATGTCTTTCCAGCTGAATGCGGCTGTTTTCGCGTTTACCGTTCCTGTCACGGAAACATCCAGGCCTTTCGGCTGTACCGGCGTACCGGCACCGGTACCTTTCACCAGGTATTTAGCCTCACCACGGCCGATACGCTGCGCGATACGGGCGGCAAGGTAGGATTCAATATTGATCCCGCTGTCCTGCAGCAACTCATTTGATACACGGATAATTTTGGAAGACAATTTTTTGGCACCGAGAATGGCGGTGCCGAATTCCACATCCTGTTCACTGGCAGCCGTGTTTTCCCCCAGCAGTTCACCTTCCTCCGCTGTGCCGTCCGATGTTGACCAGGTAATATCCTGGCCGTCCGCCGTCGGCAGAACATGAGAAACCGAGACAATCCCGCCGTAGGCTTTCATCTGCTCAACAACTTTGTTCAGCATCTTAACCGGGACGGTATAGCCCCCTTTCTCATCCGGGGATGTTCCCTGAGCCCGTAATTCCCTCACGGCCTGACGTTCTTCTGCTGTCAGCTCACCGAAACCATGGCGGAGAAAGCGGTCAAATGCCGCTGCGCGGCGCTCTGCGGCTTCACTTTCCGGATTACCGTTCTGTTTTCCGCGCTGTTCCGGCTCCTGATCATCCACAAAAGCCTGATCTGCCGCACGCAGTTCCTCTTCACGGGTGATCTGCTCATTCAGACGATCAAACTCTGTTTTGGCCTTATTCCACTCCGTACGCTGTTCTTCGGTCATAACACCGTCACCGACTTTTTCATGGATTGCACGCATTTCGGTGGCGATGGTATTACGTTTCTGTTTTAATTCATGAAGTTTCATAGAATTGCCTTATACATTCATTAAAGTGAGAAGACGCTCACGCGCCAGTTTTTCATTGACAGCTTTGGCTATACCGCCGCTGTCGCGTGCTTCTTTCCACGCCTCCATTGACCGCACGGTTGAATTTGCGGCCAGATAGGCCGGATAAGTCACCGGACTGACATCATAGAGACGGGAGATCCGGTGAATTTCACGGACAACCATGCCGTCATCATCCTGATACCAGTCATCGCCGTTCACCGCCACGCTGAACGCGAACGAACTCTGACTGACATCCCCGCGTAACATCGGAGCAACCACAAGGTCCCGGATAGTTTGTGTATCCGGCACCGTAATATCGTAGGCCAGTCCCTGTTCGCTGATACTCAGCGATAACGTTCCGGAAGCAGACCGGCCGAGGATATAATTGCGATCATGATTGAACAGCGCCCGCACATCATCATTCAGCACATCGTCAAATGCGCCGGGTTTGATAATTTCGCGGAATCCCCACATCGGCTCGGACAGGGAGTTAAACACCGAAGCCAGACCGATAATGTGGGCCGGTTTATCCTCTTCCCCCGGGGCGGCCCTGATCTCACCGTTGTAGCTGCGGGTTTCTCTTTCATTACTGCTCATCTTTTTCACCACCTTCTGATTTACTGCCGTCCGGTTGTGCGGCATTAACGCTGACCAGCATCTCATCCAGTCCGTCAACCGGGTTCATATCCTCAAATGCCCGTGCCTCATTCCGGCTCATCCAGCCGTCAGTAATGGCGTAATGATAGAATTCAGCCCGCTCTCTCGGGGTTCCGCGCAGTAATCCGGCCAGATTAAACCGGGCATAAAATCCGGCACCCCGTTCCTGCCGGGTGAACAAACGCCGGTTCATCTCCTGCTCCCAGTTCACCACCCAAGGCATGACCGTATGCCGGACAAACTGAATGGATTGTTCGGAAATGTTGGAGAATGTCGCCTTTTCCAGATCATTGATCATGTGTGCCGGTACGTTAAAAATCCCGGCAATCATGGAGCGGTTCAGCTTCAGCATATCGATCAACTGAGCATCCACCGGGGAAACGGTCAGGGCTTTGTAATCCAGGTCAGCAGGCAACAGCATGGTTTTGTTTTCCTGACTGCGCAGCGCTGCAGACGCTTTCTGCCACATTGACTTAAGGCGGTCCCAGCCTTTTTCCTGCAGTTCCCCCTTAACCGAAACAATACCGGCCGGACGGGCATTACCGCCGAAGAAAGAACTGGTGTATTTCTGACCGGACATCCCCATGCCGATGGTTTCCGCATGCTGCACTATCGGACTGAGCCCCATCCGCTGGTTATTACCCAGCGCCCGGATGTGGATCATGTCATCCGGACTGACAGCAAAATTCCCCTGTTCGTTATAAACACCGTAGGTGTACCGGCCACCAGTGTTAAGCAGTGCGGTTTCCCACGGCATACAGGCTTCCAGACTGGTCACCTCACCGCGACTGTTACGGATCACCTGCGTGTAGCCGTTTCCCCAGCCGAGAATGTGGCGCTCTTTGGTTTCCCGCCATTTATAACTGGTCTGCCATTCGTTCGGTTCATCGTGAACAAGGTGAAACACAGGATGATCGCGGGCAGTCTCAACCTTATCGCCGGTTTTGCGCATCACATGCAGCGGCATCTGTGCTATTGAGGAAGAAATAACATAAATACAGGCATATACAGCGGCCAGTTTCATCGAGGTTTCCGGGCTGACATAGACATCTGCTTTGAACAGCCCCTCTGTATCAACAGAATCTGCACTGATGGGTACCGCCGGATTCTCAATACTGGTCGGTGTATCGCGGAATAATGCATCAAGAAGCACATTTCCCCCTCATGGCCACGGCCAGTGAATAGATAACCATTGCTGACCCGCCAATCACCAGGGAATCCGGCAGACCGTATTTCAGGTAACAACCTGCCAGCACCGCGCCGAAACCTGTCAGGGCAGTGAGATCAAGAAGTATGTTTTTCATAGGAATAGAATTTCTTCGTCAGGATCCAGAGAGGAAAGAAAGTCAGAACCACTGCCACCATTCACCATCTGGCGTGATTTGGCAGTAAACAGGGCAAACGGCCCGTCAATTTTGTTTTCCGGTGTCGATTTGTTCGGGAAAATGTTGTCATTTCTGTCCGGTTTTACCGTCACGTTAGACATCATCCAGGACATTACCGGGTTGTGGTCATGGTGAAATTTGCCGGAATATACATCGGCCTGAACGGTTTTCATCGATTCAGACAGGTTTTTCACCGTCTGCGCCACCTCCACCAGCGGAATACCTTCTTCCGCCAGGCGGCGGGAGAACTGAACGGCACTCCACGGGTCAAAACCGAGTTCACGTAAATCCTCACCTTCGCACCATGCCAGAATGTCGGCTTTGATGATGTCGTGATCGACAACCTCACCGTCCGTCAGTTCAAGATAACCGGCAGTTCCCCATTTCCGGTACAGGTCAGCGATATGCTTCGGTGTAGTCACTACTCTGTCCTCCGGCAGCCAGAATTTGCACTTCATATGCAGTTGTCCGCGCGGATCCTCATACACTTTAACGGCTGCGGTCACATCGATTTTGTTTGACAGATCCACACCAACCCAGACCGGGTAATTTTTCAGCTCATCATCCGGCGCATTTTCAGGGCAGCTGTCCCACTTACCGGTATCCATCCAGGCGGATTCGGCATTCACCCACATATTGAGGTGCTTGGTCAGGAAATTAGGCCGGGCCGCAATCTGCTCTTTTGCCTTTTTCGCCAGGCGGCGCATATCGTCAAAACGCTTACAGACACCCAGCCCCGGATTGGCTTTTATCCAGATGCTTTCATCGAACGGGTCATCATCCTCATCCGGTGTGTAAATTGCCGCGAAAAAGGTGTCATCCTCCACCACGCCCCGCAGCACCTTGATGGCGTAATCCCGCAGTTCGTAGCAGATGCCCTCGCGGTTAAATCCCGCTGTAGTGATCGCAAACAGCAGGGATTGAAGACGGGCACCGGTCGCGGTTTCCAGCACATCCCACACATCACGGGTTTTGTGGGCATGAAGTTCGTCCACAATGCCGCAGTGAATATTCAGGCCGTCGAGGTTATTTGCGTCACTGGACAGCGGCTCAAACTTGGATGCAGACCGCTCCTGGTAAATCGCCAGCTTATTAAATTCAAACAGGCGGCCGAGTGAGCTCTTGGCCTTTTTGACCATGTTTTTTGCATCTTCAAACACAATACGCGCCTGGTCACGGGTGGTGGCCGCCGAGTAAACCTCGGCGCCACCCTCACCGTCAGCGCCGGTCATGTACAGACCGATACCGGATGAGAGGGTGGATTTAGCGTTTTTACGTGCAACTTCGTTATAGGCCGTTCGGAACCGGCGAACCAGCACCGGATCCCCGTAATCGTCGTACTGAGCCTCGCCAGTGAGTTCATCAACCAGCGGGATCACAAAACCAAAAATATTAATCAGAATAAAGGTATGCCACGGCATCAGCTCTATCGGCTTACCTGCCAGCGCCCCTTTGACATGCGGGACGAACTGGTAAAAATCCAGAATATGCCGGGCGCGTTCCTCTATGAAATAAATACCGCGCTCAGGGCCGTATTCCAGATCATCAAGAAACCGCTGACACGCCAGGCGTATCAGTTCGCCCGTAACTATTTCTCCGGCAACCACCTGCTCGGCGTACCGGATCCCGTCTGCTACGGTTGCCATTCATCATTTTCTTTGTTTCAGAAATGCCTCGAAAGGGTCTTCTTCGGCTGGTGTGTTAATCGTTACCTTCTGGCGGGCTGCCGGGGTCATACCGAACTCGGAGAGCATCGCGCGGATCCGTTTCCATGCATCAGCTTTCATTGCCGCCGCGGGGTGCGCTTTTATCAGTGGACCGCCATCACTCTGTGTTGTGTAGGTGTAGCCTTGTTCGTCCAGCGTATCGCAGTGCTGGCGGTATTCGGTGTACGCCTCGATCAGCAGCTCCAGTGCTTTGGCATCCATCGAACTCATGACACCCATCGCATTGAGTTCTTCACCTATCCGCTTAAACCAGTATTTTCCCTGCTTAGTAAAATGTTTCGGTGTTGGGGGTACCCCTGACGGCGGTTTTGGTTCTTTTTTATTGATCGGGCGTTTTGATGGATTACCTCTGACCAAACGCAGGTGTGACGGGGTTTTCGGTGGTCCCGGCATAATCGTTTTCTCCTGTTAATACCCCTCCGGAGAACCCGGAAAAAAGTTTTCTAACCTGCGGCGATGTGAAAAAAGGCAAGGCGGCGGTCCTCTGGCCGTGGGGCGGCAGGGATTTGACCTCCCCCTCCCCCATACATCATGAGCAGTCAGCCGCGATTGCGTTCTGTTGCCGTCTTGCGGTAGTGGCAGGGCCAGCACAGGCTTTGCAGGTTGCTTTCTGCATCGGTTCCCCCATGAGCCTTGGGTGTGATGTGGTCGACTGTCTTCGCCTCGGTTGCCCGGCCTTCACGCAGGCATTGCTGGCACAGATATTTATCCCTGCTCAGCACCACCACACGCAGCCGCTCCCACTTTGTACCGTAGCCGCGTTCGTGTCGGCTCTTACCCTGCTGGTGGTTCTCCCAGCCAGTATTGCGGTGTTCTTCGCAGTATCCGCTGCGGTCGGTAGTTGTCTTTGCGCAGCCACGTTTGCGGCAGGCGCGGGGTATACGGGGTGGCATAGCACCTCCAAATAAAAGCCTCGCTATTTAGCGAGGCGAGATACTGAAAATCTTTAGGTAATCCCATTTACATCTCATATATATCATCACCAGGAAATAACCACCGGGATAACATCATGTCAATGATGTATAGTGGACCGACAATTTCGTAGTTATTTTTATATTACCCTCTATTATTTATTAATTATAATGCTAAAATTTAAACACCATTTAAAACAAGACACTATTGAAAATGCCACAGACTGATACCATTATTTCCATTTTAACTGAAGCAATAAAGAATCCACATGTTTTTCAAAAACTACTCAATCTTAATTTATATTTTTACAACCGAAAGCATGAAAACCAAATTCGAGACGAAATTAGCCTTGTTATTAATAAAAATTCAAATTATTTAGCTATAACTGAACACCCAAAAAATAAGCATGGTGCAGTAGATTTATCTCTTTATAAATTGACCAAAGAAGACTCTAGTTTAATTGCCACTATTGAGTTTAAACTTCACTACCCAAAAGATTTAGCTATTCCAGCAATACAAAACAGTATTATCTCTGACTTAACTCGGAGTGTATCTAATCAAACAAGTCATTTCGTTCACATTATTCAGCAAAGAGTGGTGCACAAAAAACCACCTGTTGGTGATGTTAAATTTTTACAGCGAAACTCAGACGATATAGATAATTATGTCCATATTTTAGAAAAACTAGAAAAATTCCCATCTAAATACACAAAAACTCGTCATTCGATAACAGTAAAGTCTGAATTTATTACTTCTATTTATACTTTTGATATTTACTCCCTCATACAATAATTTTGATATCCTAATTAAAAATGTATTTTTTAACAGGGTTTATAGTTAGTTATTGCTTTTGCCCGTTTCTCTTTGTATCCACATTGTGGATATCCATCAACTGCCCGTTCGCCTTATCCAGCGCCGTCAGCAGGGGTTCTATCCATTCGACTGCCTGACAATATGTCAGTCGGCGGGTGGTAGCGGCGCCAGTACCGGTTGTGTCAGCGATGCCGGGAGCGGAACGCATTGCTGATTCACGGATGGTATAGACGTGGCTGAGCAGCCCGTCAGAAACAGACTGAGGAATATACAGATTACAGGTAGGTTCTTTCCGGATGATGGTGCGGTATTCAATCTGCTTCTCCTGTGATTTGGCTTCTGCCTGCATATTCCTGCTGGCATTTGCTGCAGCGGCATGATTAAAAATATCGACACTGGTATAAGCATTATCAATCAGCTTTTGCTGGTCAGTGATAACCTTGTCTTTGTGTTGGCCTTCCGATTGTTCTGCTGACAGTAAGCTGAACATCCATAACCCGAAGAACACCACCGCCCACAGCCAGCCGTTGAGCAACACAGTAATTACTCTTTTCATGGCGCTTCACACTCATAATGAATCACACCGTCCAGCGGGTTACCCACCAGCGACTTACAGTGATTCGGCAGTGAATACAGATAACAACCCGCCAGCAGACAAGCCGTCAGCAGAATGATAGCAATGATGATCAGCGTTAAAGGGTTCCGTGACATATCGCTTTCTCCGTCTCGCGCCGGTTAATCAGACCCTGCCA
>OJWG01000175.1_pt1 | contig 19123 bp, 20 predicted proteins | sample 1600401 | NCBI WGS metagenome assembly OJWG01 (sample SAMN04436829, study PRJEB24849) | human gut metagenome | biome: human gut; feature: NICU; material: stool | host: Homo sapiens | place: USA: Saint Louis, MO | collected 2011-07-21 | reverse complement strand
ACACACCGCAATACTCGACAAATACACACCGAAATTTAAACCACTTAATCACCTGTGCTTTCCGGCAAAGAGAGTGCTCGGATATTACGTGCGTATGTTACAGAAGGAGATGAAGGATGCTGACCCTTGAAGAATGGAACAGCAGATTGCCAGTTCCAAGAAATATGGAGACCGTCAGGCGGTGGGTGAGAAATGGTCAGATATGGCCGCCACCATTGTTTGATGGGTACAGATATTTAGTGCAAGACGATGCCGTTAAGCACAATGGAACTCCCGGACATGAGAGAAGTAGTAACCTGATCGAGAGAATAAACAATGGCAAGGAAGCGAAACAGGGAAAGACGAGACCTGCCACCAAACCTATATGTCCGAAATAACGGATACTACAGTTACAGAGACCCAAGGACGGGTAAAGAATACGGCCTTGGAAGAATCAAGCGAGACGCAGTAAATCAGGCAATAGACGCCAACATGCAATTAATGGATATGAAATACGTGAAATTAGCTGAAAGAATAGCGAATTCGGATGTCATTTTATTTCATGACTGGTTGGGGCATTATAATAAAATTATTTTGTCTCGTGGATTAAAACCAAAATCAATCAGAGAGTATGAAAATAAAATCAGAACGATAAAATCAATCATAGATAATATTCCTATTGATAAAATCACAACTAAAGATATAGCAACTGTCATTTCCTCATATACAGAAAGAGGTAAAAATACAACTGCAAAATTAATAAGAATATCTTTGCTGGATATATTCAGAGAGGCCATTGCCGAAGGCCACATATCATTTAACCCTGTGGAGCCCACCAGAAACCCACGAACCGAAGTTAAACGTTCACGACTATCATTTAATGACTATCTGAAAATACTGGAATCTGCCAAAACATTTCAGCCATGGATGCCGCTGAGTATGGAGCTGGCACTACTGACAGGTCAGAGAATCAGTGATATATGCAAAATGAAATGGACTGACATCAAAGAAGGGATGCTATGGGTTCAGCAACAAAAATCAGGGAATAAACTTGCTATAGACATGACGGTATCGCTTGAATGCCTTGGTGTATCACTGGAAGATGTGATTAAGAAATGTTATTCCGTATATGGCGGATGTGATAACCTAATAGCTTCATCTTTCAGGAAAGAAATAACGGCCACAACCGTTTCCAGAGGGTTCGTGAAAGCCAGGGAAGCCACCTCAATTAACTGGGGAAACAACCCACCAAGTTTTCACGAAATCAGGAGCCTTGCAGCCAGGCTGTATACCGATGAAAAAGGTGGTGAGTTCGCTCAGCGCCTGTTGGGTCATAAATCTGCCATGATGACGGCTAAATACCAGGACAATCGTGGCAGTGAATGGGTTAAAGTGCTGTAATGGTTTTGAACTAATTTTGAATGATAGTGACTTATCGATTCTAATCTATTGATAAATAAAGACAAAAAAAGGTAACAACAATGCATTGGTTAGCAGACTACTGGTGGGTCATCCTGGTGCTGTTTGTCGGCGTGATCCTGAACGCCATTAAAGATCTCAAACGCGTGGATCACAAAAAATATCTGCAGAACCGCAGGGAACTGCCGCCTCACCGTGATAATAACGCACAGTGGGATGATGAGGATGACTGGCCGGATAATAAATCTAAAAAGTCCTGATCTCTTCTGCTGTCTGCTGCGCCCACTGCGGGCGCAGTATCTGCAGTATCACTGCTGTTTCCTGTCTCAGCACACTAAGTAATGCCTTTTTTCCGCTGATATGGCGAGCTTTCAGTATCTCTGGTTTACCGGACAGCAACTGTGACAATTCCGCTGTCTGTGCCGGGTATTCCCTTTGCAGGAGTACCAATGCAGGATCTGCCACCGCCTGTGGTTTAGCGGCATACGCAAACCCGGCCAGCATCCGCCATTCCCATTCATTGAGTGATTCCGCCTGCTCCGGCGGTACCGGTGAAAATCCCCATATCTGAGAAAAAACAGTGCAATCCCGGGCAAACTGCTGTTCTGCGTCATCCGCCAGTGCCTGTCCGGCCCGCGTCAGCGGCAGCAGCAGCATTGCGGTATAACATCCGCTGCCCGCTTCCGGGTGTGTCCCCATTCGGGCAAAACGAAAGCCGCAGGATGTCCAGAACGCAGCCAGTTCCGGGGTATAGCCGAAACTGACGGACAGATAATCCATACCGCTGTTTTTTGCTGCGTCAGCCGCCCGCTGTAATAACTGACGTCCCAGCGCACTGCGCCGGTAGCCTGCATGTACGGCGATCCGGCTGATACGGCGTGAACGCAGTTGTGCCGCCTGCGGGAAATAACTGTGTGCCGCCAGCGATTGTGCCAGCAGATTTCCGCGCGGCCGCCGCGTGCCCGCCCAGACAGACAGTGTCAGTGCTGCCGGTAACCCACCCTCGTCGGTCAGCCAGAGCGCCGCAGTCACCTGCTGCCGGTGGCGGAACTGCGCGAAATGCTGTCCGGGCGCATCGGCCAGCCGCCGCAGATCCAGCGGGGATGTCCGGTAATGCGCTGCCGTCAGCAGGCCGTAAAACCCGGACAATAAATCCGGATCATCACATAACGCCTGCTGTGTTACGGACTGATATTCACACTTCCCCGTCTGTATGATTTTTTCTGCCGGCTCGGTGAGCAACAGTGCCTTATCGAGCCAGGTTTCCGCCGGGTCATGCTCCGCCCAGCGTACCGGCTGCGTCAGCGTCAGTGCGGTAAACTGCGGCAGTGAGTGACAAAATTTCAGTAAAAATCCCCGCCCTGTGCCTTCATAACCCTGAACAGTGGTCAGCAGCAGCACACGGGGAAATACCGCCGTAAAACGCGCGAGCAGCGGCAACGGGATCATCGCCGCTTCGTCGATCACCAGCCAGCCGTATGTGCTGACATCCGCCGTTTCCGCCAGTGTCAGTAAATTATCCGGGGCGATAAATTCCGTTTGTTGTGAATCATGAAGATAGCGCTGTATCACCGTGACCGTGGCTTTTGCCGGGGCACATAATAAATGACGGCCCGGCGATTCTGCCAGGAACAGACCGGCCACGGCGGATTTGCCCCGTCCTCTGGCCGCGGTCAGACAGAAAATGCCGCTTTCCGCACGGCGGAGCTGTGCCAGTATCTGCTGCTGCGCAGGGGTCGGTGTGCCATCCGGCGGCTGCCACGCGTTTTGCGGCGGCAGCAGAGTCATGTCAAATGGCCTGTTTTCATACCGGCAGAGATGAGCGGGATGGATAAGTGTACGGGCGAAGTGGTGCATAAAATGCGGCGCGGGGATCATCTGTCCGCCGTCATTCCAGCGCAGGCTGTCCTCATCCGGCCGGGTCTGCCATTGTGATTCCGGCGGCAGCAGCAGGATCAGCCAACTGCCCGCCTGTAATGTGCCGGCCAGCATAGCCAGTGCTTCACTGTGCAGCCCGCGCCGGGCATCAAACACGCCGTGACGGAACTCCTGTCCCAGCAACAGACGGGCTTTCTCTGCCACTGTGCCGCCGGGCAGCTGAGCGGAAATGATCGGCCAGTCTCCGGGCGCCGCGTCTCTGATTTCCTGTAACCGGGATTCACACCAGTCGTCACTGCCGCTCAGTACCCACAGACGGCGAATACCCTGTATGCGGAGCTGTTCTGTGCAGGCGTGAAACAGTGCGGGTAACATGGGAACCGCTACATCTTACCGACAAGCAGTGACAGGATCCCCGCCGCGATCAGCGGTCCGACCGGAACCCCTCTGAACAGTGCGACACCGATAATGGTACCCACCAGCAAACCAGCAACCGTGGACGGCTGGTTACTCATCAGTGTAACGCCCCGGCTGCCCAGCCAGGACACCAGTATGCCGATCACTATCGCCAGCAGGGATTTCCAGTTCAGAAAGGAGCTTAAAACATCATTGGCACTGATTTTACCGCTGGCAATCGGTGCCATCACACCGACGGTCAGAATGAGGATCCCCAGCTTGAGGCCATATTTTTCCACAAACGGGAAATAGCCGTTGAGCGGCGTGATGCGCACAGCCAGCAGAAAAAGAATAGCCAGGGTTACCGTCATGTTATTACTGATAAGCCCGAGCCCGGCTAAGACCAGGAGGATAATCAGGGTCGGGTCAATATTACTCATATCAGATCCTGCGTGTCGGGGGGAATGAAAGCCGCCAATAGTATGCCGTTATACGATGATAATCAAACTCTGCCGGTTTTGCAGGAAAAACCGGCAGAAAGGCTTATTTCAGTGCGGAAAATGTGTCACATTGCGCAATATTACCGCTGTCAAAACCGCGTTTGAACCACTCATAACGCTGTGCGGATGTTCCGTGTGTGAAGCTGTCCGGAATAACCCGTCCCTGACTCTGTTTTTGCAGACGGTCATCGCCGATGGCCTGCGCCGCATTCAGAGCATTTTCCAGATCACCGTTTTCGAGGATCCCGGCTTTTTCCATCTCATGGCCCCAGATCCCGGCAAAACAGTCAGCCTGTAATTCCATTTTCACTGACAGGCGGTTTGCCTCTTTCTGACTGCTGCGCTGCTGGCGCTCGCGTACCTGACGATCGATACCGAGCAGATGCTGAACATGGTGCCCCACTTCATGAGCGACCACATAGCCCTGCGCGAAATCCCCGCCCGCCCCTAATTTAGTGCGCATGTCATCGTAGAAAGAGAGGTCGATATAGACTTTCTGATCTGCCGGACAATAAAACGGCCCCATCACAGCCTGCCCTGCACCGCAACCGGTCGGTGTTGCGCCCCGGTACAGCACCAGTTTCGGCTCGCGGTACTGCCGGTTCATCTGTGCGAATTTTTGTCCCCAGACCGCTTCGGTTTCCGCCAGCATCACGCCGGTAAATTCCGCCTGTTTCTGCTCCTGTGCACTGTTCTGTGCCGGACGCTGCTGTGAGGTGGTCTGCCCGATATTAACCGGATCACCGGTAACCAGGCCGGTCAGGTCAATGCCGTAAAAACCGGCCACGACCACGATAACGACCACAACCAGTCCGGCTTTGCCGCGCGGCAGCGGAATACGCGGCCCGCCTGCGGATCCGCCCGGAATTCTGCCCCCCGCACTGCGGCGGTCTTCAATATTGTCGCTCTGGCGACGCCCTTGCCAACGCATGATGATTCTCTGTTTATCGGATAATAGTCGGATAACTACATAGTACAGAGAAAATGAAGTGAGGAAAAATGCTTCTTTCTTTCAGGGGAGTGATAAATCAGCTTAATGCCGGTGATACGCGGGTTCTGTTATCACCGGCCATACATTCAGGAGATGAATGATTAATCCAGTTTCACACCCAGACGGCGTGCCACTTCCTCATAGGCTTCAATCAGGCCGCCGAGGCTCTGACGGAAACGGTCTTTATCCATTTTATCCAGAGTTTCTTTATCCCACAGACGGCTGCCGTCCGGTGAAAATTCATCGCCGAGCACTACCTGACCTTTATACAGACCGAATTCCAGTTTGAAATCCACCAGGATCAGACCGGCGTCATCAAACAGACGGGATAATACGTCATTGGCGATGTAGCTCAGGCGCTTCATTTCCGCAAGATTTTCCCGGCTGACCCAGCCGAAGGTTTCGCAGTAGGATTCATTGATCATCGGGTCATGTTTGGCGTCATTTTTCAGGAACAGATCGAAGATTGGCGGATTCAGCACCATACCCTCTTCCACGCCCAGACGTTTCACCAGTGAACCGGCAGCGCGGTTGCGGATGACGCACTCGACCGGCACCATATCCAGTTTTTTCACCAGAATTTCGGTATCAGATAACAGGCGTTCCATCTGCGTCGGGATACCGGCAGCTTCCAGTTTACCCATGATAAAGTGGTTGAATTTATTATTGACCATGCCCTTGCGGTCAAACTGCTCGATGCGCTCACCATCCAGTGCTGATGTATCATTACGAAATTCCAGAATCAGCAGATCGGGATTATCCGTGGTGTAGACCGTTTTGGCTTTCCCACGATACAGTTCAGCATGTTTTCGCATCTTGCACTCTCCAGACAGGATTAATAATAGGCGTATCGCCTGACGGACAATATTCTCCCTCAGAACGAGGCAATAAGCAATCGTTTGCGTAAGAAAAGATACAGACCCGGAAAGAGAGTGTTGTCCGGCAGAAGTGTGTTTACACCATAATGAGGGATAAACCCCGGGCTGTCAGCAGGTCACGGGCAGATTGCGGAACCTTCAGAGTGAGCACCACATGATCCAGTTCCTCACATGCCGCCACGCGGTAAGGTGCAATACGGCTGAGTTTGTCACCGGTCACACCGGCCACGGTCAGACTGCTCTGTCTTATCAGTGCCCGTTTGAAAGCGGCTTCCTCAAATCCGGTGACCGTCAGACCACTGTCCGCATCCAGTGCGCATCCGCCGGGAAAACAGAGGTCAATATTCAGATAAGACAGCTGCTCCAGTGCCTGTGCCCCGATGCAGGTGCCGGAAGCGCGGTGCAGCTTTCCGCCCAGCACAATCAGCTCAAAATGCGGGTAGTCACTCAGTGCGGCTGCAATAAGCGGACTATGTGTTATCACGGTCAGGGAAAAATCTTTCGGCATGTGCTGTGCCAGCAACAGGTTCTGACTCCCCCCGTCCAGAAAGATCGTGCTGTGATTGCGGATCAATCCTGCACAACCGAGCGCAATTTTTTCTTTTTCTGCACTGTTCTGCCCGATCCGCTGCTGAAAATCCGCCACATCGCCCAGTACACTGACCGCACCGCCGTACACCCGTTTACAGAGCCCTTCATCCGCCAGAACCTGCAAATCACGGCGGATGGTGTGCTCTGATACACCAAGCTGATCAACCAGTGTGCTGCACTGTACCCGGCCGTCACTGTGTAATAACTGTCGGATCAGGGCTTGCCGTTGTTCCGGAAAAGCTGCATAATCGAGCATATATTTCTCCTGTAAATTGCATAAAGCATCATAAACGGGCATCCCCTGCGGGTCAATCAAAACCCTGTCACTGCTGAGGTCATTCTGTGAACACACATCATCCGGATATCGCATTTTTTCATCAGTTAGCCAACCGCGCAGCACAAGAGACGTTACCGCGTTTTTTACCCGGGCATTCACTGTCCGTCGATACCAAAATCAAAGAAGGTGTCAGTTTTGATCCGGTAACGGATGCAGACCGGCAGGCTGAAATCGCACTGCGGGAAATGATCAGCGCAGCATATCCGCAGCACAGTATTTTAGGTGAGGAGTTCGGTCTGACCGGCGAAGGGGATTATCAGTGGATCCTTGATCCGGTGGACGGCACCCGCCCGTTTATGCTCGGGTTGCCGGTCTGGGGAACACTGGTCGGATTAACCTGTCGCGGAACACCTGTTATGGGAATGATGAGCCAGCCCTGCACCGGCGAGCGTTTCTGGGCAGACGGTGAACGCAGCTGGCACAGCAGCCCGCACGGGACATATGTGATGAAAACCCGCAAAAACATCACCCTGGCCAATGCCATTCTGCACACCAATTCACCGGAGCCGATGCCCCGTTTCCCGGAAATCCGGCTGGCCGATCTGATGGAAAAGGTCTTAATGACCCGTTTCGGCGGCGAGTGCTATGCCATGGCGATGGTAGCGGCAGGTAAAATCGACCTGTGCTTTGATTACGCCCTTCAGCCATATGATATCGCTGCATTTATCCCGATCATTGAGCAGGCCGGTGGTTGTGTGACAACCCTTGACGGCGGACCGGCCATACAGGGCGGAGCTGTTCTCGCCAGTGGTTGTCCGCGTCTCCATCAGCAGGTGCTGACTATTCTGAACAAAAATATTTAATAATCGTATAATGATTATGATTATAAATTCGTATTACAAAGGTTGTTGTGAATGAGTGATGTAATTACAGTAACACCGCCCGCCGTACCGGCGGAACGGGAACAGATAGCCACCCGCGCGCTCTTTTTTGTCGCCGGTTTTGCCTCCGCGGCCTGGGCAGCACTGGTGCCGTTTGCCAAACTGAACACCGGCGTGAATGACGGGGTTCTCGGGTTATTACTGCTCTGTCTCGGCGGCGGTGCGCTGGTCGCCATGCCGCTGACCGGTGTACTGACCACCCGTTTCGGCTGCCGCCGGGTGATGACCGTTTCCGTTCTCCTGCTTAGTGCAGCCCTGCCGCTGCTGGCGGTCATTAATCACACCGGCTTACTGGCTCTGACGCTGATTATTTTCGGTATGGGGATCGGCATTACCGACTGTGCCATGAATATTCAGGCCATTATTGTTGAGAAAGCGGCACCAAAACCAATGATGTCCGGCTTTCACGGGTTCTACAGTGTCGGCGGCATTGCCGGTGCGGGTGCCATGAGCGGCTTTATGCTGGCCGGGATGGACGCATTACAGGCGGCCGGTGCCGTAACGGTGATTTGCCTTCTGCTGCTGGCTCTCAGTTATAAAGGCATGCTGGATTACGCCTGGCCGTCAGAAGGCCCTGCATTTGCTGTGCCGCGCGGTGCGGTATTACTGATAGGGATTATCTGCTTCGCCACCTTTCTGGCCGAAGGCAGTGTGCTGGACTGGAGTGCGGTTTTCCTGACAGAGTATCGTCATGTGCCGGAAAGCATGGGCGGGTTGGGTTTTGCCTGCTTCGCGGTGCTGATGTCCCTCGGGCGGCTGACCGGCGACAAAATTGTTGCGGTACTCGGACGGCCGCAGGTGGTGCTGTGGGGCGCCCTGCTGGCTGCCGGTGGTCTTCTGCTGAGTGTGCTGAGTGACAACTGGCTTCTGGCGCTCACCGGTTACGGGCTGATCGGCCTGGGATGTGCCAACGTGGTACCGGTGATGTTTTCCGCTATCGGCCGCCAGACCAGTATGCCGCAGGCCGTTGCCGTCCCGGCGGTAACCACTCTGGGTTATCTCGGTATTCTGGCAGGACCGGCGTCTGTCGGGCTGATTGCTTACCGCTTCACCCTGCCCGCTGCACTGCTGGCCGTGGTCGCGCTGCTGTTGCTGGTCGCGCTGCTGTCGCGCAAAGTCCGGATGTAACCGATGTAAAAACACCGGCCGTCAGGCCGGTGTTGCTGTATTCTCCGCGGCGTCTTTCAGAATCGCTTTCAGACGCGGATAACGGCGTGCCAGCCGCCAGCGCAGCCGCAAATCTTTGGCGTTATCCCAGATGAGTGACCAGATCCCGCGATCAAACAGTTCACGCACAATCTCCTGTTTCACCTCCGGAGATTCTATCTCACTGATGGTATGCAGGATCCCCAGCCCTTCTTTGGAAATCTGCCAGTGACAGGCAGGGATCTGCTTCGCGACATCCGCATGGCGCTGATTGATATCGTCCAGCATTTCCAGGATTTTCATGTAATTATGGACTGTACGTACGCGGATTTTGTCATCCGGCGGCGTATGCGATACCGATTCGGAATGGATCAGATAATCGTAATAACGTTCATCAATATATTCCACCCGCGCTGCGGTCATCAGCAGTTCGGTTGTCCACGGAATATCCTGGTGGTGCAGCCCCGGCTCAAAATAATAGCCCTGCTCACGCAGAAAATCAGTGCGGTACAGGTTCAGCCAGGTCACATGCAGGAACTTACGGGAGTTGAGTGCCCGTTTCAGCCAGTCCGGCCCGGAAAGAACGCCGGTGGAACGCAGACGATCAGGCGGGAAAATCGGCCGTGGTTCACGCCCGTCTTCATAAACATAGGTACCATTGCAGGTTGCCACATCCAGTTTTCCGGCAAGCGCAATTTCCAGCAGGCGGCCGTACATTTGCGGGTGAATCACATCATCAATGTCCGGAAACGTGATGTATTGCCCTTTTGCCACGGCAAAACCGGTATTCCGCGCCACCGAGACGCCCTGATTTACCTGCTCCAGAATAGTGACAGACGGGAATTTGTCCTGCCATTCACGCAGCACAGCATCCGTATTATCTTTGGAACCGTCATTAACGAGGATCAGCTCCCAGGCAGGAAGTGTTTGTTTCAGCAGGCAGTCAAAAAACTGAGGAAGAAATTTTTCCCCGTTATAGACGGCAACAACAATGCTCAGTAAAGGTCGTGAAGAGTCCGAAGATAAATCCATGTCAGCCCTGTCAATTCCGGGTAGCCTGATATTCAGCAGACAATGCGGCTGAATATAGCGAAAAAATAATTATAAGTATTTAAATATAACCGGAGAGCCTGGCATAAACGTGGCTAATAATGCGATATGTAAGACAGAGAAATAAGAATTTATCTTAAAAATGATTAGGTTGTGTATCAATTTATTACAAAATAATAACGATATAAAAAAATACCGGCCATTAACAATGGCCGGTACCGATAATTATATTTACGCATTTATATGTTGCGTGAATATATTATTTTACAGATGATTTGCTGAATACCGCTTCCAGCGCTTTCACCATTTCATCATTTTCTTTCTGTGTCAGCGGTTTCCCTTTGGCACTGATAAACTGGAGGCTGCTGCGGTTATCCAGGTCACCGACCTGTAAGGTGTAATCACCTTCGGCCACTGACGGATCATCCATACCCAGGCTGCTCCACTCTGCAGAACTCAGCCCTTTGTATGTCACTTCAATATTCCCGGTCGAACGGGTGCGGTCACCCACTTTCATGCCGACGCTTTCCAGCACAACCGGCAGACGGGACCAGACCACATCAAACGGCGCGCGGACAATAATCTGCGGCAGACCGGTTTTATCACTGCCGCTCTGAACGTCCGGAGCCGCATACTGTGACGCATTGGTTTCCTGACGTGCGGCATTACGCATACGGTCAAGGCCGTCCACCAGCTCGTTGAGTGTCAGGTTGTTATAACGGGTAATTTCTGTTTTATCTGTCACCGGGTTTTCACCCTGTTTCAGACCTTCACTGGTCACAACAACTGCCACCTGTGAACCGGCCGGTTCAATTTTGATGCGCTGGCGGGACTGTAACGGCAGGTCTTCATCCGCACGCTGCCAGACAATCCAGTCAGTGACAATCACGCCACCGGCTTCATCACGCTGGCTGACCGGCACTGAGCGATCGGCCAGAACGCGGTTGATCTGAGCCCACAGCGTTCTGTTTTCCGCTGAATTCTCCAGCAGAAGACGGCTTGCGTCTCCTGCTGTTTCAGTACGGGAACCTGCTAACAGGCTGACAGTCTGTACCGGCGGACGGATGTCCAGCGCCAGACCGGTCGCACCATCCTGCTTAACCTGAGGAATATCATACTGGCCGCTCTGTAACGGCAGGATCATCCCCTGAGGAACATTCAGCGCCTGTAACTGCGGCGCATCCAGGTACGAAGTATCGCCGCTGACCTGGCGCTTATAGTTCTGATCGCCGGAGCAGGCTGCCAGTAATAAAACCACGGAAAGACCAGCGAGCTTCGTAACCTTTGATTTTTGCAGTAGTGTTGCCATTCAGATTCCCTAAAATATTATCGTATGCCCGCCGTCTTCATGGCACGGCCGACCGTATTCTGCCCCGCTTCCGTGAGCGGTAACAGCGGCAGACGCAGTGTCTGCTCTGCGATCAGACCCAGCTGATGACAGGCCCATTTTACCGGTGACGGGCTTGGCTCACAGAATAATGTGTGATGCAGGTCCATCAGTTGATTATTAATCACACGCGCACGGTCAAAATCCCCGCGCAGGGCAAGATCAAACATCTGTGCCATCTCTGCCGCAGCCACGTTGGCTGTCACAGAAATCACACCTTTGCCGCCCAGGAGGGTGAAATCCAGTGCTGACGCGTCATCACCGCTGAGCAGAATGAAGTTTTCATCATTCACCAGGGTTTTGATTTCATTCACACGGCTTAAGTTCCCGGTCGCTTCTTTAATTGCCACAATATTGTCCAGTTTTGCCAGCCGGGCAACAGTTGCAGGTAACATATCACAGCCGGTGCGCGTTGGCACATTATACAGAATTTGCGGTAATGCGGTATTCTCTGAAATCACTTTAAAGTGCTGATACAGACCTTCCTGTGACGGACGGTTGTAATACGGGGTAACGGTCAGACATGCCGCCACGCCGCTGTTTTCAAATTGCTCAGTAAACCAGACCGCTTCGTTGGTCGCGTTAGCGCCGGTACCGGCAATAACAGGAATACGGCCTTCCGCGAACTCCAGTGTCGCCAGTACCACATCCACATGTTCCTGATGTGACAGTGTGGCGGACTCCCCGGTGGTTCCGACAGCCACAATGGCGGACGTACCTGCCGCGACATGGTAATCCACTAATTTCCGGAGCCCCGCCTTATCAACACGACCCTGTGTGTCCAGTGGTGTAACCATCGCAACAATACTGCCTTTTAAAACGTCATTTATGTGTGACATGTACGAAACCCTCATAATCGGATAAATATAGGACAACATTTTAATGGTACTTGTTCAGAGCGCAGAAAAAAACACCCTAACTGTACGTTTTTAATGAATTTTGTTAATACCTAGCGGCACACCTTAAAAAGAAGTAATAATGTCCGCTTTTTTCACCGGTAAAACGGCGGAACACATGATAACGTGTCTGTATCCGGCAGGTTTGATATGCCGCAATCATTTGATTATTACCGCAGAGCACACAACAGGTTATTGCTATCGGCCTTATCTTTCTTTATGTTTAACACATTCACGGTGTCATGAAGAGGAATGAGGGTTTGCCGCAACGCGATCAGCAATATCTGGTTATCACTGCACTGGGACGGGATCGCGCAGGGATTGTGAATGCGATTACCCGTCATGCCGGAGAGTGTGACTGTAATATCGAAGACAGCCGTCTGGCGATTTTCGGTGAGGAGTTCACGTTTATTATGATGCTGTCAGGCAGCTGGAATGCCATTGCCATGCTGGAGGCCACCCTGCCGGTACTGGCGGCGGAACTTGACCTGCTGACGGTCATGAAACGGACACAGCGCGGGCATCAGCCTGCGGCCACTACCGGTGTCAGTGCGCAGGTCACCGTGCCTGATGCCGCCGGGCTGGTGGAACGCTTTACCAATCTGTTTATGAGACTGGATTACACCCTGGCTGAACTGGTGTCCAAAACCCGGCCGGAGGATGATACAGACGCAGTACTGCTGGAGATTCAGATCACCGCGCATCACCCGACAGGGGAAAACAACGCGGTGCTGCAGCAGCAGTTTTACCGTCTTTGTGCTGAGTTACAGGCCGAAGGCACTATTACCCTGATGAATCATTAATGTTTGTGTTTATTATTACGTTTACGGAGAGTGTGTAATGAGCCCATTGAACGCCGGTGATAAGGCGCCCCTGTTCAGCCTTCCCGACCAGGATGGTGAATCAATCAGCCTGGCCGATTATGCCGGTCAGCGTGTGCTGGTGTATTTTTATCCCAAAGCCATGACGCCGGGCTGTACTGTCCAGGCATGCGGTCTGCGCGACAATATGGATGAACTGAAACAGTTCAATGTTGAAGTGCTGGGGATCAGTACAGACAAACCCGAAAAACTGTCTCGTTTCGCGGAAAAAGAGTTACTGAATTTTACCCTGCTGTCAGATGAAGACCACGCGGTTGCTGAAGCATTTGGCGTCTGGGGTGAAAAACAGTTTATGGGGAAAACCTATGACGGTATTCACCGCATCAGCTTCTTAATCGGCGCTGATGGTAAAATCGAGCATGTTTTTGATAAATTCAAAACCAGCGACCATGATCAGGTTGTGCTTGAATACCTCAAAGCTCACAGCTGATTTATTTGCCGGAATGATAAAAACACTATCTCCCGGTAGTGTTTTTTATATTCCTGATGTTTTTTTAAAAAAAATACATATTCTGGATATTAGTACTTTGTAATTAAGTTAATATGATATTGTATCTCTGCTGACAATGATGTCACGCTATTAAAAGGGATACTTAATGAAGTTAACCAAAATTGCTACCGTATTATTATTTTTATCACCTGCTTATTTATCGGCGGCGACACAAGATTTCACCTATCGTGATGGTTATAAAATCACGGCAGATCAGGCATCACCCGAAGTTAATATCCGGATTAAGGATAATAAACCGACACAATCAATCAGCACACCAAATTCAAATGGTATTTCACACAATTACTTTACTGAATTCAATGTCGGAAAAAATGGCCTGAATATTGATAATTCACCATCAGCTCGTGTGATTATCAACGAAGTAACCGGAACCAATATCAGTCAGCTCGATGGCACTATGGCCATTATTGGTAAACAAGCCAGTCTGGTCATTGCTAACCCGAATGGCGTTAACTGTAACAGCTGTGGTGTATCTAATGTCAGCCACCTGACACTATTAGCCGGAAATACTTCACTTGATGTTACTACAGGAAAACTAATCGGTTTTAAAAATATAACGAATAATGTTATCGTTAGTAATGTCAAAAAAAATGCGATAAAAAGCAACCTGACATTAACGGGAAACAGCGTTGAAATCAACAGCTCTTATGTTAATTCACCGCATACAACGATTAATATTGGTGCAGATAATATCGATCTTAAAAATAATCTTAACTCTCAGATTTCTGATGTTAAATTAACCCCGGGGGAAGTAGTTAATAGTTCAGGCTCATATTCGAATTCATTGATCGACAGCGATACTAAAATACGCGGTAAAATGACCGTCAATGCCAAAAATGCAACGTTAACAAATAACGGTAATATTATATTATCGGAGGTTAACTTAAACTTACTACATTCTGAACTTATTAATGATGGTTATCTTAAAGCATCAAATATTAATATTAATGCAAAAAATGGTAGTATTTCTAATTATCAAAAGATTAGTACAAAAAATCTGACTGTTGATTATAATGGCAATTTCTCCATTTACAATACTACAGCAGGGGAAAAACCAAATAATTTTTATGCCCAAAATATGTCCATTAACAGTCATAACATCAACCATATGATTGACCTGAAAAATAATGCATATCAGGGTTATCTGCGAGATAATACCTTATCTGTCAGTAATGATACCGGTGCCACATTTGCAACCGGACAATTCAATATTGCAGGAAAGCATGACGCCGTACACATTAAAAACGATGGCATAATGTTTACCGGAAAAATGAATGTCACTGCCGGTTCAGTACAATTCTATAATGACCATTATCTGAGAACAGATGCTGACTCTGCAATACATGGTATTGTTGGTGTTTATGGCAATGGTTCCCGGAATGAGAACGTGTCAGTTACCACCCATAATTTTGATATCTGACCGAATAGCGGTATGAATATAAAAGTGATGTTTTATAAAAACATCACTTTTTATTTTTTGATTATTCCTTTGATACTGATTGTATATTATCTTCAGCAACCTCTTCAGGCCAGGAATGAATCACTGCTTTAATCAGGGTTGCTAACGGGATAGCAAAGAATACGCCCCAGAATCCCCATAATCCGCCGAAAATAATAATCGACAAAATAATCACCAGCGGATGCAGGTTCACCGCCTCAGAATAGAGGATCGGCACCAGGATATTGCTGTCCAGCCCCTGCACCACCAGATAGGCGATAAACATGGTCCAGAAATCCGAATCCAGTCCCCACTGGAACAGCCCGACCAGAACCACCGGCACCGTCACAATCACCGCCCCCACATACGGGATAAGGACTGACAGCCCCACCAGCACACCCAGCAGTAACGCATAATTCAGGCCGACCACCGCGAAGACGATATAAGTACAAACACCGACAATAATCATCTCGGTGACTTTGCCGCGGATATAGTTGGAAATCTGCTGATTCATCTCCACCCACACTTTCCCGGCCAGTGAGCGGTTACGCGGCAGAATACGCTGAAAACCGCGCAGCAGCTGTTCTTTATCTTTCAGTAAAAAGAACACCATCAACGGCACCAGAATCAGATAAATGGTCAGCGCCAGTAATCCCACCAGTGACGCCAGCGACATTTTCACCACTGAATCCCCGACTGAGAGCAGCTTGCTGCGGGCATTATCGAGGATCATATCCATCAGCCCGACATCCATCAGCGCAGGGAAACGGTTCGGCAGTTCACGGGCGAACTCATTGAAACGACTGAACATATTCGGCATATCCAGCAGCAGGTTACGCCCCTGTCCCCAGACCGTCGGCGCGAGGATAAAGATCACCAGCACGCTGACCCCGATAAACAGCGTCAGGATCAGCATAATCGCCAGCTTGCGCGAGCAGCCCCGTTTTTCCATCTGATGAATCGGCCACTCCAGCAGGTACGCCAGTACAATTGCCACCAGCAGCGGCGCTAAGATACCGCTGAAAAAATAAATAATTCCGAAACCCGCCAGTAAAATAACGGTCAAAGCAACTGCCTGCGGATCGGCAAAACGTCGTCGGTACCACTGAATGATCAAATCTAACATTGTTCTGCTCCCGGGATTAGCGGCAAAAATATGACAAATCCTGCCCACCGGGCAGACTGTGTGAGGATTTTACTTGAGTGTTTGCTATGATACACGAATTATTACCAGTGATAATCAACGGGGAAAGCGTCATCCTATGAATACGTTTCTGAAAAAACCGTTAGCCGTCTTACTGAGCCTTGCCCTGACCTTCCCGGTACTGCCTGCCGCACAGGCTGCGGTTGAGGATGCGTTACCTGAAATCGGCACCACCGCCGGCGGTACACTCAGTATCGGACAGGAAAACCTGATGGGGGACTTTTATCTGCGGATGATCCGCAGCAGCTCCCCGATGGTCTATGATCCTGTTTTGCTGCAATATATCAATAATCTCGGCCAGCGTCTGGTCTCAAACGCTGACTCGGTCAAAACCCCGTTTAATTTTTTCCTGATAGCCAACCCGAACATTAACGCCTTTGCCTTCTTCGGCGGCAATGTGGTTCTGCACACCTCCCTGTTCCGCTACAGCCTGACAGAAAGTGAACTCGCCTCTGTGATGGCGCACGAAATCGCTCACGTTACCCAGCGCCACCTGGCGCGGATGATGGAAGATCAGCAGAACAAAGCACCGCTGGCCTGGGCGGCCACTCTGGGCTCTATCCTGCTTCTGATGACCGGCACCCCGGTCGGTGCCGCCGCCATGACCTCGACCATGGCCGGGATCCAGCAGAATATGATCAGCTTTACACAATCCAACGAGCAGGAAGCGGACCGCATCGGCATGGGCACACTGAGCCGTGCCGGGTTTGACCCGCAGGGTATGCCGGACTTTATGACCATCATGGTGGATATGTCCCGTTACAGCTCCAAACCGCCGGAAATGCTGCTGACTCACCCCCTGCCGGACAGCCGTCTGGCGGATGCGCGCAGCCGTGCCGGTCAGATGCCGCGTAAAAATCCGCCGCAGTCCTTTGATTTCCTGCTGGCGCGCGCCCGGGCGATGGCAATGTACGGCGGCCAGCCGCTGCGCAATGCGACTGACCAGATGATTGATAACTACAGCAAAGGCAACAGTAAAGAACAAATGGCGGCGGATTATGCCCGTGCCATTCTGCTCTACCGTGACAACAAATATGAACCCGCCTCACAAATTCTGACGAAATTACTGGCTGCCGATCCTGACAATGTCTGGTTTATCGATGTCATGACAGATGTGGATATCGGTCTGAACAGAACCTCTCAGGCGGTGACCAGGCTGGAAAATGCCCTGAAACGGGAACCGGGGAATTCGGTATATCAGATAAACCTCGGTAATGCCTATATTCAGAATAAACAATATGATAAAGCAACTAAGATTCTGCGCAATTATACCTTTGATCACCCGGCTGACCCGAGCGGCTGGGATCTGCTGGCAGAAGCAGGCGGAAAAGCCGGCCGCCGCACGGATGAACTTGCTGCACGGGCGGAATATCAGAACTTAATGGGCAACTTTGACGGTGCGATCCGCAGCCTGACCGAAGCCGCCCGTCAGGCGAAACCCGGCAGTTATGATCAGGCCCGTTATGATGCACGGATTGACCAGATCCGCCAGTTACAGCTGCAATTCAAACAATTTAAATGATGAGGGAAACCATGACTGATACTGTTACCATCTGGCACAACCCGCGCTGCTCCAAAAGCCGTGAAACTCTGGCACTGCTGGAAGAAAACGGCGTGTCTCCGGCAGTAATGCTCTATCTGGACACTCCGCCGTCAGTAGCGGACATCAAAACCGTGCTTCGTGAGCTGAAATTTGATGACGCCCGCAAACTGATGCGCACCAAAGAAGCCCTTTACAGTGAGCTGGGACTGGCGGCGGTCACTGATCAGGATGCACTGATTCAGGCCATGCATGACAACCCGAAGCTGATTGAACGCCCTGTGGTGATTAAAGGCAAACAAGCCCGTCTCGGCCGTCCGCCGGAGCAGGTGCTGGAGATTATCTGAACCTGATCATCTGTCCCCGGTGACCGCCGGGGACAGAGCTCAGAATAGCCTTCCCTTACATCGGGAAAACGCCTCGATAACGGCATTACCCAACTCTTCATCTGAAGCCGATACCGGAATAATGACATAATCAGTTTCTGATATACCATCACCGTCCCAAGCTTCAAGTTTAATATGGTTTGAAGGTTTTATTGTAATAAGGTCATCAACCTGCCTTGCATTACATGTATTCATTTGTTTAAAAAGTGTTTTTTTATTTTTATATCCGCGCAATTGAATGATGTTTTTAATCCATTCTTCATATCTTTCTTTTACTTTTTTATAGTCAAAGAAATCATAATTTCCCGGATCTACTATCCGGCTTTGTTTCAGGCATTTCTTTAAACACAAACCGAGCATTTCCGCTGTGGTATCTTTTGATAACAGACAAGACTCAAACAGGTTATCCACAATTAAAATACCATGCCCGGACATGGTATCAACATGATAAAAATCGCCATTAAAACCTATTCTGGCATTCAACCCCTGTTCAGTATTTTGGTTCATCTTTACTCACCTTTTATAATGGTTATTTTGATATCTATATTTTTATCATTCGCTGACCCAATGATACCTTACGTCCTCCGGTAACTGCCTGTGACAAAACTCAGAATTGCCTTCCCTTACAGCGGGAAAACGCCTCAATAACGGCATTACCCAACTCTTCATCTGAAGCCGATACCGGAATAATGACATCGTCAGTTTCTGATATACCATCACCGTCCCAAGCTTCAAGTTTAATATGGTTTAGGGGTTTTATTTTAATAATATTACCAACTTGCCTTACAAGGCATTTATTCATTTTTTTAAAAAGTAATTTTTTATTCTTATATC
>OJWG01000165.1_pt1 | contig 21716 bp, 26 predicted proteins | sample 1600401 | NCBI WGS metagenome assembly OJWG01 (sample SAMN04436829, study PRJEB24849) | human gut metagenome | biome: human gut; feature: NICU; material: stool | host: Homo sapiens | place: USA: Saint Louis, MO | collected 2011-07-21 | reverse complement strand
TGACAGCCAACACTCAGAGAATAACAAAATATCTGGAAACTCGGTTCAATATACGACCTGTATATGATAAAGATTCAACATTAAAGTTAAGTGATAAAGAAATAATTTTTCCTTCACATTACTTTTGTGCCTGTGAAGAAAATAAAATGAATTTTTCAATTCATCATTTTTCAGGCTCATGGCTGCCATCGCATTCAAGAAAGGATAAAATAAATATTTTTGATAAAATTATACTTTCACGATTTATAAAAATACATGACTCAGGTGATATGCCATTACAGAATACTGAGAAAGTGATATTTAAAATAAAATTATCTAAAAACAAACAGTATGTTATCTTATTCAGGCAATAATTTATGGCACGTAGTTAGACTACGTGCCTACTCTTTTAATCAGCTACATAAACCGATGACCACTCCATGTGCTGCCCCCCGACTGACTTCAAAGTTCTTCCTGCGTTTTGTGTGCATACAATGCCATATCCGGTATTGCCCTGGTGAAACTGGGTTCCAATACCGTCAACCGGTGGCATACATACTGTTGTCCAATAAATCCCGCCGGATCCTGTCAATTGGAAATAGATTTGCTTCCCTCTGACATCTTCTGACATAGATATTGAACTGCTGGCATTTCCGTAACCACCAACTTTTCGCCAGCCTTTCGCTGCTCCTTTTTTCTCATAACGCCCATCACTTTCGGCTTTTGAATAACTGTAACCCGACGCCTGATAACTTCCTTTCGGTTGATATTTATTATCAGATTCAGCTTTTGAATAGCTGTAACCCGCCGCCTGATAGCTTCCCTTTGGTTGATACCGCTGATCCCCCTCAGCTTTGGTGTAACTGTCACCTTTCATGGCGTAATTACCCGCCGGAGCATAGTTTCCTTTTGGCTGGAAATTGGTGTCAGATTCAGCTTTTGAGTAGCTGTAACCGGCAGGCAGATAATTACCCAGCGGCTGAAATTTCTGATCAGCCTCACCTTTGGTGTAGGCTCCGACATCCCCGGCGGTCATATCCGCTTTCAGTTCCGTCCATGCAATACCGGCAGCCGGTTCGGTATTGTTATTTTCAATCTTTGACTGCCAGGTTTTTTTATTGTGATACACGATACTGCGGACAGCGTAGGGCTTACCTTCTTCCGCCCATACCGGCATACCGAACGCCTGCATTTCCCCGACCGCACCGGTAATATCATGGAAAATACTGTTCATCTTCTCACGTTCGATATCTTTGGCGGCCGGATCCGTCGCCTGATCACGTTCATAATCGTAACCATAACCCTGAGTATAAGAAACAGAGCCGTCTGCCTGTACCTCATCAGGCACAGCAGTGCGATCCCCCTGTGTTGCAAAGGGGATTTTAAATAGTTTTGTCATGGGAAATTACTCTCCGAAGTTACTTTCCAGGAAGTTTTTACGGTTTTCGCCGTGACCGAAGGCTTTTTTCGTCACAATACGGTATCTGACACCCACCCCGGACGGGCGCGGCATCAGATCAAAGTTTTCCAGCAGAACGCGCAGACGCTCGTCCGGATTAAAATTGAAGACATAGTACATGTACGTCATATCGAGCGGATCCAGCACAAAGACTTTACTGTCAGCATTCCAGAAAAAACGCTTAAGAAATTCATTGATATTGGTGACGGTCGGGCTTTGGGTCAGGTTAAAGTACCGCATCCGGATAATCAGACGTTTTTGTTCCTGTGTCAGCCACAGGGTGTAATCGGCATTGCGCCGGAAATTTGCCCGGAAGTTGGCTTTCTTCCTGCCGAATCCGATACCGATTTTTTCTTTTTCACTCGGCGGGATATCAATCCCCAGCGGAACATCGAGGATACGGGACCATACCGACAACCCGAAATCATTGGCCGTATCGATATTAAACACATCACGGTACCAGTTCTGCCAGAAGCTGACGGTTGCCCGTTCAAACCAGTCCGATTTAAAACGGGCCAGCGCTTTCAGATTATCCGCCCCTTCGTACTGCCACAGGATCGCCCTCAGAAGGTCTGAGTGAAACGCTAACTGCTGAATAGTCTGTGTCATACAAACACCACCTGTACCGCACTGCGTCTGATTCCGGCAACCTCAGTCAGCTTTACCGGATAAGTATCGGATGACCAGTCCGTACCGTTGGTTGACAGTTCCACCCGTGTGACAAACAGACGCGGTTCAGAAGCATTAATACCGGCCGATATTTCAAACGGGGAAACTTCGCGGCCGACAACCAGCCCGCCATCCCCTTCGGTTTCGCCCCGGGCCCATGACTCAACCGCCGCCGGAATAACCGTCTGCGCATCCAGTGATGTTTTTTTCACTGTCACGCGGCAGAACAGGACAATCTCTTTAGCGCGATCAAATTTTACGGTATAGGTCTGTCCGCTGACCGGCTCTGGAACCTCAACCTCCTCACTGCCGTTGAAAGCCGCCCCGATTGTTTTGGTGCGCAGCAGAGCACGGGCAATTTCCCCGCTTTCCCCGCCCTCAACACACACGTATACGCTGTGCGGCACCAGCGTGATCCCGTCCAGGCTCATCGGGGTATCAGTATAATTTTCGCGGTATGCCAGCGAACGGACGCCTTCCAGCTCATATAACGCGGAGGTAATCGCCTCACCGACACTGACGGTATTTTTTGCCAGTGTCAGTTTCCGGCGGCGGCGGGACTGTAAATCAGATTCGGCAACACGCCCCAATACCGCACTGGTCGGGTTGGATACCGTTTCCCAGCCGAGAACCGAACTTGCCACCGTGTTTAATTTACCGGCCGGACACTCAACAGGGCCGGTTTCAACCGCCCGCATATCGCCGGTTATTTTCCCGTCTTTACCGATAATCAACGGCTTTGTTGTGGCAAACTGATCACCGGCCAGCGTTTCAGCCAGTGAACCTTTCGGGATGATGGTTCCGGGGACGCCGCCGAATTCAACCTGCGTCAGTATCGACTGAGTGGCATCCCAGCGCTGACCGCCCATCAGCGACCAGATGGCATCCAGAAAAACACCGCCTGCAATGTCCGGGTTAATCTGGTTTGCCAGTTCCGCATTATTACGGACTACCGCGTCACGGTTTTCCGTTTCCATTGTGATCAGTGCCCCCTGCGGGGTTTCCGGGGAGACATCCAGATCCTGACCAAATACGGCTCTGAATTCATCCTCAACTGCCGCCCGCAGTTCTGCGGTATCCGGAATAATCACACCGGATGAGGTAATGTATTTATAGTCAGCCATTTAACGTAATGCTCCCGTATTCTGTCTGCAGGACAGCCACATAGTTCAGTTCGTTATCATTCAGCGTGGCTCTGAATGACACGACGGCGGTCACCTGCGGAATTTCCCGCATACGCTCGCGGAACGCGGATTCAAACAGCGGCAGATCAGCCTGTCGCCCGAAGGTGGTTTTCCAGTACGGGATCCCCTTATCCAGCTTGTGCAGCATTTCCCCGCGCAGCGCTTTCACATACTGCGCACAAACGTTTTTTATCGCCGGTTCACCACTGACAATGGCAATATTGCCGTCGTTTCCGGTGAACAGGTCGTTATTCCCGTTAACATCAAAAGTCTTCATACCGGCTCTCCTGAATTTCCGTTCCCTCCCTGAACACCGGAATGCCTGTGGGCAGATCCGATATCTTTACCGTTATGCCTCATGGTGCCGCCGTTTGAATCACTGTTGCCGTTGACCGCGTGGTTACCGTTAATTGTCACATTCCCGGTGTAAATGGTTTCCGGCGCATTAACCTCAAACAACGGTGTGTCCAGCACCGCTTTATCGGCATGCAGGGATAAGCACACAGAACCATCTGTTGACTGCACCACCAGTGCGTCCGCGTTTTTGCCGTCGATCACCCAGCCTTTGAGCGTGTCAGGGAAAAACATGGCATCACTGAATGTATGCAGCCTGGCCGTATTCGGTTCATCCTCCAGGCCGCCGCGCTGAAAAATCAGGCTGATATCCCGGTCGTTCGCTTTCAGCCAGCCGAAATCCCCCGGTTTTACCGGCATCCGGATAAAGAATCCGCCGCCGCCAAACCGGAATACCGGGATATTCGGCAGCGCACCACGTCCGATTTTCTTCCCTTCCGTGGTGACCATCATCACCAGGGGTTTAATTACCGCCCGGTTTGTCGCATCGTCGTAACTCACAACGGTGGCGGGAAGCATGTCATCAATATTCATCAGCAGATTACGGAACGCAGCCATAAACTGCCCAGCGAGACTGCCGTCGTTCGCCTGGTCACTGTTTGGTTTGTTCATTGTTTTGCCCGTGTCAGGCCCGTTTGCAGGTTGCCTGATAAAAGAAAGGATCGTCGTGAGACGCAATATCGAATTTGAGCTGCTCGATAATGTAATCCCCGTTCAGGGCGGGATTGTATTTGCTGTCCAGACGCAGCATACCGCCAAGGGATGATTCCCCGTCGATAAGGTAGGTGACATCAACGCCTTTCTCCGTGGCTTTCGGTATACCGACCATGCCGCTTTTCTGGCTGAGGATCCGCAGTCTGCCGGAAAGTGCCTTATCACTATCTTTGACATACAGGACATCATCATCAATGAACGCTTTTACATTTCCGGCTTCCTGCAGCCGTTCAACCTGTTTCAGCGCCGGACCGCAGAAATACCAGTTACCGATATTTTTATCCGTTGCCTGAAAATTCAGGGTCACGTTACAGTCACGGGCAATATCAGCTGCAATCTCACTCATTTTGGCCAGTTGCCTGCCTTCCGGTGACACAACATCCCGGGCGCTGGCATTGCCGGTTTTCGCCTTCAGTGTCAGCGTCACATCGGGCGGTGATGAGATTTCGGCACTGACAATATCACCGGTGTAGATCCGGAAAATACCGGTACCGGCACGACCGGCCTCAACAACAATCCGGGGTGAGGATTTATTGCCGGCGAACGGACTGGTTTCGGTCAGCAGCATGGTACGGGTTTCCGCGTTCAGTCCGTCGATATTCACCGTGCATTCGTTCTGCAGCGGATTGGCATATTTGGTGCCCCCGGCCCGGATGCGTAATCCCTCATACCACTGCATACGCCCGTTAAGTTCAATGCCGCAGCGGATCCGGCGCAAATCAATCATCGCTCCCCCAATAAATCAGTGTTTGTGTTTTTTCAAACAGTTCCCACCACGGAAGTTCATTCCCCTCTGTCAGCAGGGCAAAATTACCGCCGTGAGTGAGATGGCGGTACGGTATCAGCGGCTGCCCCGGAACAATACGCATCCCCTGAACAATCACCCGGTCATCACACCGGATATCACAGCACATCACACGCCGCGCGGCTTTAATCGTCAGCTCCCATTCCCGTCCGTCCAGGGTAACCCGCAGACGCTGATTGGGAGCCGCATTCAGTGGTATGATTTTCATGAAAGACTCCAGTCACCATCTGCGATACGGGTTGCAACAGACCCTTTTTTCTTCGTGGCAGTGTCCGCCTCTTTTGTCTGGACTTTCCCCCGGTTTACCGTGCTGCTCTGCTCTTTCTTCGCGACTTTACGCGGCGGCAGTTCACCGTATTCCGGCTCAACCGTCCGCCATTCGGTAAAGCGCAGGGAGAGTTTCACCGCGTCCGCCATATCCGGGATTTCATCGTGGTAAAAATTGACTATCAGCATCGGCTGATAGGTTTTTACCCTGGTCTGAATACCGACAAGCTGATGCTGATCGTAAGCCTGCTGCATGGCTTCAAAAGCATCTTTCAGTTCGCCGGTGAGAATCAGATCCATACCGATTTCCACCGGATTAATCACAACATGGTCACTGCGGGTTTCACCGGACTCCACCTGAAACTGTGTCGCCTTATGCTCATCCCGGACATTCAGTTGAACGAGATTTACCGACTCAAACAGCGTGGTGAAGGATTCCGTATCAAATATCTTCACTTCCGTAATCATTTCCCCAGCCCCGTATTTGTCTGGTGCCCCAAATCCTGTAACTGAGAGCCGAGTGCATCTTTAGCTCCCGCCGCCATCCCCTGCGCATCCGTTGCCTGTGTTTCAACCTTAAGCTCACCGATACTGACGTTCGTTTCATTACGGACAGCTGACTGGTTGCTGATCGCCTGACTGGTGACAGGGTTCAGCGGGTGATTTGACATGCCGTACAGCTGCGCGGTCATGGCCTGCGCCATTTTGGCCGCATCCTCCTCGCTGGTCGTTTTATCCGGCGGCATGTCATACTCAATCTGCCCCTGTTCATTCACTGTGCGGTTAACGGTCTGCTCAACCTCAATATCATCCCCGGCACCGAACCAGCTTTTAAAAGCCGCCCAGCCTTCTTTAATCTTATCCAGCCCTTTGTTGATCCAGCCAAGGTATGCTTCTATCTGTTTCCACAGCCATTTGAAAATACCAACCACGGTATCTGAAACTGCACTGAACACTTTTCCGAAGTCTTTACCCCAGGCTATTACCCCCTTAATACTGCCTGTCAGCCAGCCGATAAAGTCATTCAGCGCTTTATTCATGGTGTTGTACGCATCCACCACAATATCCGCCACAACTTTCACGACCGCTTTAATAAAATCAAACAGGACTTTAAAAGCCTCCCACAAGGCAAGAATGACCGTTTTCAGCGCGGGGTATTTATCCAGGATCCGGCCAATCATCGAATCGTTGCCGTCGATGAAATTCATGATGTCGTCATACACCAGCGCAAACGCTGCCGCCAGCAGGGCTATGACCGCAATAATGGCAATAATCGGCCATGTTGCCGCCAGTGTGGCCGCCGCAGCCGCGAGCATCGGCGGAACGTAATAGGTTGCCAGTGCGATACCGACTGCAATAAAAAACCCCGTGATCAGGGTTTTGTTTTCTTTGCAGAAACCGACAAATTTACTGACCCATTCCAGGCCGGTTGCCAGGATCGGGATCACCATCTCCAGAAAGCTGTTTTTCAGCAGACCGGAGGACTGTTTAAAGCTCTGCATCGATTTGTTGAATTTGACAGACTGCTCAATGCTCTCTCTGTTGATGCCGGAATATTCCTTTTGCACCCCCATCATCCGTTCGAGTTCTTTGCGGCCTTTCATCATCAGCTCAACGGTTTTATCATCCGACACACCAAGCGCCGACAATGTGGCTTTGGCCTTATCGAACTTCATTCCCTTCACTTTGTCAGCCGTCCGCAGAATTTTTTCCATGGAGTTACCGGCAAAACCAAATGACTTCGCCATTGCTTCCATATCTGCCTGAGCAGCCTCCCGGGTACCGCCGAGTTCAGCCACAGATCCGGCAAAGGCATCCACATCCGCCGCGGCAACATTGATTTTTTTGCCGAATTTATCCAGTGATTCGATTTCAGCAGCACGGGCAACAGACTCACCGACAAGGGCAGAGGCGCTCATAAACAGACCGACGGCTGTCAGCGCTTTTTTGGCAAATCCGGCAACAAATTCCCCGGCGTTCCTGTATTTCCCGTTTGTTTTATCCAGCTCACCCTGAACTTTTTTCTGGGTATCAGCTTCACTTTCTCCGGCTTCGATACCCTTTCTGCGGGCCTCCTCCGCAATCCGGATCAGTTCTTTATAGTCACCCTGCAGAGCTTTAATGATGCCACCGGTCAGCTGCCGGACTGCATTACCGCGACTCTCCTCATCTGTCAGAACGGCGGTGTCACTGCTCAGTGCTGCCACTGCCTGAACCAGCGCCTGATAACCGGCCTCCGTACCCGTCAGTGAGGCCTGAATATCCTGCCATCCGGCATCAGATCCCGCCTGCTGAGATTCCAGTTCAGACAGGGAATCGGTTACCGCATCCACCTGCGCTTTTACCGCCCCGGTCTGCTCTGCCACATCAGCCGCGTTCGTGGAAAAATCAACAGCGTGCTCACCGGACAGCCCCTGTAATGATTGCCAGAGTTCAGTGAACACGCCGCCGAGAGAATCTGCCCCCTGCTGCGCGGCATTCTGCGCCTGCTTCATCCCGTCGATAATGTCATCCGTTGAACGCTGAACACGGTCAAATGCACTGTCAGCCTGCCGGGTATCAAATTCAAAGACCTGAACAAAGGTATCCATCAATGACATTATCGGTCCTTTGAAGCGGCCAGCGCTTCGTTGTAGCGGTTAATGATCGCGACTTCCCACAAGTCCATCGCTTCTTCCAGATCTACTGTGGTTTTGAGTTCGGTGAGGGTGGCGAGTCCTTCGCTGATGATGGCTGCAAAGAAGCCATCAGCATTTTTATAACTGACGGGAGTGAACTGCCGACCCTGCTGATGAGGAAAGGCAGGAAGCCGGAGTTCCCGCCGGTCCCGAAAAAACTGGTGTTGTACTTCAGCATTTCCAGCTCAAGACGGATCAGGGATTCACCATCAGGCACATGGTTATCAATCAGCGTCTGTGTCCTTAACGGAATCTCTTCACCATCGTCAGCCACCGCACACACATACGCCATCATTTTCAGCATCGCCTCTTTGCTGACTTCGTAATCCCCGATTTTAGGGGCATTGGACAGCGGATATTTGGCAAGGATTTCCCGGCCGGTCACCGCAGGCAGACGGCTGATAACAAATGCCTTTTCAATACCGTCCACATCTTTAATCTGAACTTCTTTCGGTTTAATCAGCATGTTTTTTTCCGTAAAAAAAAGGCGGGACATGCCCGCCGGTGATTAACGATTACGCGTGGAGTCAAAATCCTGGAACACGAAGGTGTACTGTTTTGATTTAAGACGCCCGGCACTGGCCGCAGAGTTCCCCCGGCTGCCGTTGGTAATTTTGCCGTTACGGGCGGTAGTGGTGGAGCCGTCACCGTAAGAGGCCACCATAGTGATAATATCACCGGCATGACGGCGGCCTTTTTTCGCCGTGTTGGCCTCAAGAAGAATCGCCAGGTTCTGATCTTCCTCACTGCCCGCCAGCACGTTAATGGTGACAGTCTGAGGTGTGGGCGTTGACCAGCTCACGAGATTGCCGTTGATATCCATACCGGTCTGCGCGATATCCACCGCCGGTAAATCCAGCGGATCCGCATCGTCCGCAAACTGCGTGATAAAAATCCCTGAAGGGAATGTTTTGCTGGCCTGTACCACCAGTGCAAGGCCGGTTGCTGAGACATCATTCATATTTTATCCTTACACTAAATTGTGTGAACCTTCGACCTTCCGCACCCAGTCGCCCTTACCGTAAATCAGCACGTATTTCATGACATACTCCGGTAACCCGCTCTCACCGGTACTTTCAACAATCTGTGCGTTGTACCAGTACCCTTTGTCCTGTACATCGTGCCAGGCCAGATCATCACCGGACGCATCCGTCACCGCGATTTTCTGTACTTCCGTTAAAGTTTTACCGGCGAGAATGGTGCCGTTATCCACGGCTTTGGTGACCGCACCGGCAATGACCATCAGAGCCCGGGCTTCGCCGTCTTTGTTGGCCGGAATACCGCGTGTCGCCAGTAACAGGCTGAACCACTGCTGCGCGATATACGCTTTCAGCCACTGCTCATTGGCATGAACACTCATGTCCGGCGGATTGGAACTGCCGCCGCAGAGGAAGCCGCGCTGATAAAAGCGGATCTGTGAACCGGCCACAGCGGTTTCGCCGTAGTAATTCACCCGCAGTTTATCGAAACGGTCCGCATCCTGATCTGTGGTGACCTGCGCCGGGAATGTCACGCCGAGCTGACGGAACATATAGTTGGTGGTGGCGTTGGTACGGTCGTAATCCGTGGCGGCCATCACCGCCATCGGCAGCGCCTGGATAAAATATCCGCTTTCTGTTTTCAGGTTCAGGCCGGTTGAAGCGGTGCCGATCAGCGCTGCGCTGAAATCTTCGGCATTGTCTTTTGTCACACTCAGATGAAGCTGGTATTTCACGTTCTCCCCGGCAACGTACTGCGCCAGCGTGACGGCCTGCTCCAGCGACAGTTCACTCAGAAATGTGGCACTGCCGAAGGAGTCCGAAACCTGCTCGGCAACTTTGAATGCCTCAAGCGGTGTCTGTGCCGGATTACCTTCTGAGGCATGACCGGCAGATAACCCCATCGCATCCGCCAGAACGGAATACCCCACGCTGACAGATGCCTGCTCCTGCACGCCGCCCCTGAGTTCAAACGCACTGTCGAGTGCGTTAAAGGTCAGATACGCCCCGGCAAACTGCGGCTCACTTTCAGCATTCAGTTTCGCCTGAATCAGTGAGGCGATATCGGCATACGATTTGGCTCCGGATAAACTGATATCGCTATAGCTTTTGGTAACCTTACCGAATGTCACTGACAATGTGCCGTCAGCAATCATGTTCAGATCAGCCAGCGCACGGACTTTGGTACCGAACAGGGTCGGTGCCCGGCCAACCGGCTCGTAAGAGGCAATCTGCAATTCTTTCGGTTTACTGACCGGGGCCGGACTGACATAGCTGAAATACTGCCGTGCGAACTGAGCCTCCGGAGAGTCAGCACCCAGCAGTTCATCAACCTGACCGGATGCAAACTCCAATACGTGCCCGGCAGGAATTTTAGGATTGGTGGAAAATAACCGCGCCGTCAGCTTACGCATCGGCACGGCAGACGCGCCGATCACCGCTGACGCGATATCGACGTAACGGGTTTGTTTAATTGGCATAGTAAAACCTTATATGCGGTGAATATCCGGATACAGTGCGGTAACAGCAGCCGTTTCCGGACGGAGTGTGCGGGTATAGGTCACATTAAAATCAAAAGACGGGTTTTGTTCGTAATCGCCGCGGTCGTTAACAAAATACGGGAGACGGATGGCGGTCGCCCGCTGCACCCCGATCCCCTGTTTCCGCAGCGCTTCAGTAAACGGCAACGAATTAACGATCATCCGGACGACAGCCGTAATATCTTTCGCGGTGTAACCGCTGAATTCGGTGATAAATGCCTGCACCTGGAAGGTTGTTTCATACTGCTGTGCCTCCCGGTGACCGGCATCACTGCCCTGTGGGTTATAACTGCGCTTCTGCCAGCCCTGCGGATTTTCACCGGCCGGAAAGAACATAACGAAATTATCTTCCCGCCCCTGTTTTTCTGACTGAAACCCTGCCCTGACCGGGATATCAATACCCGCCTGCGCCAGCTGCGCCAGAAGCTGTTTACGGACAGCAATCTCAACATCGTTATCCGTCATGATTGCCAGCCTCAATACAGATAACCGACTTCCAGCCGTCCTGTGCATACCAGTCAGCATCCCCGATCACGTCATAACGCTTACCGCCGCAGACCAGGTAATCCGGTGAAGACCCACGCTGAATGGCTTTGATATCGTGTGACGTATACAAACGACGGTATACCTGACCGGTATCCAGCCCCATAGACTGAATATTCTGAGTATCCACCGCCTGCCAGCTGCCATGCACACAGATCGGTTCATAATAAATATTCCGGTCATGCCCCCGCTCATCCGTCACGCGCTCTCTGAACCGGTACCAGAGTACCGGCTGCTGAGGAATATAGCGCGAGGCAATCCGGTGCAGATTTCCGAACATTATTTATCCTCCACGGCAAAAGTGACGGATTGCAGCATCAGGCCGGAGTCAACCAGCGGCTTACCGGAGGCTTTCCCTTTACTGTGCCGCCGGGCACGGGCAGCTACCGTGGCATCCTTAAGCGGTGGCGTGGTGACCGATTTAATCATCATCTTCACGTCACCCGCTGCTTTTGCGCCGACTTGCGTCAGTCCGTCAGTGATGGTGATATTGCCTTTCACTGCGGCTTTCACAGCCCGGACAATCAGGTTGCTGTATTCCGGTTTGTGTTCTGTCATGGCCGGGCGCATAAACGGGCGTGGCGGGATCCCACCGGCCGGATAACCGAGTTCCTGAATCGCCGCCACATACGCGACAGGTGTGCCGTCCGGGTATTTTGAATGCGCAAAAAAACCAACCTTAAGCTGCTTCTTTGCCAATTCGTCATACACGGCTTTCAGTTGTGCCAGTTTTGTCACCGGTGGCCTCCCCGCGTGAAGCGCCCGAACGCGCCGCGAAATGCCGCACGCTCCCCGCCACCGCCGTGGTAACGCGGCACGCTGCACCGTTTTATCAGGGCCAGAAACTGCTGGCCGTAGGTACTCATCTTGAACCAGTGAGACCAGTCGGAACTGGCAGGCGGCGCGGTGTAGGACACACTGACTTTATCTATCGTGACACTGGTCACGACACCGGTCGGTGATTCCCCGTCAGCAATACGGCCGTTCAGGTCGAGCATATGCGCGACGACCAGCATCCACGCAGAATTTGTGCAGGCCCCCCGACAGGGAGAAAAGTAGTTCAGTGCCTCCTGCGCCACAGCGGATACCTCATCATCCGGTACCGCACCAAATACCTTATAAATTGCCCGGAAAGACACTAACGGAAAGTCGGTCGGGTTCACGGAACCCCCTTATTTTTTACTGTTCTTTTTGCCGTTGTTGCTGACCGGCGGCTCTGTCCCCTCCGCGACTAGTTGTTCTTCGGTCAGCGGGGCGGATTTGTCGCTGGCTTCCATATCGGTCGCCACTTTGTCCGGATCCTCTCTGCGGTTCTCCACCACGATAAACCCGTTTTCTTTATGCAGCATAAAGACGTGGTTATTTTTCAGCTGCGTGTACTGTTCATCACTGATTTCAGTCACACGGCCGCGCGGGGTGTACATGTGTCTGGTCATGACATTAGCCTGACCGGCGATAAATACCGGACCGTCCGGTGTGGCATAGTTCTGGTCGTTGGACAGGGTGCAATAGACATACAAAGGCATAACTTTCTCCCAGAAATAAAAAAGCCCTCCGCAGAGGGCAACGAAGCATTACAGGACTAGATCCCGGTCAGGCGGGTAATGGCCCACGGACGGGTGACAATGACACCGGCCGTCGCGTTGGTGGCATCTTCCAGATATCCCTTGATCTGATTATCAGACCCCAGCAGCTGGTATTTCACCGGCACCACCTGGAGAAGAACCGCACTGGTGGCCGTTGAGCCATCATCCACGTTTTCGGCGAACATATAGGCCACATCCGCACCACCGTTGGCACCGGCGAATTCCGGTGAGAACACAAAACGCATATTCGGGTAGTTCTCTTTTACCCACTGATACACCGTTTCACCACGGGCGACAGGGTTTGCCACACTCAGTACGGAGCGGTAACCCAGCGGCAGCGTCAGCGTGATAACGGTATCATCTTTGATAATACCGCCGGACTGCATCTCCAGACGCGAGAACATGGCCGTAATATCACCGGTAACAGCGGCAAATGTACCGCCTTTCCAGCGTGCGGCGGTGGTCTCATACGCCGGTAAATTCGGTTCATTCAGCAGACCAAACACGCGGGTGTCCGGGCTGTTAAACCCGTAGTAACCGACACGCTCCCGCCCCTGCTCCAGTGCTTCGGCAACAGCATTGCGTTTCTCTGCGGCAGCCTCAAATCCGGCTGCTGACTGGCGGGCTTCCTCCAGTTTTCCGACACGGAAACCCAGTTCAAAACGGACAATACCGCGATGTTCCTGATCCTGCCCGTAAGATGCCAGCGGGATATTGGTATGATCGCCGTACAGCTCCGCTTTACCGGCCGGAGTCGCCACATTCAGGATAATCTCCTCGTCATGCCACTGACCGGCATTCAGTACACCGGTGATTTCATCCAGCACGCGGACCCGGGTCGCGGTACGGATAAGCCCCGGCAGCACATGCTGCAACATCTCACGCTGAATGAACCCGCCGGACACGGCCGGGCCGGTTAACGCAGAGTCCATTGCGGCCAGACCACCGAAACCAATCTGATCCAGTTCGCCGTATGTCCACTTCTGATCTGACTTAATATTCAGTTGTCCGAGTCTGCGGATATCACGACCGGACATATAAAATTTTTCTTTACTGACTGGCATTATTTTCCTTCCTTACACCCCATACGGGATCTCTGTCAGACGGATAACACACAGGTGCGGTGATTCCGCTGACTCAATATGACGGCTGACAAAACCGATAACCCTGTCTCCGGTTCCTGCTGCTGATTTCGCCGTAAGAGAGCCGTCCGCCGGACTGAACACCACCGGGGCATTAATTTTCTTCACCCCGGCGGTGATTTCGGCGTAAACCTCACCCATAGTAAGAAATTCCCCCTGCGTCCCGTTACGGGCGTATTCCTCACCGATACGGTACGCTTTCGGATTAATCATGATCCCTGCAAAGGCACCGTTACCGCCAATCTGAACCAACTCTGCCGAATCGTCTTTCCAGGTGTAAGCGCGGCCGAAGAGGTTTTTCGTTTCATCCGCAGAGCTGAGTACTGCTGCGGTTACACGGGTCGGGCCGTTGTGGCTGATTTCACCGATAACACCGGAAATCATGCCGTTCGCCACGGTATTCGGGATTGCCATTATTTCTCACCCCATTTTTTCATAATTGAGTCCGTGCCTGCGGCGGTATCCATCGTCGCATGCGCCTTTTGTGAGTCAGGTGTGCGCCCCTGCATCCAGGCATTCAGAGCAATGCTTTCCGTGCCCTTATCGCAACGGATACCGAGTTTTTCCACACCGTATTCCGCCACCTGCTGTTTTGTCATCGCTGCATGGTCAAACACCCCGGTAAACGGTGTCAGCTTTTGCGCCAGTGCATCACGCTCACCGATCTGCTTTAATAATTCGCCGGTGTCCGTCGTCGGTCTGGCTTTCTCCAGACGGGCGATTTTGCGTTTCATCGCGGACATCTCATCCATAGACGCAATACCGCGTTTCAGACGTTTAAGGCGACGGGTCAGACTGTCGGTTGTTGCCTGGTCAAGTTCTTCTTTGGCTTCAGCAATGGCTTCCTCTGCGGCTTCAATCGCCACTTCCGCCGCTTCTACCGCTTCCGGGTCACCGGATTCCGCTTTTTCGGCTTCCGCTTCTGCGCCTTCAACGGCTTTTTCCGCATCGGCTCCGGCATCTGCCGTTTTCTTTTCAGGATCAGACTCTTCGTCGGTCGTTTCCTTTTTTTCAGGATCTTCATCCGTTGCCGGTGTACCGGCAGCCAGCGCAGACACAACGATTTGTTTAATCTGTTCGACCTGCTCCGGCGTAAAACCGCCGTCGTCTGTGGTTTTTTTGTCTTCTTCGTTCATACGAATAAGTTCCTTTGTATCAATGGTTACAACAAGATGATCCTGCACAGCCACGTCAGAGCCGGTGCGCCCTTCATCGACTAATGCAAGGTGATTGCCGCGCAGCTGACGCTGGATAACTTCGTATGCCTGCCCCTCATATACGCCGGGGTTGTCAAAGTCATACCGGCTGCGGTAGCCCGGCGAGAGTTCAATTTTTCCGCTGTCAATGTCGCTCAGTGCCGCATCCGAGAAGATTTTGATGTTTGCCCGCAGGTACGGATGGTCGTAATACACGTTTTCGCCGATAACGCCCTGAATCCCTTTTTTCTCAGCCGGAGTGGCGTTTTTACCGAGCATCTCGTGATCGACAATGAACGGGGTCAGGCGGAATGATTTAATGGTTTCTTCACTGGCAAGTTCCTCCGGCGGCCGGAACACTTTGTAAATCCTGTCCGGCTCCGGCGCACCGATTTCAGACCCCAGATAATCAAAAACCCCAGCCTTTGAGATGGGGTTATCTTTTACTTCGAGCCAGCCGTTGTTGTCATAGGTTCGCTTTGTCATGTCTCCTCACCAAAGTCGATGACCGGTGTCCAGAAGCATTTGCAGTTCGGTAACTGACCGGGTAATCCGCGCTCACCGGTTTTTTCATCAATGACCGGCGGGTTATCCAGGTCAAACACCTCCCCGTCCAGACGCAGATGTAATTCTCGCGGTTCAGCACTGCCTGCCGAGTGATGCCAGACAGCTTTGCGGATCCCGGCTGACTTCATCCGCTCATAGTTTGCCGCCGTGGTAATTTTCCGGGTCTGGTCAACGGCAATAAATGCCGCCCGTTTCTCTGTTACCCCGCCGATATCCCGTATTTCATCCAGCAGCGTTTTACTGCCGCTGCCGATCCGGCTGACCGAACGCAACGCTGCGCCCTCGATACGGGAATGAAACTGCTGCGGGATGGATTTAATCAGGGATACGTTTTCTGCCGTTGCGGCAATCATTTTGTCTTTCAGGGCTTCCGGCATGGCCGGGGTTTTTATCGTGATACCGCCGGAGAGCTGTTTCAGGGAATCGTTCAGGCTGCGCTGTGCGTTCATGTCCACCTGTGAGGTGAACTTATCCGCCATCTCTGCGGCCTTACTGTTAAAAATCTTATCCCACTTACGTTTCAGCCGGTTCAGCCAGATTCTGGTCTGACTGGCAAGGCTGGCATCCATAGTCACGCCGTCAAAATCTTCATGCAGACGGCTGAAAACCTTTTCATAATCAGCAACCATCGCACAGATAAGCCGTGACATGTCACGCTGATAACGGCTCCGGGCCGCTGCCGGATACAGCAGGGGTTTGCCCTTCATAACCGCCCGGCGGGTTCGTACCCGTATTTTCCGGGGCATAATCGTCCTCGTTCACGTCAATACCGTAAAATGCCGATTCCTTATCCGCCGCCAGCTTTTTGCGGATATCCAGTCCGTCGACAGCGCCGACCGCCGCATACGCGGAATCGGTCTGCGCCTGCTTAAGCTGAATATCGGCGTTTTCGACAGCGGTCGGGCTGTCCAGCGGCCGCCAGGTAACCGACAACGCCGCCGTTCCCAGCCCTTCACTGCGCTGTAACATGTCATAGTGCCGTTGCAGCAGCTCCTCCAGGTCATTGGCCTGAATACTTTCCAGTTCTTCTCGGTAGTTGGCTTCCTCGTATTCCCCGGTGGAGTTAAACCCTTTCGGGGTTGTCCCGAGCAGTTTTGTTGCAGGAACGTTTGCGGCAGCGGCAACAAGCTGATACTGCGTCATAATCGTGGCATCCAGATCCGCCAGCGAGGTATCAAACTGCTGAACAGTATCATTCACCCCGACCGTCTGAACGCCGTAGTTGTCCCGCATATCCATAAAATCGAGCATATTTTCGTGGATAGTCTTTGTATCCATGCCCTCAACATCAGCCATACCGATGGTCAGCAGGCGTTTTGTCATCGCCAGCTGCGGTGCTTCGTTGGCAGTACGCTCAGAGGCATAAACACGCTCATACACCCGTTCGGGAACGGATACGCCGAAATAGTTATAGGTGGGTTTGAGAATGTCCGGCACAGGGAACGGCACGAACTTCACGAAATGCGATTTGTGGTACCGGCGGCCGCCGATAACCCAGTACGTCGGTTCATAAAAATCAGGGCTGGCCGGATCCTGTAAATTGGCATCCGTTAAATCGGGTGTGACCCATTGCGGATCTATCTGCTTAATCCCTTTGTACATGCCTTTTGTCACGCCATCAGGGTTAAACGGATTTTCATACCATTCCTGCGGGTTAGATGTCTCAACCAGAAATAGTGCCAGTCTGCCGCCGTACACGCGACCGAAGTGGATCAGCTCTTTCATATGGTGCCGGATACGGTATTTTTTATCCTTCTTCCGTAACGTTTTGCTGATGTCGTGATTGTCCCCGCCGTCACAGTCCAGGTCATACCCCTGACGGATCGCATCACGCGCAGGCATGTTACAGGCTTTGTCCACCAGCCAGTGTTTGGCAATAACCGCGCACATGTTGTAACCGATGAACATCTGGGAAGCATACCAGGCAGCCTGCGCCTCCGGCACACCGTAAACCTGGCCGCCCTTAAATGCCGGAACCGTGCCATCAATACTGTCCATCGCCACGCCCCGCATAACCGGCTGTGGCAAATGCAGCCCCTGAAACCCTGTTTCGGCGGCCAGTGCTGAATATAAATGCGTTGAGAATGCTGACCGCTTAGGTGCGGCAACCTCTGCTGTTTTCCGCTTTCTGAACGGCCACATGTTATGTCCTCTTGCGTGAAAAGAATCCGCCGCCTTTCTTCTGGAACAGATACCGCAGTGCCTGTGTCATGGCATCCACGGTGTCATCGTGCCCGGCAAACGGGAATGTTGTGATTTCTTCCACCGTTTCGGTGACCCACGGTGCAATATCTTTATGGGGCAGCCAGACGTTCCCGGCTTCCCATTCAGCGGTGCAGGCGTGAGCACGGGCGATTTTACTGCCGTCCGGCTCTATGGGCACCAATCCTGATACAGTGGTTTTAAGCGTATCTATGACCGCCGGTCCGTTGGCTTTATCCTCCACCAGCTTGCGCCGCGCCTGCGGGTATTTATCAACCAGTAATTTCACGGCTTTCAGGGTTTCGGTAAAACTCATGCGTTTGCGGATCTGATACAGCAGATAGGCATTTGCGCCCTTCTTGCCCCATACCTGACCGACAACATAGTCCGTGCCGTCACTGTCCTTAAACGTCATATCCCAGCTGTGAATGACTTCATCAAAGGTGTCCGGCAGATCTTTCGGCAGGTAGTACCGGGCGAATTCTTCGTGGAATATCTGCCCGTCTCCCGGTTTTGGTGTCTGCTGGTACATGGCAGACCAGAAGTAATCACCGAGAATGGCTTTTGTTTCGAGCAGTTGGTCCAGTGGATGCAACTCAGGGACAAGCGCTTCACCCTGTTCGTTGATGGCCGGAAATGCCAGCACTCTGGCTTTTGGTGTTTTCTCTTTTACCCGGCCGGAAAGGTCATCTGTTGCCCAGCGGGTCGCCATGATGATCTCGCCGCTGTTCCGGGACAGGCGGGTTTTAAACGTTGATGCGTACCAGTTCCAAATTGACTTTTTAACCGTGGGACTGAGCGCTTCCTTTGAGTTTTTTATCGGGTCATCAATAATCCCGAGATCAACTTTTTTACCTGTCAGCGGGCCGCCAACACCGGCACAGACGTATGTTCCCCTGTGATTGGCAATCCCGAATTCTTCGGTATTACGCTTAACCGCCACACCGTCAGTCGGTTTATTACCTAACCAGCTTTGAGGAAACAGCTTCCGGTACTCATCTGACGACATGATGCGCTGAACATCAGTGTTCATGTCACCGGCCAGATCTGACGAATAGGACAATGCGCCTACACGTTTATCCGGATACTTACCGAAGAAATACGCCGGAAGATACCGCGATACAATATCGGATTTACCATGCTGCGGCGGTGCGCCGAGAATCAGAATCGGCCGCTTACCGGCCATCATCTCAATCAGAAAGTTATCCAGTGATGCACAAACCGTTTCCGAAAAGTGACTGGTGATGTATTCAGGGTTAATGTACCGGATGAATTCATGCAGGCTGCGCCGCGCTATCTCTCTGCGAACTTCTTGATCAAACAGATCGACATTGATATCCATCACATCACCTAAAATGAAAAAACGAGCCTTTCAGCGTCGAATCACTCCGAAGCCGCTTCCGTTTTTTTGATAACAAATGAGCAACAAAATAAACGGACATATTGCCCTGGGATGAGTATTGCTTTTGACGGGTTCAGTACGTTTTTGGCGTGAACCTGATTTTGCTTGTCACTCCAATTTTAAAATGTCATCTAATTCTCCAAAATAAATGTCACTTTTATTCTTTAACGGAATTTTCTGTAATTTTCCAGTATGATAGTCAAAGGTAAAAACTATTATTGGTAACGTAATGAAAAAAAAGTTAATTGTGATTAAGAGACATATTTCTGAGTACCCTAATCCCATTCATTTCTCTGCCGGTGACTCGCTGACTGTAGGCGAAAAATACGTAGGAGATGAGGGCTGGGATAATTGGTATCTTTGCTCGTTTAACGGTTTAAGTGGTTGGGTTCCTAAGCAGATAATTGAATTAATTAGCGAAACTACAGGAATTGCTAAAGAAAATTATAGTGCATTGGAACTGAATGTGGAGACACAGGAACATGTCATTGGATACAAAGAAACCAATGGTTGGGTTTGGTGCAAAAAATTGGATACAGGAGAGCAAGGCTGGCTCCCTGTATCAAATCTAAAAGAAATTTAGTGAATTAGCTCTACTTTAACAAACTGCCTGAATAACATTAATCCGATTTAATTCTTTATCCGACATAGTCACCAACATTTTGAATGTCCTTATCGCGGCAAAAGGTTTACTCCTTTATGCCGCAAAAAGTGACATTATAATATTGGTGCCACACCGCTTGTTCGGGTAACAACCATTATATTAAAGAGAGGCTATTTCCCCGCTTTTTCACGTAACTGCAAAAGCTGTTCTGTCGTCAACCCACTGAGGTCAAATCCCGTTGATTGTATCGGGCCACCATCTGCACCGGTGACCTCAGTCCGGTTTTTCAGCATCCCCAAATGCTGCGCAACCATTTTCAGTGCGTCATCCTGATTACGGGTGATAATCTCAATACCGAACTTGCCCTCCTTTATCCCGGCAAATAACCGGCGGCTTGCGCCCCTTAAATCCCGTGTATCGTGGAAATGAGGACGACCAATACCGGCACCATTGCAGCGGGGGCAATCAGGATTCGGGTCAAGCGTACTGTCGTAACCATAACCGCCCCTGTCGTTCGGTTCCTTCTGCTTCTTTGCGACCGCTTCACTGACAGCGTCCTCAAACTCTATTGAGTCACGCCACTGATAGTTAAAACCAAAGCCCCAGCAGTAGCGGCAACATAACCGGCGGTATTCCGTCAGCTCTGTCGGGTCTGCCGTGGCAATGTCCCACCACATTTTTAATACTGCGTCCTGGGTGATTTCAGTCCGGCGTCCCCGCGCTGCGAGGGCTTCTGTAATAGCTTTGGAAACCTTAGCATTTCTTAGCAGTCGGCTTGCATTCACATAAGCTGTATTCCCTTCGCCTTTATAGCCAGCCCGTTTATATGCCGCTGTTCTGTTCAGGTCGATAAGATACTCAGTGACGAAACGTGCCTGCATATCGTTGAGCCCGTAATTGCGCAGGCTGAACTCACTTTCATCATTCTGCGCATTGTCAGGTTTGTTACTCTGCGCATCCGGTATATCACTATTGCGCACCGGTTCATTTGCGCATTCTTTTTTCTGCGCAGTGCGCACTTTCTTTTGCGCAGTTTTTTGCACACTCTGCACAGTTGGCTTTTTGATGTACCTACGCGCTGTTGCGTAATTCAGTCCCTGTATCTCACACCATTCTTTCGGGGATATTCCCGTTACTGAATGCTCGGCGAGGAACTGTTGCTGTAACACCCCCCAATCCGGTTTCATGGTGCTTTCTCCTTAACCAATTAAAAAGCCCACTCAGTGAGCAGGCTTTGTGATGGGTTATTACTTTCGTCTGTTTCTCTCAGTATCCGCTTTCCGGATATCCATTAACTGCCCGTTCGCCTTATCCAGTGCCATCAGCAGCGGCTCTATCCACTCAACCACCTGGCAGTATGTCAGTCGGCGGGTGGCAGCGGTGCCAGTACCGGTTGTGTCAGTGATGCCGGGAGCGGAACGCATTGCTGATTCACGGATGGAGTAGACGTGGCTGAGCAACCCGTCAGAAACAGGCTGAGGGATATACAAATTGCAGGTAGCCTCTTTCCGGATAATGGTACGGTATTCAATCTGCTTCTCCTGTGATTTGGCTTCCGCCTGAACATTCCGGTTGGCGTTTGCGGTTGCCACGCGTTCGAAAATATCGATGCTGGTGTGGGCGTTATCAATCACTTTTTGCTGGTCAGTGATAACCTTATCTTTATGTTGGCTTTCCGTTTGTTCGGCTGACAGCATGCTGAATATCCACAGACCGAAAAACACAACAGCCCACACCCACCCGTTAAGTAATATCGTGATTGCCTTTTTCATGGCGCTTCACACTCATAATGGATCACACCGTCCAGCGGGTTACCCGGCAGTGGCTTACAGTGAGTATCGAGTGAA
>OJWG01000162.1_pt1 | contig 22970 bp, 18 predicted proteins | sample 1600401 | NCBI WGS metagenome assembly OJWG01 (sample SAMN04436829, study PRJEB24849) | human gut metagenome | biome: human gut; feature: NICU; material: stool | host: Homo sapiens | place: USA: Saint Louis, MO | collected 2011-07-21 | reverse complement strand
TTTTAAAATTATCGATTTTAAAATCCCTCAATTTTAAAATCAAAAATGTATATAATAAAAAAATTAATGTATAACATTAAATTTTAATTGACAAACATTCATTTCGTGATATACTTTGTGTTAAGAAATGAAAGGAGCATTTACTCATGAAAGAAATAACTTTGAAAAAATCAACACATTTTATCTCCGTTATTTTCAATATTGCTAGTATAATTGCAATTATTGTGGATATTGGAGCTGTACTACTTTTAGGTGGTACATTATTAAGTCAGCTTACACGACCTGGATATTTAGCAAAACAGATGATAAATGCAGAAATGGAATTGGTATTTAGTGAATGGATTATTTTATTAGTTTGCTTTATTGTAAAATGCAGTTGTATATTTCTAGCTATTAGATATGCAAAAAAATTATTTCATTGCATATCAAAACAGGAGTCTCCATTTACTGCGAATACTACAAAATGTATCAATATAATTGCTGTATTCACTTTTGTTTCAATGATATGTCCTTTGTACCCATATTATCATATTAGTTTTTTAGCAATTCTTGAGGGCATATTTGTAATTTTAATATTTAGAAGTATTACATTGATATTCAAATATGGTTGTGATTTACAGAAAGAAATTGATGAAACATTGTAGGAGTAAAGCTATGGCTATAATATTAAGATTAGACAGGGTAATGGCAGATAGAAAAATAAGCCTAAATGATCTATCCGAAAAGGTTGGTATTGCAAATGTAAACTTATCAAAAATAAAAACAGGTAAAGTAAGTGCTATTCGCTTTTCTACATTAAATGCTATTTGTAAGGCGTTAGATTGTCAGCCAGGTGATATATTGGAATATCAAGAAGATACAGAAGAATAAAGCTCCAGTCTAGTAAGATGAAAAGAACTAAGCAAATTTAATATGAAATGTGAGATAGAGCGTATGGAAATAAACTGTACGTTCTATTTTTTTGCCTTTTTGAGAAAAGTTTTTGAGAAAAGTGATTAAAAAACTATTGACATTTTGTTACTGGAAAAACTGCCAAATCGATTCTTATTTCTTGTGGTGCAAGACTTGCTCCCTTTGATATTCAGGAACTTAGGGACTTGATGAGTGACGATGAACTTGAGCTTGATACACTGGGAGATAGAAAAACAGCACTATTTGTTATTATCTCCGATACCGATGATACATTTAACTTTGTAGTATCCATTATGTACTCACAGTTATTTAATCTTTTATGTGATAAAGCCGATGATGTATATGGCGGACGATTACCTGTCCATGTGAGGTGTCTACTTGATGAGTTCGCTAATATCGGCTTAATTCCTAAGTTTGAGAAGTTAATTGCAACAATCCGTTCAAGAGAGATTTCAGCAAGTATCATACTTCAAGCACAATCTCAGCTAAAGGCAATCTACAAGGATAACGCTGATACAATCGTAGGTAACTGTGATAGTACCTTGTTTCTTGGTGGCAAGGAGAAAACTACGCTAAAAGAATTGTCTGAAACACTGGGAAAAGAAACTATCGACCTGTATAACACGTCGGAAACAAGGTCAAATCAAAAGAGCTTTGGTTTAAACTATCAAAAGACTGGTAAGGAACTGATGAGTCAAGATGAGATTACTGTAATGGACGGTGGAAAATGTATATTTCAGCTTAGAGGTGTCAGACCTTTTCTTTCAGATAAATACGATATTACAAAGCACAAGAATTATAAGCTGCTTGAGGATTATGACAAGAAGAATTTGTTTGACATAGAAAGCTATATGAAGCGAAAAGGAAAAGCAAAATTAAATAGAGAGACGGTTATTACAAGAATGCAGTAAGTCTTAAAAAGATTTGCTGTTTTTTTATTCAAAATCAGGAGGCAAGATGATAAGGATCAGAAATCCCACTTAAACGAAAACTAAATAGTAAGAGTATCAGCGATTGGAAAAGAAAAACTCCAGTCGTTTTTTTTATTGAAATGAAAAGGAGAAATTTAAAAAGATGAAACAAGAAATGATTAACATCAACGCCAACTTAGTGGCAGAACCTACTTTCTCAAGTTTTGAAAAAGAGGGTGAAGAAGTAGAAGTTGTAAACTTTACGCTTGTAAAAAAATATGGAAAGAGCAAGGAGTACATCAATTGTGCAGCCTACGGAGAAAAAGCAGAGAAAGCAGAGGACTTTGAAAAAGGCGATTTGATTCATGTATTCGGCTACTTTAAGAAGCGTGAAAAAGAGGGAAAGACTTACAAAAACTTTGTAGTGAAGTCATATAACAAGATTGAGAAGAAAGAAGAAAATGAGGAGGAATAAATTATGGAATTTTTCGCACAGGCAGTAAATGTATTAAAGATTTTAGTTATGGCAGTAGGTGCTGGACTTGGAGCATGGGGAGTTATTAACCTTATGGAAGGATATGGTAATGATAATCCGGGAGCGAAATCTCAGGGCATCAAGCAGCTTATGGCGGGAGGAGGCATTGTCCTTATCGGACTTAAGCTGATTCCGCTTCTTGCAAATGTACTCAAGTAATAAGAAAAGGAGAGCTTAGATGTTTGGAATATTCGACAAGATAGAAGAATTCTTTAAAGAGCTTCTACTGGGCGGTATTCAAGCAAACTTAGAGTCCATGTTTCTTGACATCAACGATAAAGTTGGTGCAGTTGCAACAGATGTAGGAAAAACTCCTATGGGGTGGAACGGAGATGTATTTGCCTTTATTAAAAGCATTAACGATTCCGTCATTATTCCCATAGCAGGGCTAATCATCACAGCAGTCCTTTGTATCGAGCTTATCAATATGGTAATGCAAAAGAACAATATGCACGATACAGATACTTTTGAATTTTTCAAGTACATCATCAAGATGTGGATTGCTGTATGGTTAGTATCACATGCATTTGAGTTTTCAATGGCGGTCTTTGATGTGGCACAGCACATGGTAAATAAAGCGGCAGGGGTAATCAATACTTCTGCCGTTATCTCCGGAGATCAGATAGTAAAAATGGTAGATGGATTAAAGGATAAAGGTCTTGGAGAGCTTGTCATGATACTCTTTGAAACCTCGCTTATAAAGGTGGCAATACAGGTCATTTCAATTGTGATTATGCTTGTGGTTTACGGAAGAATGTTTGAGATTTATGTTTACTCATCCATTTCAGCCATTCCATTTGCCACAATGGGAAACAAAGAGTGGGGACAGATTGGAACAAACTATATCAAAGGATTGTTTGCCATAGGTTTACAAGGACTCTTTTTAATGGTTTGTCTTGGAATATACGCAGTATTAGTTAAGACAATACAGATAACAGATATACACACAAGTACCTTTACGATACTTGGATATGCGGTTTTGCTAGGGTTAATGATGTTAAAGAGCGGAACACTGGCCAAAAGCGTATTAAATGCACACTAAAAGAAAGGAAGGGTAATATGAACAAAAGAAAAACAGTATTTATAGTAGTAATTGGAGCAGGTATTATGGCGATAATTGATAGGATCAGGCTTCATAATAAGGTGGAAGAATTGGAAGAAAAAACAGAGGACATTGGTCGCTGCCATAACGATTTTTACCTAATACAGCAAAGATATAACAAGAACACAGACGAACAGCTTGCGACTATTCAGGAAGAAATCGGCTCTGTATATGAACACTTTGAGGAGCTGTCAAAGGGTAAAGAAGATGGGAGGTAAGATATGGCATATGTACCAATCCCTAAAGACTTAAATAGGGTAAAGACAAAGGTTGCTTTTAACCTAACGAAAAGGCAGCTCATAGGCTTCACACTTGCAGGACTGGTTGGAATACCAGTCTATTTATTTATGAGGAAGTTTGTGCCAAATGACATAGCTGTCATATTCCTTATCGTATCCACGCTTCCTATCTTTTTCATCACACTATTTGAAAAAGACGGACTGACATTTGAGAAATACTTTAAGTACATTTATCTTCATAAGTTTTATCAACCGCAAAAGAGAGTGAGAAAGGAGGTTTACCTTGAACAAGAAAAGAAAAATTCAGCAAATAAAACTCATGCAAAACGAAAAGGCATTGAGAAGTCAAAAGCGGGACTTAAAGAAAAGTAATTGCAAGTCAAAAAAAGATAAGGGAGGAATCCTTGACCTTATCTTTAAGAAAGAACCGAAAAGATATACGGTAGAAGATACCATTCCCTATCTAAGGCTTTTAAAAAGCGGAATATGCCAGCTTGATGAAAAGCACTTCAGTAAAAGTATAGCCTTTCAGGACATTAACTATCAGCTTGCCTTAGATGAAGATAGGGACTTGATTTTTAATCAATTTGCAAACTTCCTAAACTCTTTTGATCCAAGTATCAGCATTGAGTTTTCATATATCAATCAGCTCGGACGAAACGAAGAAATGAAGTCGGCAATTCAGATACCGGATAAAAAGGACGGTTTCGACGATATACGCTTTGAATTTAGAGAGATGCTTAAAAGCCAGATTGTAAAGGGAAATAACGGATTGAAAAAATCAAAGTATGTAACCTTTACAGTGGAAGCGGATAATTTAGAACAGGCAACATCAAAACTTGAAAGACTGGAGATAGATATATTATCGAGTCTTAAAAGTATGGGAGTAAGAGCAGAAAGCCTAAACGGAGAAGAAAGGCTAAAGATACTTCATGATGTTTTAAATCCAAATAAAACATTTAAATTTTCCTACAAAGACCTAAAGAAAAGGGAAAGCACAAAGACATATATTGTGCCTGATGAGTTTAACTTTACACCGAGTAGATACTTTAAGTTCGGCAAATTCATCGGAGCAACAAGTCATTTTCAAATCCTTGCCAGTGAGCTTTCAGATAGGATGTTATCCGAGTTTTTGGATATTGACGATAACATCAATATTTCCTTTCATATTAGGGCAATCGACCAATCGGAAGCCATTAAGATGGTAAAACGAAAAAACACTGATATTGATAAGATGAAAATTGAGGAAAATAAGAAGGCGGTAAGAAGCGGTTATGATATGGACATTCTTCCATCGGACTTAATTACCTATGGTGAGGATGTAAAGAGCCTCTTAAAAGACTTGCAGACAAGAGATGAGCGAATGTTTGTGGTAAGTATCGTCTTTATGAACTTTGCAAGGACAGTGCAAAAGCTCGATAACACAATTGCTCAAATAAGCTCCATTGCAAATAAGCATAACTGTAAGCTGAAAAGACTTGACCATTCTCAGGAACAAGGTTTAGTGAGCGTGCTGCCTCTTGGTGTAAATAAGATTGAAATAGATAGAGGATTGACAAGCTCATCAACGGCAGTATTTATGCCATTTACCACAGAGGAGCTTTTTATCAATTCAAGTAATAGTCTTTACTACGGACTAAATGCCCTAAGCCATAACCTGATTATGGCAGATAGAAAGAAATTAAAGAACCCAAACGGTCTAATCCTCGGAACTCCGGGCAGCGGTAAGTCCTTTAGTGCCAAAAGAGAAATGGCAAATGCGATTTTAGTAACAGATGATGATGTGATTATCTGCGATCCGGAAGGAGAGTATGGAAACCTCGTAAGGCAGTTTAAGGGAGAAGTCATTAAGGTCAGCAGTAAGTCGAAGGATTACCTGAATCCTCTTGATATAAACATGAACTACGGTGATGGGGATGCACCGCTGAAAGACAAGGCAAACTTTATCATGAGTATGCTTGAGCTTGTAGTAGGCGGTAGTGGTCTTACAGCAGAAGAAAAGTCCGTTATAGATAGGTGCCTTCCTAAAATCTATGAAAAGTATTTTGAACATCCTACTCCTGACAATATGCCGATACTTCAAGACCTATACGATATGTTAAAAGGGCAGGAAGAAAAGGTCGGTAAGAAGCTGGCAACAGAGATGGAAATCTATGTATCGGGGTCTCTCAATGTCTTTAATCACAGGTCAAATATGGATTTAAATAAGAAGCTCCTTTGTTTTGATATTAAGGAGCTTGGAAGTCAATTAAAGAAAATCGGTATGCTTGTTATTCAGGATCAGGTGTGGAATAAGGTGTCACAAAACAGAGGAAACAAGGCTACAAGGTACTATATCGACGAGTTCCATTTGCTTTTAAAAGATGAGCAGACAGCATCCTATTCCGTAGAGATTTGGAAAAGATTTCGTAAATGGGGAGGTATTCCAACAGGTATTACGCAGAATGTCAAAGACCTACTTATGAGTAAGGAGATAGAAAATATCTTTGACAATACAGACTTTGTCTTAATGCTTAATCAAGCATCAGGAGATAGGGAGATACTTGCAAGAAAACTTAAAATCTCACTTCCACAGCTCAGATATGTTACTAATTCAAATGAAGGTGAGGGACTCTTATTCTTTGGAAATACCATTGTGCCTTTCATTGATAAGTTTCCGAAAGATACAATTTTATATCAGAAGATGACTACCAAGCCGGAAGAAGTGAGGTAGCCTATGGGAAAGAAGCTGAAAAAGGATTTTAAGGAAAGGCATAAGGCAAGCCTTGAAAGAGAGATGTTTCATAGTAAAACAGATACGATACCTGAAGAAAGTAAGCTAAAACATAACGATGATTACAGAGGTAAAATCGTTCATGAGAAAGAACGGTTTCAGGATAAAGTGCATGAAAAAACAAGTAAGGTAAGTGCTGATAATGAAAAGTCTTATGGAACATCCAAGAGAAACGAAAAATATAGAACTTCAGATAAGGGAGACGTAAATTCCGCAATTGAAACGGGAAGATCAGATTATATTACGGAGGTTAAGGATGGAAAAATCTATGATCCTTTAGGAAAAGACCTTGATAATGACGGGATTATAGACAGATACGATAATGACTTTAGAGACAGCAACTATTTTGAATCGACCTATGATGTGGAGGATAATCTTTCCCATAAAGAAAAATCATTAGAAAATTCCTTTAAAAATCATAAGACTCAAAAAAGCAGGTACAAGAGGAAGAACTATTCTGAAAGCCTTTATACAAGGAAAAAGGACGATGCACCAAAGGGAAATAAGGCTGATGATAAAAAGGCGGGAAAAGATGCTGTCAGCGGAAAAGTTTATAGCAGCCTATCAAAAGACCAAAAGAAAAAGCTAAAAAAAGACATGGTAAAGGTATCTGCCCTTTCAGGACTTGCTAAAGGAAGTGAAACTGTAAGAGATTACTTGTCTCATGGAAGTGATGAAAATCAAGGAGTGGAAGCAGGAGAAAAGACAGCAGATACAAGCTCCAAGCTCATTCATGGCATAAAGAAGTACTCTGATAAGAAAAGAGCTAAAAGAGGCTATGACCTTACAAATAAGGACTATAAAATCAGAAAGCGTAAGTCAAAGTTGGAATTTCGTGATGCCAAAAAGGAACTGAAAAAGACGGATGAGTATAAAAGAGCAAGTGCATATAAAAGATTTCAAAAGAAAAATCAGGTAAAGGCAGCAATTTCTCGTGAGAATAAGTCAAGGCTTAGAGATCGAATTAAAGAGGGACTTATCGGAACACTGAAAAGCTCAAAGGATATGATTATCCGAAAAGCAAAAGGACTAATGCTTATTTTCATAGGTATCATTATCTTAGGGACTTTTGTGATTAACTTTGCAGGAACGGGAATGACAGGCTTTATGAACTCTACAAGCTCTGTGCTTACAACAAGCTATTTATCAAAGCCAAATGTCCTAAGTGAAATCAATCAGAAATTTTCAGATATGGAGGGTGAGCTTCAAAGTGAAGTTGACTATGTGAAAGAAAATTATCCTGGATATGATGAATATATCTTAAATAATACAGAATACATCGGTCATAATGTCCATGAGCTTTTATCCTACATTACATCAAGGTGCGGAGAGGTAAAGAGTGTATCGGAAGTAGAATCCATATTAAAAGAATTATTTGAGTCCATGTATGACCTTGAGTATAGGGAAGAAATTGAAATCAGATACAGGACGGTTACGGAAACCTATACCGATGAAGATGGCAATGAATATACCGAAAGCCACGAAGAACCTTATGAGTATAAAAAACTCATCGTAACGCTTCATAAAAAAGAGATGGACAGTATTATCCGAAAGGTCTTTGCAAACTATCCCGATAATCTAAAGCACTATGAAGCCTTGTTCCTTGCACAAGGCAATATGAGAGAAGCCTTTGGTAATTCTGACCTTATCAGTGCAAATGGAGGTATCGGCGGTGGAAAAGAGTATGAGGCATCTACGGAAGTACAAAAGAAGATTGTTAATGCTGCATACATTACGCCATCTCCGGGTGCAGGCTGGTGTGCCATGTGGGTATCACAGGTCTATCAAAATGCAGGACTTGGATATATAGGCGGGAATGCCTGTGATATGTACCGAAACTATACCTTTACATCAGACAGGTCAAAGCTAAAAGTGGGAATGCTTGTGGCAGTTGAAAGCAGCAGTAGCGGAAGCAGTGCAGGGCTTACCTATGGTCATGTAGGTATTTACATTGGAGATGGAAAAGTGATTGATAACATCGGTCGAATAAGAGTAACTACCTTAGATGATTGGATAGCAACATTTTGTAAGCACCATCCCGTAGGATTCGGTTTTCCGCCAAATGTAAAGAAATAGGAGGTAACAATTTGAAAAAGGAACTTACAACAGTAAAAAACAGAATAAAGAAGTTAAAGGATAAAAAGGCTCTGATTGATGAAGAATTGGAGCCTTTATTCATTCGTGAAGAAGAGCTTGAAAATGAAGAAATCATTGCCATTTGCAGAAAGAACAACATCACAATCAGCGATTTGATAGCAAAGGTAAACAGACAAAAAGCAGAAATGAAAAAGGAGAAAACAAATGAAAACCAGTTTGAAAAAGAATAATAAGTTTTGGACGGTAGCACTTGCGGTAATTGTAAGTATTAGTTGTATTTTAGGTCTTTGGACGGTTGTTTATGCACAGGAGCAAAAATCTGAAGCTCCAACAAAAAACGAAGCTGTTCAAACGGAAGTTGAAGTAAATGTAAGGTATATCTTTGAAGATGAAAAGGTCTTTAAGGAAGAAAAGATAAAGGCTGAGAAAGGACAACTTATTGATAGCGGAGATCTTCCAATGCTCCCAGATGATATGAAATTCATTGATGAATTTCTGTTTTATGAGGTAAAGGGAGATGGAAAAGATGAGATTATCCGTAAGGTAGCAAAGATGGAGGTTAAGGATAAGGAAACGCAGACGGAAGAAGAAAAGCCAAAGCAGGATGAATGCACTCAGACAGAAGATAAGGGAACGCAGACAGAGCTTTCTAAAGACGATATTTCAAAAATAGAAAAAGAGGCAAAAGAGCTTCAGGATAAACTTGATAAGTTAAATTGCGAACTTAAGGACAAAGACAAATTAAGTGATAAGCAAAAGAATAAAATTAAAGACCTTGAAGATGAAATTGATAGCCTGAAAGAAAAAATGAAGAAAGATAAGGGAAATAAGGACTTATCAGAAGATATGAAAAAGGAAATAGATAAGCTGACGGAAAAGGTGAAAGAGCTTGAGAAAAAGGCAACTGAAACAAATAAAGCTCCTGTAACATCACAATCAGTTACACCGATTAGTCCTATTTCCGGAATTAAGACAAGTTCAGGTATTTCTCCTCAAACACCACAGACTTCTGTAAGTAGTACCGGTAAAGGCTCATCGGATTCGGTAAGCTCAGGTAATACTACAAAGGATACCGGTAAAGGCAAAACGGAAGTAAAGGAGAAAGAAAAGGAAGTTCGCTATCCCAATAAGTTGACGGCAAAAGCTCCTGCGAATAACAGTCAGGATTCATCAATGGGGTCTGCAAGTAAGAGTGTAAACACCAACAAGGGAGTAGCTTCATCTCCGTCAAAGGCGAGAGCATCCGTTACGGAGAATAAAGATAATGCAAATAAGGAGTATCCGATTCATCATGGAGATAGCAGCGATAACAAAGAAACGGATCAGTATTCGGCAGATGCAAGGCAGTTTATTACCTTTCAAACGAAAAACGGTAAGACTTTTCATTTAATCATCAATCATGATGAAGATAGTGAGAATGTAATGCTTCTTACGGAAGTATCTGAAGATGATTTGCTTAACATGGTGGAGAAAAAAGAAGCACCAAAGCAGGAAGTAGTAAAAGAAGAACCTGTTAAGGAAGAAGTAAAGCCTGAGAAGAAGGACGAAAAGAGTAATTTAGGAACCTATATTATTTTGCTTCTTGTAGTAGGTGGTGCATTAGGAGCAGGCTACTATTTTAAGGTTGTGAAAAAGAAAGAAGATAAAGAACTTGAAGCCTTAGAGGAGGAAGATGATGATTTCTTTTCTGAATCTGAAAGCGAGGAAGAAATAAATGATGCAGATGAAGTAGAAGATGAAGAATAAACGCACCTAAAAACATATTATTTTGGGTGCAAAGTTAGGGCGGGAGAGTAACATCTTTCGCCCTATTTTGATTTATAACAGGAGGAAAACACAGATGAAGTTAGTTATTGCAGAAAAGCCGAGTGTTGCAATCTCCATTGCAAAGGTTATTGGAGCAAATAAAAAGAAAGACGGATATTATGAAGGAAACGGATATAGGGTGAGCTGGTGCGTTGGACACCTAATTCAAATGGCAAATCCGGATGCTTATGATGAAAAGTACGCCAAGTGGAATATGGCTGATTTACCGATTATTACGAGCGACTACAAGTATGAAGTAGCAAAGGCAACCAAGAAGCAGTTTAACATCCTTAAAAAGCTGATGAATGATAAGGAGGTTGATACGGTTATCAATGCGTGCGATGCAGGGCGTGAGGGAGAAAGTATTTTTAGACTTGTATATAATCAAGTGAATTGTAAAAAGAAGATGAAACGCCTTTGGATTTCTTCAATGGAAGATAGTGCCATTAAAGAGGGTTTTGATAACCTAACAGACGGAAAAGACTATGATAATCTCTTTGAATCGGCACAGGCAAGAGCTATTGCGGATTGGTTAGTCGGAATGAATATTAGTAGGCTCTACTCTTGTCTGTATCAGCAAAATTACAGTGTTGGCAGAGTGCAGACACCTACCCTTGCCATGATTGTAAAAAGAGATGATGAGATAGCAAATTATCAGAAAGAAAAATATTACACAGTAGAGCTTTCTATGAATGGATTTACACTCTCCACAGACAGAATTGATGATGAAGTTGCTGCTGAACAGCTTATAAGTTTAGTAGGCGATAAGATTGAAATTACTGATGTTATTCAAAAAGAAAAAATTACAAAGCCTGATTTACCTTTTGACCTAACTACGCTTCAAAGGGAGTGCAATAAATATTTTGGATATAGTGCCAAGCAGACACTTGACTATACTCAAAGCCTGTATGAAAAGAAACTGATTACTTACCCCAGAACAGACAGCAGATGTTTAACAGAGGATATGATTGTGAGTACAGTCAACAACATTTTGGGTAAAAATGACTTTGATACAGAGCGTATCAAGGTAGTATTTAACTCTAAAAAGGTTACGGACCATCATGCAATCATACCGACAATCAGTTCAGTAAAAGAAGATGTTTCTGAATTACCTTTAAGTGAAGCAAAAGTTTACTTCCTTATATCCGATAAATTTCATGCAAGTGTAGGCTATCCGCTTATTGAAAATACAACAAAGATTGTAGCTTCATTTGACGGTTTTGAATTTACAAGTTCAGGTAAGGTAATTAAGGATGAAGGCTTTAGCAAATACCTTAAAGAATACAAATCAAAAAAGAGTGAAGATGCTGTATTGCCCGATGTAAGTGTTGGTGATGTTTTGAGCGTTGAAAATAAAGAGGTTAAAGAAAAATTTACCCAACCTCCGAAACACTTTACTGAAGATACGCTCTTAAAGTCTATGGAGATTGCGGGAAATGATGCCTTAGAAAAAGGTGTAGAGGTGGAAAGAAAAGGTCTTGGCACTCCGGCAACAAGGGCAGGAATTATTGAAAATCTAATCTTTAAGAGATTTGTCGAAAGAGATAAGAAGAATCTAATTGCAACGCATAAAGGAATCAGCCTTGTAACGATTGTAGCAGATACCTTTAAGTCGGCAGAAACGACAGCAAAGTGGGAAATGGAATTATCTGATATTGCTCAGGGTAAATCCTCTAAGAAAGAATTTTTAGATGCGATTGAAAATGAGATAAAAGAAGCGGTTTTGACATATCGCAAGTAAGACAGCACTAATTTCAGCGTGGAAAAAATGCTCTAAAAATGCTATAATGCAAAGTAATCAATTTAATGATTGAGAGGTGATTATATGTCTAAAATAAATGTTGAAGGTTCAGAAATCAGCATTATTGCCATAGACAATAGAGATTATATTTCTTTAACGGATATGGTTAGAAATATTGAGAACGGTTCTGCTTTGATTGAAAAGTGGCTCAGAAACAAGAATACAATAGAGTTTTTAGGTATTTGGGAAGAAATGTATAACACGAATTTTAATTCCCCCGAATTCGAGGGAATTAAAAATGAAGCAGGATTTAACCGTTTTATATTATCGGTCAAGCAATGGGTGGAAAAAACTAATTCTATCGGTATCGTTGCGAGAGCAGGAAGATATGGTGGAACTTATGCTCATAAAGATATAGCGTTTGAGTTTGCTTCTTGGGTATCGCCATACTTTAAATTATATTTAATCAAGGAATTTGAACGCCTAAAGGAAGAAGAACAAAAGAAGTTAGGATGGGATATTAAGAGAAATTTGGCAAAAATCAATTATAGAATTCACACAGATGCCATTAAAAACAAACTTGTACCGGATAAACTTTCAAAAGAAAAAATCAATTTTATTTATGCAAGTGAAGCGGATATTCTTAATGTTTCTCTATTTGGAATAACAGCTAAGGAGTGGCGTGATGAAAATCCGGATTTAAAAGGCAATATTAGAGATTATGCGGATATATCACAGCTTGTCTGCCTTTCTAATCTTGAGAATCTTAATGCGGTATTTATAAATGAAGGCATGAGCCAATCTGAAAGATTGGAAAAATTAAATGCAATAGCTATTGAACAAATGAAGATACTATCTGAAAGTGAATCAATTAAAAAATTGAAATAGAGTAATAATATTTGGTATATAGCGAAGGTGATTAGAGTAAAATCTAACCGCCTTTTTTGTTTGAAAAAAGAAGGAGGTAAAAATGCGAATAAATGATTTTCATAACATTTTGGAGCTAATAAAACAAGATGTTTTGTATAATGAAGCAGAATATCTAAAGCTCCTAAAAGTTGTCGGAAACAATCAAAGGTATGATTTTAGAAGTCAATTAAGTATATATGATAAAAATCCTGAAGCGACAGCCTGTGCCAAGTTCGACTACTGGAGGGAACGCTTTAACCGAACGGTTATGCGAGGGCAGAAAGGGATACCAATTTTAGAGGATTACGGCACATATAAAAAGGTGGACTATATCTTTGATATAAGCCAGACAGTTTCAAAAAACAGGGATGTCAACGAGGTCAATCTTTGGAGATTTGATAAAGAAGCCCATCAAGATGTCTTAAAGGAAATGATAAAAAGCGAGGGCTATGAGGAAAGTGAAAGCACACTTGAAAACATCTTTTCTTTAAGCAGACTCTACGGTGATGAAAAAATAGATACCTTAATGAATGAACTTAGAGTAGCGGATGAGGATAGAATATCATTTACCAAGTTTGTAAGGGACTCGGTAAGCTATGCGGTAGCTTCAAGATTTAAGTTAGATTATCCGATGGATTATGAGCTTTTAAGAGAAAATTTTCAAAGATTTGACAGCATATCCTTAATGAGCCTTGGTGAAAGTGTATCGGATATTAGCGGAAAGATTATTGATGAAACCATTCAAAAAAGCAAAGAGCTTGAGCTTCAAAAAGAAGTTTTAATAGGAAAAGAAGAGGGATATAATAAAATTAAAGAAGAATTAGAGGAGGTAGAAGAAAATGTATTTCGACGAGATGATCAGGAAAGAAATGAAAACGAGCGAGTTCTCCGAAATGGAGAGTACGGACGAGATAATAGAAAAAATCAGGGAGAATACGCTAAACAGCTTGGAGGAACAGACGGACTTTATAAGGAAGTATCCGAATCCGACCTACGCAGTGATGAGGCTGAATTACCTTTCACAGAGCGAGGAGCAGAGCCACTTCGAGATGCTTTTGGATCTATACAAGGAGAAGAAGCTGACAGGACACCTGATGGATATTCAGAAACAGGCAGTAGAGTTTATGAGAGCAGAGAAGCCAAAGTTGATAGCAGCTTGGAAGATAGAGGACGAGAACAATCCGCAGTATGGGGCGATGATTTCAGCTCTCAAAGAAATGACCATCAAGGAAGTAGTGGAGATTTAAAAGACAATACGGATAAAGGGATAATAGAAGCTGAAAAGGCTTCTTTTTCTTTACCCGAAAATTCTTATGGACAGATAAGCCTTACTATTCCGCTAACTGAGAAGGATATAGATACCGTCCTTATTAACGGAGGAAATCATGATGGCGGTAGGCTTCCTGTTATTGCTGAGTTTTCAAAAGGCAAGAGCATAGAAGAATTGGGAGAATACCTCAAAGATACCTTTAAAGGCGGAAACGGATTTTACATTGATGAAAGAGAAGTATCTTCCTGGTATTCGGATAAAGGTATTCATTTAGCTTATGGAACATCGGCAAGAGAGGATAATACACAAATTTTAAGTTGGAGTGATGCAGCAAGTAGGATAAATGAACTTCTTGACAGAGGTGAGTTTGCTACAAATGTAGAACTTTTAGAGGCACAGGACTATGAAAGGGATAGAATTTCAGAATCCTTATGGTATCTAACGCACGATTTAAGCGAAGAAGGAATAGAGCAAGGATATTTCAACTCTTTTGAAAGAGGTGGTGGCTTTCCGCAAGAAACGAAAAGATTATCTGAAGCATTAAAAAATCCTGAATATCTGAAAGAAACAATCAAAGAATATAGCAGGTTTTTAGAAGGATACAAAGAAAGCAGAAATGTATTAAGGTATCATTATCACAAGGTAGATAGTCTTTATCAGAAGTTGCAAGAACTTGAGCTGCAACGAAAGGAATATAGTACCAATCTGACAGAACTTCCGAAGGTAAAGCTCTTTATTACAGAAGATGAAGTCCTTGAAAGCCTTTCAAGAGGAAGCGGCGTTGATAGAGGAAAAGAACGAATCACCAAGTTTTTTAAAGAAAATCATACTTTGCAGGAAAAAGCCAATTTCCTAAAAGATGAATATGGAATCGGAGGACATTCTCACGTTGTGTCAGGTGCAATGGGAAGTGATGAATGGCACGATGCAAAGGGTTTTAAATTACAGAAGAATGATTGTAATGATGTGTTCCTTACTTGGACAAGTGTTGCAAAGCATATTGATGAGCTGCTTTCTAAAAAACTTTATTTTGAGGAAAAGGAAACAGAAAGTACGGCAGAGATAGAAGAAGTAAAAGAACCGCAATATTATTCTAAAAATGATCCTGGAAATCTAATGCCTGATGAAATTCTTGAAAGAGTGCCAGAGATTTACGCACAGGAGGATGTAGATTTAGCGGATAAGCAGGTTCATGCAGCATATATTATTCCTTTTCGTTCAAATTGGACTTGGTATATGACGGAGTATGACAGGGAAAGCGGTGATGCCTTTGGACTTGTTCTTGGAATAGAGCCTGAATGGGGATATTTTAACCTTGAGGAACTGAAAGAATTAAATGCCCAGAGGCTCATTTTAGAGGATTTTCCAAAGACCTTTAGAGAACTTAAAGATATAGAGCTTATAAAACAAATGGATGAGCAGGAGCTTCAGTTTGTCTTTAATGGAGAACTTAGCTTTGAAGATAAAGTAGAGCTTGAAGCACCTGAAGAAACAGAAGAAGCTACAAAGCGTGGCACAGTTCAAGCTACCTTATTTGATTACCTCAAAGAAAGAGAAGAAGTAGAACTGAATGAAAAAGAGGACAGCCTTTTAGAAGAGTTTGCAGTTAAAGCAGGCGATACCGTCTATTTTAATCATGAAGAATATAAAGTCAGAGAAATTTCTAAAAATGAAATCACAGGAAGATATGATTTGTGGCTTGATCCGGTAAGAAGTGGAAACCATCAAATTCCGATTGTAGACTTTACAGATAATGAGGACTTGCTGAATAAAATAAGTCTTGAAAGACCGAACTTTATTGTCGGTGATGAAGTTAAATACAAGGACAAAAACCATACCATAACACGCTTTGATGATATGAGAAAGAACCTAAATACGGTAACGGTGAAGGACAACACCGAGTATTTTGGCGGGATGATAACAAGCTTCGATGTCATTCCTTATCGTCTGGAAAGCGACCTTGAGAGGGTATTTGAAAACCTGACATATAAACAGCCAGAGCAGACTACTGAGGAAACTCAAATAAGGAAAGCGGAAGCTCATAACTTTAAAATTACAGAAGAAACGCTCCCTGAAAAGTTAAGTCCAAGCGAAAGGTTAAATAATAACCTTGAAGCAATTTCCATGCTTAACAGAGTGGAGAGCGGACAAAGAGAGCTTGACAGTACAGCTCAGGAAGTTTTAGCAAGGTATGTAGGCTGGGGCGGACTTTCCGAAGTCTTTGATGAAAGCAAGGAAGGTCAGTGGAAAGAAGCAAGGGCTTTTCTAAATGAGAACTTATCACATGCAGAATACGAAGCTGCAAGAGAATCTACTTTAACGAGCTTTTATACACCGAAAACCGTAATTGACGGAATATATAAGACGCTTTCGGATATGGGATTTAAACAGGGAAACATTTTAGAACCATCAATGGGCATCGGAAACTTTATAGGCAATATCCCTGATGAAATGAATAAGTCCAAGTTTTATGGCATAGAACTTGACTCGGTAAGCGGTCGAATTGGAAAACTACTATACCCTGAAAGTGAAGTGCAGATTAAAGGACTGGAAGAAACCTCCTTTTCCAATAACTTCTTTGATGCGGTTATCGGCAATATACCCTTTGGAGAATATAAGGTAAATGACAGGGAGTATAACAAAAATAACTTCCTTATCCATGATTATTTCTTTGCGAAATCCATTGATAAAGTCAGAAACGGCGGTATTATCGCCTTTATCACATCAAGTGGAACAATGGATAAAAAGGATGAAAGTGTAAGACGCTATCTTGCAGCAAGAGCAGAGTTTTTAGGGGCAATCAGACTTCCAAATGATACCTTTAAGGGCATAGCCGGAACAGAAGTAACCTCAGATATTATATTCCTAAAGAAAAGGGACAGTATCAGAGAAAGAGATGAGGACTGGATTCACCTTGCTGAAGATGAAAATGGTCTTACCTATAACAAATATTTTGTAGATCATCCTGAGCAGGTACTCGGCACAATGCGTGAAGTTTCAGGAAGATTTGGAAACACACTTGCGTGCCTGCCGAAAGAAAATGCCGACTTAAAAGAGCTTCTGACAAAAGCAAGTGAAGAAATATCCAAAGGATCAACTTATGAAGAAATAGAGCTTTTAGATGATGAAATCACTTCAATTCCTGCAACGGATGATGTCAAAAACTTTTCCTATACCGTTATTGATGATGAAGTCTATTACAGAGAAAACTCCCTTTTCATCAAGAAAGAGATAACGGATAAGAATAAGGAAAAGATTAAGGACTATCTTGAACTGAATACTGCCCTTAAAGATGTTATCTACAAGCAGAAAGAGGACTATTCCGATGATGAGGTAAAGAAAGCTCAAGAAAAGCTTAATGAAGTCTATGACAACTTTTCAAAGAAGCATGGCTTTATAAATAATTTAAGCAATACCAGAGCCTTAAAAGAGGATAGCAATTTCCCTCTTGTATCTTCCATTGAAATTCTTGATGAAGAAGAAAACGTCAAGGCAAAGGGGGATATTTTCTCAAAGAGAACCATTACAAAAGCCAAAGTCATAGACCATGTGGACACTTCCCTTGAAGCTCTTGTCTTATCGGTATCTGAAAAAGGCTATGTGGATTTTGAGTATATGGAAAGCCTTACAGGTAAAGACAGACCAACTTTGATAGAAGAACTTAGAGGAGAAATTTATCTAAACATCAGAGAAGAACAAAACTTTTATAGACCATTATCCTTTAACCTTGAAGATGGAGATTTGCCTTTCGCTTGTGCAAACGGCAGTAATTCATATAAGTACGGCTATGTAACAAAGGATGAGTACCTAAGCGGAAATATTAGAGATAAGATTGCCATTGTAGACAGCTACCTTGCAAAGTTAAGACAAACGGAACGAGAGCTTCCTCATCTTGGCTTTGTTGAGAATGGAAAAGAAAAAGAGCTGATAAGCTATGAAATGAATCGTTTGGAATATCAAAAAGCAGAGCTTACCAAAGTTCTTCCAAAGGAATTAGAAGCAAGTGAAATCAATGTGCGTCTTGGTGCGACTTGGATACCGATTAAAGATATTGAAAAATTCATCTTTGAAACTTTAAAAACTCCGGGATATGCAAGATGGGATATTAAGGTTAAATTTTCAAATATTACAAGTGAATGGAATGTAGAGGGAAAAAGCAGGGATAAAGGAAATGACCTTGCAGAAATGACCTTTGGTACATCAAGGGTAAATGCCTATAAGCTGATTGAAGATGCCCTAAATCTTAAAGAAACAAAGGTATTTGACCAGATTATAAATCCGGACGGTTCTAAAACTTCTGTCTTAAATAAAAAAGAAACCATGCTTGCAGGACAAAAGCAGGAGCTATTAAAAGAAGAATTTAAGAACTGGATATTTAACGATCAGGAAAGAAGAAACCGTCTTGTAAAACTGTATAATGAGCGTTTTAACTCAATCCGAAACAGAGAATATGATGGAAGCAATCTTTCTTTTGAGGGAATGAATACAGAAATTGATTTAAGACCTCATCAAAGAAATGCCATAGCAAGAAGTCTTTATGGAGGAAACACATTGCTTGCTCATGTGGTAGGCAGTGGAAAGACCTTTGAGATGGTAGCTTCCGCAATGGAAAGTAAAAGACTTGGAATGTGCAGTAAGTCTTTGTTTGTTGTTCCAAATCACTTAACAGGACAAATCGGTCGTGAATTTATGCAGCTATATCCGTCGGCTAATATTATGGTGGCTGATAAAAAAGACTTTGAACCGAAGAACAGAAAGAGATTTATCGGAAAGATTGCCACAGGGGAATATGATGCGGTTGTTATCGGGCATACGCAGTTTGAAAAAATCCCGATGAGTAAGGAATATCAGGAAAAGCACATCCAAGATCAGATTAATGAAATCGTAAACTATGTAGAAGAATACAAGCATGACAGAAATCAGAACTTTACAGTAAAACAGCTTGAAAAGACAAAGAAAAAACTGGAAACAAGGCTTGAGAAATTAAATGATGATTTTAAGAAAGACGATGTAATTACCTTTGAGGAACTGGGAGTTGATATGCTCTTTGTTGACGAGGCACATAATTACAAGAACCTTTATCTCTATACCAAAATGAGAAATGTTGCAGGTATCGGGCAGTCAGAAGCCTTTAAGTCCTCCGATATGTTTATGAAATGCAGATATATGGATGAAATGACAGGAGGAAAAGGCATAGTTTTTGCCACAGGAACACCTGTAAGTAACTCAATGACAGAGCTTTATACAATGCAAAGGTATCTTCAGTATGAGAGTTTAAAGAAAAATCACTTAGAGCATTTTGATTCTTGGGCTTCCACTTTTGGAGAAACACAAAGCTCCTTTGAACTATCTCCTGAAGGAACAGGATATAGGGTAAAAACGAGATTTTCAAAGTTCTATAACTTGCCTGAACTAATGAGTATGTTCAAGGAAGTAGCAGATATTCAGACTGCGGATATGCTTAACCTTCCTACACCTGAAGCTAATTATGAAGTTATTAAAACTGAGCCTTCTGAAGAACAAAAGGAAATCCTAAAGAGCCTTTCTGAAAGAGCGGATGATGTCAGAAATAGGGTTGTAGAGCCGGATGTTGATAATATGCTTAAGATTACCAATGACGGTAAGAAACTTGCCTTAGATCAGCGTTTAATCAATCCCCTACTTCCTGATAACCCTGATAGTAAAGTAAATGTATGCGTAAAAAATGTATTTGCTATTTGGGATAAGACAAAAGAAAATAGGTCAACACAGCTACTTTTCTCCGATATGTCTACTCCAAAAGGAGATGGAGAATTTAATATCTATGATGATATTAGAGAAAAACTTGTAGCAATGGGAATACCGAAAGAAGAAATCGCCTTTATCCATGAAGCGAATTCTGATAAGCAAAAGGATGAACTCTTTGCAAAGGTAAGAAAAGGCGAAGTTCGTATCTTAATGGGTTCAACGCAGAAGATGGGAGCCGGAACGAATGTGCAAAATAAACTGATTGCACTTCATGATTTGGATGTGCCTTGGAGACCAGCTGATCTTGAACAGCGTGCGGGTAGAATTGTAAGGCAGGGAAATGAAAATGAGAAGGTAAATATCTATCGTTATGTTACAGAGAATACCTTTGATGCCTACCTTTGGCAGACGATAGAGAATAAGCAAAAGTTCATTTCACAGATTATGACCAGTAAGACTCCTGTTCGTGTGGCAGAAGATGTGGACGAAAGCAGCTTAAATTACGCCGAAATTAAAGCGTTGGCAACGGGTGATCCAAAGATTAAAGAAAAGATGGATTTGGATAATGAGGTTACAAAACTTAAAATGCTTGAAGCAAACTATAAGTCTAACCGTTACAGATTAGAGGATAAGGTGGCAAAAAACTATCCTGAAGAAATCGCAAGAACAGAAAAGCTCATAGAAGCTGTCAAAAAAGATATATCCAATGTAGAGCCTAAAGCGGAAGGTGAAGAAAAGTTTACTTCTATTACCATTGCGGGAGAAAAAATTACCGATAAGAAATTAGCCGGAGAAAGATTACTTGAAGCTATTTCAAAGGTAAAAATCAATGAAAGCAAGGTTATAGGAAAGTATAGAAATATGGATTTAGAGGTAAGCTATAACTTCTTTACTAATTCTCATAATTTCAGCTTAAACGGTGTTGCAAAGCATTTAGGAGAGCTTGGAACAAGTGCGGACGGTAATATCACAAGACTGGATAATGCCCTTGAGAAAATGCCGGAGAAACTAAATATGCTTGAAGAAAAGCTCATAAGTACAAAAGAACAGCTTGAAAATGCCAAAGAGGAATTAAAAAAGCCTTTTGAAAAGGCAGATGAGTTGAAAACTAAGGTATTAAGACTTGCAGAGTTAAATAAGCTGCTCGATATGGGAGAGGTGGAAGAAAAGAAAAATGATAATCCTCTTGTGGAAGATGTAAAAAGAGCAATCATTGACTTCTGTAACAGAGAGTATGAAGAAAATCACAGTTATGATGAGTTTCATACTCTATATCCTGACTTAAAGCATATCGGTATCGCCTATACCAATACACCGGATGAAAGACATGGTATTCAATATGAGCTTAATTTAGAGGAGAAAACTTGGACACAGTACATTGATGATACGCCTATTAAAACAGAGAGCTTTGATTATGAAAATAAGGGAGAAAATGAAGCTCTAAGAAATATGAAAAATGAAATTGAGTTATCTACATTTAGTGATTTGGTTTATGTTGATTCTGAAGATTTAAGAGTAGCAACGGGACTTGATATTGACGATGAGGGTAACTTCTATGATCCGTTTGCAAAAGACCTTGATAATGACGGTATTCCGGATAGATATGATAGTGATTTTAAGGACAGTGATTATTTTGAGTCAACTTATGATGTGGAGGACAATCTTCATAGCAAAGAAGAAACCACACAAAAATCAGATGATAAGCCGTCTATCTTAGGACAGATAAGAGCCTATCAGGAAGAAAGTAAAACAGAAGAAAAACAAAAAATAAAAGAGCAGGAATTTTTAAGATAAAGGGAGGGCAACCTCCCTTTTACCATGAAAGGAGATAAAAACATGGATTACAAAACAATGAGAGATAGAGTTGAAGATATGTTAAGTGATAATCATAAAGACTTTGTTAAAGCGATTATAAGCATGGAAAAGGGTATCAATGATGAAAGTTTTAGATAAGCTATATGACGCTTATATGGACAATGATAGCCTTAATTTGTTGCATGAGGAGTTTGACTATATGATTGAGGATTTAAGGGGACAGGGGCAGATAAAAGACCTGCTTTATGTTCGGGAAGAAAAGGATAATCTTATCAATATTGTCGGAAATATCGTTGGAGAAGTTGATGTAATTGAAAGGGAAAATAAGAACGGAGAAACCTTTAAGGTAGCAAACTTCTCCGTAGTATCTAAAGATGATGAGGGAAATAAGTTATATCACAACTGCTCCGTTTATGGAGAAAAGAGTGATATTCCAAAGGACTTTAAGCAGGGAGATTTTGTCAAACTCTTTGGGCAGATCAGAACTTCCATTGATGATAACGGCAAGGAGCATAGCAATATCAGGATACTTTCTTCAAAACTGTTAAAGGCAAAGGAACAGATGAAAGGACAGGAAGAAAAGAAAGAATCTATACTTGGAGCTATCAAAAAATATCAGGCTGAAGATAAGGAAAAACCGAAAGAAAAGAAAGAAGCAAGCAAAGAAGCTGAGAGATAAATTTACGGTCGGTGTGGTCTTAGGACTGCACCGGCTCTTTTTTATTTATGCAAGTTCGATTAAAGAGAATATATTTATGAAAAAAGTATATTTTGTGGTATAATATACTAGATATAGTTTTCTTGAACGGAGGATAAGAATGAGGGTTTTTAGTTATAAAAGATTGTTCAAAAAACTCATTGATTTAGATATGACAAATAATGAATTGATGGAAAAGGCAAAAGTGAGTAAAAGTACATTTTACAAAATGAAGAATGGACAGAATGTAACTACGGATGTTTTGCTTAGAATTTGTAATGCTTTGGATTGTGATATTGAAGATATTATGGAGTGCGTAATTATTGAAGATGTAAGGAGAATGGGAGTCTAAGTTTACAGTCATAGATTTATTTTCAGGAGCTAGAGGATCATAAAACTTATTGTTAAATTATTGCTTGAAAAAATATTAAGGGAT
>OJWG01000161.1_pt1 | contig 22993 bp, 24 predicted proteins | sample 1600401 | NCBI WGS metagenome assembly OJWG01 (sample SAMN04436829, study PRJEB24849) | human gut metagenome | biome: human gut; feature: NICU; material: stool | host: Homo sapiens | place: USA: Saint Louis, MO | collected 2011-07-21 | reverse complement strand
TGGCAGGGTCTGATTAACCGGCGCGAGACGGAGAAAGCGATATGTCACGGAACCCCATAATGCTGATCATCATCGCGATCATTCTTCTGACGGCCTGCCTGCTGGCGGGCTGTTATCTGTATTCACTCGATACTCACTGTAAGCCACTGCCGGGTAACCCGCTGGACGGTGTGATCTGTTATGAGTGTGAAGCGCCATGAACTGGAAAGAAGCGGTAACAGCCGCACTGTTCATCATCGCAGCCTGGTGGGTATACGACACCTACCGGGATAACCAGCAGCTGAAGGTGAATAACACAACGTTGTCTGGGCAGTTGTCAGCACAGCGGACGATAAACGCCATCACGCTTTCAGCCGTTGCCATCAGACACCGCGCTGCACTCGACAACATTAAAGCCAAACAGGTTGAGGACACAGAGCATGTCAACGTTAAAACTGTTATCAAAACTGTTTTCAAAGACAGTGAATGTGCTGCTGCTCCTGTTCCCGCTGATGCTGTTAGTGAGTTGCGGAAATACGCGGACGGAATACGTTCCCGCACCGGTGGTTCCTATTCCGGCTCAACTGACCGTTGATTGTCCGCTGCCGGTTATTCCGGATGAACTGACATACGGCGGCGCAATCCTGTTGTTGGCCGATGCAATGAAGTCGATAGCAGACTGTAATCACGATAAGCGGGCAATACGGGAGATAGAAGCGGAGAGGGTGAAGTAAAAAAAGCCCCCATGACGAGGGGCACATATAAAAGACTCAGGAAGTGTTTATTGTGATTTTCGTGTTGAGTATATCCCCGATAATTCCGTAATTTCAATATGCGGAACAAATAAAAAATGCCCTGTAAGAACAGGGCAAATAAGCAATCGACAAAGAATATTTACTCTAACTACGATGCTCAATATACAGGCAATTTTGCGGGCGAATCAATAGAGCCTCGCTAAATAGCGGGGCATTTTATTACCAGAGGAAAAGCTATGTTTAAACATGAATTAGGTCAGGTTGTGCAGGTCACCATCAGCGGCGAAGAAGGTCATGTGAAAGCCCGTGCTGAATATCATAACGGTCCGAATCAGTATCTCATTCATTATCTGGCAGCGGATGGCCGTGGGACTGATGGCTGGTTTGAGGAAGGTGAGTTGTCCCCGGCAGAACAACAATAACCCATAACAAAGCCTGCTCACTGAGCGGGCTTTACCCATTGGAGAAACAATATGGCTGCTCAGGGTTTCGATAATCCATCAAGGTTTTACGATGATGTTCTGAAGAAAATACCTCAGAAATAGCATGATCCTTATAACCCATTGTTTATACATGTATTTATGAAAAGGTACTCCCGGAGGGGTACCCTTACCACGGGGCGGCGGCATCGCGGGAAACGGCTCATTTTCGGATTTCCATGCTGTCAGCAGCAGGTCAGTTAATTCATTGATATCGTTGATAAAAAACAACACTGAGGTGACGAAGCTGGTTTTTGTCTGTCACCTGAGTGCTGTTTATCCATTTGATTAATAACAATAAATAAGGAATCCACCTGACAGTGTGAGGTGACAATGTCTAATATCAGCAATCTCGGGGACGCGTATCACTGGAGTGTTGCAAAGATTGCTGAAGCGTTCGGACTGAACCGGGGTACGGTTAAAAAGCGGCTGCTCGATGCAAATGTGGCGATAGCGGGAACAGTACGAGGCAATCCGGTGTATGCCCTCCGCGATGTCGGTCCGGTGATATTCGGTGCTGACACAGAGAAAGATCCGTCCGGTATTCAGGATCCGGACAAAATGTTCCCGAAAGACCGTAAAGACTGGTTCCAGTCTGAAAACGAACGCATCAAACTTGAAACCTCTCTGCGCCAGCTGATACCTGCTGAAGAATCTCACCGTGAGATGGCGACCATCATCAAAGCGATAGCCCAGGTGCTGGACACCTGGCCTGACCGACTGGAGCGTGACCACGGCTGGCAGCCTGAGCAAATCACACAGGCACAGGATGTGGTGGATGAACTCCGCGACCTGCTGGCGGTGGAGGTGGAAAACGCAGAGGAAGAAAACGGATGAGTACAGGTTATGCGTCGGCGGCTGAAATGCGCCGGGATGTCTCTGTGCTGCTGCGTCCGCCGCGCCGGATGCCGGTGGCGGAAGCGGTTAAAAAATACATGCGGGTGCCGATGGGCGGCGGCAGCGCGGTGCAGTGGGAAGACACCCTGACGCCGTACATTATTGAGCCGATGAACTGCCTGACATCCCGGAAATATGATGCGGTGATATTTGTCGGCCCGGCGCGTACCGGTAAATCCCTGGGGCTTATCGACGGCTGGATTGTCTACACGATAGTCTGTGATCCGGCTGATTTTCTGCTGATTCAGATGACGGAAGAAAAAGCCCGTGAGCATTCCAAAAAGCGCCTCGACCGGACATTCCGTGCGAGTCCGGAAGTGGCTAAACGGCTGAGCCCGCGCACCAATGATAATAACGTGCATGACAAAACGTTCCGCGCCGGTAACTACCTGAAAATCGGCTGGCCGTCCGTCAATATCATGTCCTCATCGGATTACCGGTTTGTGGCACTGACGGACTATGACCGGTTTCCGGAAGATATCGACGGCGAGGGGGATGCATTCTCTCTGGCATCAAAACGTACCACAACATTTATGTCCGCCGGGATGACGCTGGTGGAAAGTTCACCCGGCCGGGAAATTACTGATCAGAAATGGACTCCGTCATCACCCCATGAAGCACCGCCGACCACCGGTATTTTATCGCTGTACAACCGTGGCGACAGGCAGCGCTGGTACTGGCCGTGTCCGCACTGCGGAGAATACTTTCAGCCGGTGTTTGATGCGGTGGCCGGTTACCGGGATGACCCGGATCCGGTGACAGCCAGTGAGGCGGCTTATATTGAGTGCCCGCACTGCACCGGACACATTTCCGGCAGCGAAAAGCGGAAGCTGAATAATCGCGGTGTCTGGCTGAAAGACGGCCAGGACATTGACCGGTACGGCAACATTACCGGCGATGCCCGCCGCTCCCGTATCGCGTCATTCTGGATGGAGGGACCGGCTGCCGCCTATCAGACGCTGTCCCAGCTCGTTTATAAATATCTCACCGCCGAACAGGAATATGAGCTCACCCTGAGCGAAGAAACCCTGAAAACGGTGATCAATACGGACTGGGGGCTGCCGTACCGGCCGAAACATACTCAGGATCAGCGCAGGGCAGAAGAACTGCTGGCGCGGGCTGAGGATCTCGGGATCCGCTGTGTGCCGGAAGGTGTCCGCTTTCTGGTGGCAACCGTCGACGTACAGGCCGGGAAAAACCGCCGGTTTGTGGTTCAGGTCACCGGCTACGGTGAAAAAGGTGAACGCTGGATTGTTGACAGATTTGATATCACCCAATCCCTGCGGACGGACGGCAACGGCGAGTGTGTCCGTATTCATCCCGGTGCCTATCCGGAGGACTGGAAGCTGCTGATAACAGATGTGCTGGATAAAACATATCCGTTGTCCGGACATCCGGCGATCAGAATGCCCGTCATGATGCTGGGGGTGGATACCGGCGGTGAAAGCGGTGTTACTGATAACGCGTATGCTTTCTGGCGGCAGTGCCGCCGTGACGGCATCAGCCGCAAAGTGTTTCTGTTCAAGGGGGGCAGCCGTACCGGCGCAAAACTGATCACCAAATCCTATCCGGATAACACCGGACGCTCTGACCGGCAGGCGAAAGCCGCCGGGGATGTGCCGTTATATCTGCTGCAGACTGACAACCTGAAAGACCGGGTGGCTGCTGCACTGAGCCGTGATATGCCGGGTCCGAATTATGTGCATTTTCCGGACTGGCTGGATGACTCTTTCTATGACGAACTGACCTATGAGGAGCGGCTGACCAGCGGTAAATGGGAAAAGCCCGGGCGGGGCGCAAACGAAGCCTTTGACCTGATGGTGTACGCCCATGCACTGGTGATCATAAAGGGGTACGAGAAAATCAAATGGGATAAACCGCCGCCCTGGGCACGGTTACCCGATATTCCTGTTATTCCGCCTGAAAACACTGACTCCCCCGACAATATCACCCTTATTTCAACAACCGGACCCGCGAAACCGAAGAAACCGAAAAAACGGAAAGCATCGGCGTGGGCCCCTGTTTCATCATCCGGAGGTGGCTGGATATGACCATAGAAGAGATTGACGACATGATCCGGCAGTACGCGGAAGCGGAACGCGCTGTATTGCAGGGCAGAAGCATCACGATGAACGGTCAGAGCATGTCGATGGAAAGCCTGAGCGAAATCCGCAAAGGGCGGGAATACTGGGAGCGCCGCCGCAGCGGTTTGTTATCGTCCCGCTCCGGCAGGCTGGGTTATAAACTGGCGAGGTTTCCGCGATGAAGCTGATCGACAGTGCTATCGGCCTGATTGCGCCGGGCTGGCAGGCGTCCCGGATGCGGTCCCGCCTGCAGATAAAAGCCTATGAGGCCGCGATGCCGACCCGTACCCACCGCGCGCGGCGGGAATCCCGTAACGCGAATCAGCTGGTGAAATCCGGCGGCCGGTCACTGCGCGAGCAGGCCCGGTTTCTGGATGACAACCACGACCTTGTGATCGGTCTTCTGGATAAGCTGGAAGAGCGGGTGATTGGTGCGAAAGGCATTATTGTGGAGCCGCAGCCGCTGCTGCGCGGTGGTGAACTGGCTGATGACCTGGCAAAACAGATCCGTGCGGCCTGGTCGGAATGGTCTGTCAGTCCGGATGTGACCGGTCAGTATACCCGTCCGGTACTTGAACGGCTGATGGCGCGTACCTGGCTGCGTGACGGAGAGGTATTCGGTCAGATGGTGTCCGGACGGGCTAAAGGTCTGAGGCGGGAAAACGGGGTGCATTTCTGGATTGAGGCGCTGGAACCGGACTTTGTGCCGCTGAATCTGGATGTGCCGGGCAGCAATATCTGCCAGGGTGTGAAACTCAATGAGTGGGGGCGGCCTGTCAGTTACAACGTGTATAAAAATATGCCGTCAGCCCTGTACCGGTCGCAGGATCTGAAAACCATCGACGCTGAAAACATGCTGCACCTGAAGTTTACCCGCCGCCTGCATCAGCTGCGCGGGCACAGTCTGTTGTCCGGTATTCTGATCCGCCTGAGTGCCCTGAAAGATTATGAGGACGCGGAACTCACCGCTGCCCGTATCGCTGCATCACTCGGGATGTACATCAAAAAAGGGGATATCTATAACGGCGATGATGCATCAGAGGACAGGGAACTGAATATCGAGCCGGGCATTATCTTCGATGAACTGGCACCCGGTGAGGATATCGGCATGGTCAAATCTGACCGCCCGAACCCAAACCTGCAATCCTTCCGTAATGGTCAGCTGCGTGCAGTAGCCGCCGGCAGCCGCGGCAGTTATTCCAGTATTTCACGTGATTATGACGGCACTTACAGCGCCCAGCGCCAGGAGCTGGTGGAGTCTTTTGAGGGCTACGGCATTTTACAGGATGCGTTTGTGGCCGCAGTGACCCGCCCGATGTACCGCAGCTGGCTGACAATGGCCGTGGCGGAGGGGGTGATTGATGTACCGCCGGATGTTGATCCCGCTTCTTTAATGAATGCGGTTTACAGCGGCCCGGTGATGCCGTGGATTGACCCGCTGAAAGAGGCCAAAGCCTGGCAGGTGCTGCTGCGCGGCGGCGGGGCAACTGAAGGGGAATGGGTTCGGGCCAGAGGCTCCAGCCCTGCTGATACAAAACGCCGCCGTAAAGCGGAAATTGATGAAAACAGAAAGCTGGGGCTGGTGTTTGACACCGATCCGGCGAATGACAAAGGAGCGCCTGACGATGCCAAATCCCGGGACGATGACGAGTAACCCGAAAGCATCCGCACCGGTTAAAAGCTGGTTCCGCATGAAAGCTGCGGCGGATACCCAATCGGCGGACATTTATATCTATGACGAGATCGGCGGCTGGGGGATCTCGGCAAAGCAGTTTTCAAAAGAGCTGCTGGCGCTGGGTGATGTCAGTCAGATTAACCTGCATATTCACTCCCCCGGCGGCGAAGTGTTTGACGGGATCGCCATTTATAACCAGCTGAAAGGCCATGATGCAAAGATCACCGTTTATATCGACGGGCTGGCGGCCTCAATGGCCTCTGTTATTGCCATGGTCGGTGACACTGTGATTATGCCGGAAAACGCCATGATGATGATCCACAAACCGTGGGGAATTGCCTGGGGTGATGCGGATGAAATGCGGGATTACGCCGACCTGCTGGATAAGCTGGAAAATGTGCTGATCCCGGCGTATGTCGCCAAAACCGGCAAAACGGCGGAAGAGATTGCCGCCATGTTAGAAGAGGAAACCTGGATGAACGGCGACGAATGTCTGTCACACGGGTTTGCTGATCAGCTTACTGACCCGGTACAGGCGATGGCCTGTATCACATCCAAACGTATCGAGGACTTTACTGCTATGCCACAGGCTATTAAAAACCAGGTATCACCGAAAAATACCGCTCAGACCACACCGGTTTCCGTGCCGGACCCGGCACCGGTGACGCAGCCCGCCGCAACCGTGACTCAGCCTCAGCCGGTCGCGCAGCCGGATAATGCAGATGTACAGAATCAGATCCGCGCTCAGGAACAAGCCCGTCTGAACGGCATTAAGGACTTGTTCGCCATGTTCGGCGGCAAACATAATGATCTGATGGTGGATTGCGTGACTGACACGCAGTGCTCACTGGAAGACGCCCGTGCGAAACTGCTGGAAAAACTGGGGGCTGAATCCACACCAAGCAACAAAAATAATGCTCATATCTATGCCGGGAACGGTAATTTCACCGGTGACGGCATCCGTGCATCGGTCATGACCCGTGCCGGGCACGAAGAAGCACAGCCGGATAACCCGTATAACAGCATGACACTGCGTGAACTGGCGCGTATGTCGCTGACGGAGCGCGGTATTGGTATCAGCACCCTGAACCCGATGCAGATGGTCGCTGCGGCATTCACACACAGCACTTCGGATTTCGGCAATATCCTGATGGATGTGGCTTATAAATCCCTGCTGACGGGCTGGGAAGAGGCGGAAGAAACCTATGATAAGTGGACGAAGAAAGGTCAGCTCAGCGACTTTAAAACTGCTCACCGTGTCGGCCTCGGTGGTTTTCCGTCACTGCGTCAGGTGCGCGAAGGGGCAGAATATAAATACGTCACCACAGGTGACAAGGGGCAGACCATTGCGCTGGCAACGTACGGGGAACTGTTCAGTATCACCCGCCAGGCCATCATCAACGATGATATGAATGCACTGACCGATATCCCGAACAAACTCGGCCGGGCCGCAAAAGCCACCATTGGTGACCTGGTGTATGCCGTGCTGACAGATAACGGGAAACTGAGTGACGGCAAAGCCCTGTTCAGTGCTGATCATAAAAATACGCTGTCCGGCGGCATGGATGTGGAGACCATCAGCAAAGGCCGCACGCTGATGCGCCAGCAGAAAGAGGGCGAACGTACGCTGAATATCCGCCCGGCCTTTATGCTGGTACCGGCGGCACTGGAAACACATGCACTTCAGGTTGTCGGCTCCGGCAGCGTGAAAGGGGCTGATGTGAATGCCAATATCATCAACCCGATCCGCAATATCGCGGAGATTATCACTGAGCCGCGTCTGGATGATAACAGTGAAAAAGACTGGTACATGGCCGCTTCTCAGGGCAGTGACACCATCGAAGTTGCCTACCTGAACGGTATCGATACCCCGTATATCGATCAGCAGGAAGGGTTCACCTCCGACGGCGTGACCACGAAAATCCGTATTGATGCCGGTGTGGCACCGCTGGATTATCGCGGAATGATCCAGGTGAAAGGCCAGTAATCCGGCTGAGAATCACATCATGAACGCCCGTGAGGGCTTTTTTTATACCTGAAATCCGGCACCTGCGGGTGCCGCGGAGACGATTATGGCTAAGAATTATCAGCAGCAGGGGATGACCATCGCGATTGTTAACAGCGGAACCAAACCCGTTACCAGCGGTTCACTGGTACAGGTTGGCTCACTGGCCGCGGTGGCAATTACAGACATTGCCGCCGGTGCAACCGGTGACGGATTTGCCGAAGGGGTTTTCCGGCTGCCTAAAAAAAACGGGCTGGTGCTTAAAGCGGGGGCTGCGGCTTCGGTTAAAGATGGCCAACTGGTGGATACCGGCGGCGTGGTGATCGGCGTAGCCTGGGAGGATGCGGCTGCCGGTGACGCAGATGCCGCTGTGAAGATTAACGTCTTCCCGCCGGCGGCACAGGGATAACGCTATGACCCCGTTTCAGCAGATGAAGTTCCGGATGGATGCACTGACAGCGGAAAAAATGGGGGAAGTCATTTACCTGAATGATCAGCCTGTCTGTGCTGTTGAGTTTCATTTTCTTCCGGAAATGGGACCGGTCAGCGGTGACGGGGTCAGTTACGTGATTTTCACCCCGGGGGTCACCGCCCGCCGGAATGACAGGGTCGTTATCAGCAATGCGGAGTACACCGTAACCCGTGCTCTGCGCTATAACGGCAAGCCCCATATTTTTATCGAGAGTGAATAATATGGATGGTATTCAGCAGGCGATTAATAACCTGAACACAATCAGCGGCACGGCGGTACCGGTCGCCACAGCTCAGGCCGTAAACCGGGTTGCAGTCCGTGCGATAGGGCGCAGTGTCAAAAGGGTATCAGGCGAAACACAACTGCAGCAGAAACTGATCCGTCAGCGTGTCCGTTTGCGCCGGGCCAGCAGTAAGCAGACAGTGCCACGGGCACGGTTATTTGTTAACCGGGGTAACCTTCCGGCCATTGCGCTCGGTGCTGCGAAGGTTCAGTTGTCACGCAAACGGCGCGATAAAAACGGACGCGGCAGTGTACTGAAAATCGGGCGGTTTAAGTTTGAGGATGCGTTTATTCAGCAACTGGCAAACGGTCGCTGGCATGTTATGCAGCGCACCAGTAACTCACGTTATCCGATTGATGTGGTGAAAATCCCCCTGGTAACCCCGCTGACACAGGCATTTACGGATGAAACAGAATCACTTCTGAAATCCGATATGCCGAAAGAATTCGGGCAGGCACTGAAAAATCAGCTCCGGCTGTATATCAAAGCGAGGCTCCCCTGATGCATAAACATTCCGCTATCCGGCTGACGGTGGCTGATGCCCTGCGGGCACACCTCGGGGGAACTCAGGTATATGACGGTCGCCCGGTATTTCTTGAGGAGTCTGAACTCCCGGTTGTCGCGGTGTATCTCACTGACGCTTCGCCGACGGATGATGTTGTGGATGAAGACCAGTGGCAGGCCGTTCTGCATATTGAGGTTTTCCTGAAAGCGAGTAATCCGGACTCAAAACTGGACGAATGGATGGAAGACAAAATTTATCCCGCCATGCAATCCGTACCGGCACTGGCCGGACTTATCGAAACCATGTCAGCGGCAGGCTACGACTATCAGCGCGATGATGAAATGTGCCTGTGGGGCTCAGCCGATCTGACATATCACCTGACGTATTCAATGTAAGGAAAAATTATGCCTTTACCTCCTAACCCGCTGGCTCCTGTCAAAGGCGCCGGCACAACGCTGTGGATTTATACCGGCGAAGACGACCCGACCAAAAATCCGCTGGCAGACGAAGGCTGGACGCGCCTGGCAAAAATCAAAGAGCTTCAGCCCGGGGAAATCAGCGCTGACAGTTACGACGATACCTATCTGGATGATGAGGACGCCGACTGGAAAGCAACCGCTCAGGGTGAAAAGTCAGCCGGTGAAGCCAATATCACACTGGCCTGGAAACCCGGCGAGCAGGGACAGAAAGACCTGGTCAGCTGGTTTGATACCGGTGATGTCCGTTACTACAAAATCCGCTATCCGAACGGCGCGGTTGATCTGTTCAAAGGATGGGTCAGCAGCCTGGGTAAATCGGTACCGGCAAAAGAGGTGATCACCCGCACCATCAAAATCACCAACTCCGGCCGCCCGGCACTGGCGGAAGAAATGAAACCGGCAACCGGAGAAACCCGCACAGCCCCCAAAGCCACGGAATAATCCGGAGGAGAAACAATGATGAATTTTCTGAAACAGAAAGAATTCACGTACAACGGCGAATCACTGATGCTGAGCGAATTATCGGCCTTACAGCGGGTGGAGTACTTCGATCACCTGGTGACTCAGACTGAAAAAGAAGCGCCGGCAGAGGATGTGCAGAGCCTGAAACGCACTGCTGTTTATGTGCGTATGAATATCGAATCAAATGCGTTTCTGGTAGCCCGTTCTCTGTTCAATGTGGGTAATACAGCGGGTAAACAGGTTGATGAGATCCGCGCTGATATTCTCAGCACCTGGCCGCCGGTCGCGCTGGAGCAGGCGGCAAAACTGGTACTTGAACTCAGTGATATGCAGGTCAAAACCACAGACGGTGAAAGTGCTGAACCGGTCGCAGATCCGGAACCGGCCGAAAAGTAATCGCCCGTGAGCGTCAGTTTATCCTGCGCCTCGCTCATGAATTTAAACGGGCGGACTGGCGCAGGATGCTGGCGGATATGACGGCAACAGAGCTGGGGGACTGGTACACCTATTTCGGGGTAACGCCATTCACCCATCAGCTGATTGATCTGGAGTTCGCCGCACTCAGTAACACCGTGGTGTCGCTGGTGGGCGGCAGCAAAGACCTGTCGCTGAATGATTTTCTGTTACTGAAACACAGCGAAGAAACCGGTGAGACTGACGACTCACTGTTAATGACAGCAGGCGAGGGGATCGCCGGGGGAGTACGTTATGAGCCAGCAGATAGCTGATCTGGTCATTAATCTCAGTGCGGACAGCACCACATTTACTGAGCAGGTTGGACGCGTCGAACGTCAGTTACTGCAGGCTGCGGCCAGTGCGGATGCGTCAGCTGAGCGTATGCGTAAATTTGCCGAAGGGCAGTCAGCAGCGGTTAATCAGGCAGCGAACAGCACACAGGCCACACTGAAAACGCTGGATGAGTCTCAGATATTCAGTGCTGATAAGTTTGTTCAGAAATGGAAAGCCGCGGCGCGTGAAATTGACAGCATGCACCGCCGGATGAATGAACAGCTCAATAACAGCAGGCAGAAAGATTCGGCCGGTCGGGATCTGGCGCGGCAGCAGGATGCCATGACCGAAAGCTTTTTCCGTCAGATTGATGCGGTAAAGAAGACCGGCAGCGGGCTTGAACAACTGGCCGTCATTCAGTCGAAACTGAACCAGGCGCAGCGTGCCGGAACCATATCACAGCAGGATTATCTGACCCTGATCTCATCCGTCACGCAGCGCACAACAGAGTTACGCCGTGCGGATGAAAACCTGACACAGCAGAAAACCCGGTTTATTCAGCGCCTGAAAGAACAGGTAGCCACACGGAACCTGTCCCGCAAAGAAATGCTGCGTTATCAGGCGGCGCAACTGGGTGTCAGTTCATCAGCGGATATCTATATTAATAAACTCCGTGACAGCAACAAAGAAACGGAGAAGTTTAAAGGCAATAATAAGATCCTGTCCGAAGGCCTGCGCAGCCTTGCCGGTCATATGGGGATGAGCAAGTTCACCTACTTTGGCGGTATGGGGGCGGTAGTCGGCGGAATAGCTGCGGTTGGTAAAGCGGCCTGGAATGCTGAGCAGGAAGTGACGCTGCTCAACCGTCAGCTGATCGCCACCGGTAATTATGCCGGTAAAACATCGGCACAGCTTCGCCTGATGGCAGATCAGATGTCCGGTGGCTGGATAACCAGGTCGGATATGACTGCTGCGCTTACAAGTGCAGTCGGTTCCGGTTATTTCTTCGGTGACCAGGTATCACTTGTGGCTAAAGCAGCTGCACAGATGAAACAGGCCACCGGGCAGTCGGTGGATGAAACAGTTAATCAGTTCAAACGGCTTAAGGATGATCCGGTCAACGCGATTATGGAAATGGATAAATCCATGCACCTGCTGACCGCATCCGAGTATGAACATATAGCTGCATTGGAAAGATCCGGAAAAACCCGTGAGGCGTCAGAATATGCCATTACCAAACTGGCAGAGGTTACCAACCGTCGCACTATTGAGATGAGTGAGGATGTGGGTATCCTTGAAAGATCATGGAATAACCTGACGAAGGGTATAAAAGAAGCCGGTGACGAACTGTCAAAAATCTGGCGACCGCAGACTGAAGCAGAAAAACTGGTTAATGTTCGTGAAAATATTGTATCTCTTGAAAATGAATGGAAGACCGAATCTGCCCGTCAGAGTGGTTTGAAAACATTAAGAGCAAACGAATCCGAGCTTGAATTTATTGTTAAATCCCAGCAGGGGTATCTGGATAATAAAAATAAAATCATCCAAGCCAATGAGTGGGAGAAAAAAACTCAGCAGGATCTCAATAAGTACATTGAAGCAGGGCTGTCTCAGGCAGAAAAAAGAACGCGGGAGCACGAAAAGTTAAACCGTGAAATTGCTGCCAATGCAAAGGCTGCAAAAGATACCGCCTCTGCATCTGACAGTGAAAAAATCAGGCTATGGACGCAAGATGAAATAGCGAAAGCCAGAGCCGGTATTGATAAAAAATATGCCGATCCTAAAGCGCCAAATAAACGGGATTATCGTATTGATGAAGGCACAAAGGCAGAAGAAACAGCATTAAAAGAGCAAATTGCGCTCGAGTCAAAATTACGCGTACTCAAGGAGCATAAATCTGTTACGGATGTAATCAGTGCTGAACGCAAAAAGCTGTGGGAAACCGAGGCACAGATTGCTATCACTGAAGAGGCCAGAGGCAAGCGCCAGTTAACCAAACAGGAGCAGGCGTTGCTGGCAAATAAAGCGGCAGTACTGGCTCAGCATGAGAAACTGGCGCTGCTGGGTGATGAGGTTGTTGCCCAGGAACGCCTGAATAAGCTTCAGGACCAGGCTGACAAATATATTAAACAGCAGATTGAAAAAAGAAACGCTATCCGTGACAGTATCGGCAAATCCTCCAGGGAGGTACAGAAATCACTGGAAATTGCCCAGCTCAATTCGGCATATGAAGGAACATTAGATCACGGAAGGGTATTGGCTGACCTCGAGAAAAACTATGCAGCAGAGGAAGAAAAGCGGGCTGACTGGCTTGGTGGTGCACAGACTGCGTGGGGGGATTACCGTGATGCCGCACTGGATTCAAATGCGCAGATCCAGAATGCCACCATGGCTGCACTGAACGGATTTTCAACTGAACTGACCTCTGTGCTGACAACCGGTAAAGCTAATTTCCGTGAGTTCACCACGTCGATACTGAAAATGCTGACAGAAATTTTTGTTAAAAAATCGATTGTTATGGGAATGGATGCGATGGGGTTTAATTTTACCCCAAATGCCAAAGGGGGCGTTTATAGCTCTCCGTCACTGAGTGCGTACAGTGGCCAGGTGGTACATACCCCGACAATGTTTGCCTTTGCAAAAGGTGCTGGTGTTATGGGGGAAGCCGGACCAGAGGGGATTTTTCCGCTTCGTCGTGGTCTTGATGGTAAACTTGGGGTAGTGGCTAAAATGGCTGGTGGAGGTGGTGAACCTCTTATTCAAAATAATTATTTCACTATTAATAATGATGGTAGTAACGGGCAGATGGGGCCGCAGGCGACACAGACGATCCTGAAACTGGTTGAGCAAAAAACAAAGCAGGTTCTTGCATCTGAGCGTCGTCCCGGCGGGGCAATGGGGTAACAATGGAAACATTCACCTGGAAAGTAAAACCCGGCATGAACATTGAGAGCGAGCCCCGTGTTCGCTCTGTTCGTTTTGGTGATGGCTATGAGCAGCGGCGGCCGGATGGTTTTAATACTAACCTTGAAAAATACAGCATTACATTATCACCAAAGAATGCTGAGGCTCAGGTTGTCAGGGCTTTTCTGGAAAAACATGCGGGTGTTACTGCATTTTTCTGGAAACCCCCTCATCAAACTGGCATGATCACGGTATTATGCCGGAAATGGTCATTTTCAGTTGGGCCACTCAGAACTGAAGTTACTGCTGAATTTGAAGAGGTTTTGTCATAAACGTGGGGATTACCGTGAAAAAAAATATCGCATTTTTTATATTCTTTCTTAGCTTTTGTTTTCCATCAGTAGCTGTTACCAGTGGAAGTGAAATAATAGCACCCCTTGGACTTAAGTGGGGAATGACAAAAAACGAATTAATTGAAAAAGTTGGAAGTATAAAAGAAATAGAAAGCAATAATGGAATAGAGCAGTATTTAGTAAAAAATACAAACAGCAAGATTAATGATTTGGATGTGTATAGTGTTGGCGTTGATAACAAGCATGGACTAACAAATGTTTACATGGTTTTCAATATAAAAAACGATGAAAGTGGCACTAAGTCTATTGAAAAATATAACATACTGAAAAAAGCATTAGTTTCAAAATATGGTGAGCAATATTCTGAAGAATATATGTGGCGCGGTTACAATAAAGATTTTACATCTTTTTCTGATTGTATTATTAATGTGCAATGCGGTAAGTATGAATCATTATTTGGGGATGATAAGTGAGGCAGTATTCAGTTGAGACTTCTACCTGACTCATCTGGAGAATTTTTTAATATATTTTTATTATATAAGTCACCGGCAATTAAATTAATAAAAGAAGAAATGGAAAATAACTATAACAGTGAAGTGCAAAATAAAGCACAGGCATTATCTGATTCGCTATAGTAACATTATATTCCAGACTAAGTCGGGAGGGTGACGAATACAACACCCGAAAGGGGAATTAGTCCGCGGCCTTGTTTGTGCCGTTTCGAACCTCCCGGCACCACTCACTCTGATAGTGAACATTTAACAGTTTTATGGGGATTTTATTCTCCTTTCCCATGTATTTTTTTTAATTTTATAAGTTTTTCAATTACTTCATTCAGTAAGTTTTCTATATCATTAACTGATTTTACATGACCGATAAGTGACGCTAAATGTGCGGAGTCAGCCTTATTTAGTGTAATCACTTGATTATTATCATCGATAACCATAGCCCTTTCTGCATCAATGACGGCCCTTTCAATCGCAGCAACGGCCTCTGCATTAACAGATCTTTTATTGTACTCGGCAATAACTTGCAATCGGCTCTTTAATTCGCTTGGAAGGCGAATGTTTAACTGTGGGTCTCTTTTGCTCATGGCTAATACTCAGTGGAAAATCAATATTGACATAGTAGCCAAATGATACTACATTTTCAAGCATAGTAGCCAATGGCTACCATGAAAATAAGCCCCGACCGCTTGCAACAGTCAGGGCTTTAAAGGCATCAGAAACTTCGAGGTAACTGACATGGTGATTATAGCCAATATTGAAAATACTGACAATTCAGTCAAGAATCTTCCCGCGATGCGGTTTAACGGTTTGCCGATCATAACAACAGAGTTATTAGCCCAGCTTTATGGTACTGAAACCATTCGTATCCAGCAAAACCACAAACGAAATGATGATCGATTCATCGCTGGAAAGCACTTTTTTAAGCTGGAAGGTGTTGAGTTATCAGTGTTTAAAAAAGAGTTAAAGGCACTAACTAGCTTAAAGATAGTTAGTGGAAATACCCGTCATCTCATACTATGGACAGAACGCGGGGCGGCCCGTCACGCTAAAATGCTCGAAACAGATCAGGCATGGGACGTATTCGAAAAACTGGAAGATTTCTATTTCAGCAAAAAACAGATGAATGACAGCACTCCGGTTCATGGTTCAATTACAGGCCATACTGAAAAACTGGATCTTCTGCGCTCTGCCGTAAACATGCTGGCCGATAACCGTGGTATCAGTTACCAACGTGCATATAGTTTGGTACATAAACAATTTGGTGTCAGACGCATTGAAGATATCGAGCCAGACCGCCTTTCTGATGCGGTAGCTTATTCATACAAAGAAGCCATTGAAGGTGAGTTTGTCGGCAAGGAACAACCGGTAGCCACATTCAGACGAAAGCTGGCAGAAAAAGAACTTAATGATCTGATATGGGTGTGGGTTGCTGCTAAACATATGTTGGATACTCTGACGGAAACGGAATCTATTCTCAGGAAAGCAGGGTACCAATCGGTAGCAACGGTTCGCGGAATGATTCAGGAATACCCGGCAACACTCTTGGATGCTGTGGAATTTCTCAGAAAAGAGTCGGACCATATAGTTATAAAATCGGAAGGTTTTGATGCTCCTGGATGGGGACGGATACTTCCGGTAATCAGATCTTTACACTGACAACACGAACCCGCCTCGGCGGGTTTTTTTATACCTGAAATTCAGTTTTACCCATCAGTGCACCACATGCACACATGCTTTTAAACATCGAACCGATATTTAGGAATGAGCCTTTGAGGGGATCAGCTATAGCTGATGCTGCTTCGATGGGCTGATCTCCTATGTGGCAAAGGTTCATTACCTAAATAAGGAAAGCATCATGATTAAAATCATACCCATGAAGTATGACGAATCCCTGATCCCGTTTAATGGTGATTGCTGGGTGAATGCAACAGTGGCAGCAAAATATTTTGATAAAAGAGCTCTTGATTGGCTGCGACTGGATTCAACCAAAGAATACGCAAAAGAAATTGGTCAGGAGCTTGATATTGAAGCTATAAATTTAAAAGGTGAGATTTCTCACCTTTTAGTGCGTGTGGAGAAGGGACGCAATGGCGGCACCTGGATTCACCCGGAACTGGTCATTGAGTTTGCCCGCTGGTTATCACCAAAGTTCGCCCGTGCCTGTGACCGGCATATAAAAAATATGCTGATGGCGCAGAATATGACACTGACGGAAGATCAGGTTATCGGCCTGCTGACATACAAAGACGCCACTGAGTGGGAAAAGCGTTTTCAGGAGCACTATTATCGCGCACTGTCAAAAATGGCCGGTGTTCCTTACTTTGGTCATGTCGGCGGGTGCCCGTCACTCTTCGGGATGATCACGGCGAAGTGGGTATACGGCGTTGCATTGCCTGATTATGTATACGAATCGGTAAAAGAAAGTCGGTCTGCGCGTGAGAAAATTCACCAGTACCTCAAGGCAGATGCCTTACGGAAAGTTGAAGAGCAAATGGTGGCGGTGACCAATATCGCCAACAGCTCAGCAGACTATAAGGATTTTGATGCCCGGTGTATGGCCGCATTTGATGTTAAAGGGCAGATGCAGCTGCTTTATCCGGTGACGGGAAATAATTCACAGATTACCCGGTTACAGTAGCGGGAGGCGCAATGCAGAACATCTCTCCGGAAATGCGGATTGCAGTTACTGAGCTGGCTTCCGACCCCGAAATTGAACTGTTTGAAATCGACCTTACTCATATCGGCGGTATCCGGTACCGGTTTTATAACGGCATGAATGGTCAGCGAAAGCCGCTTATCTGGCAAAAACAGGTTTATGATCCCTATCCTGTCAGTGGTGAGGGGTTCACCTACAGCGGAAAAGGCCCGTCAGGACGACCGACGATTACACTGTCCAACCTGTTCGGCCTGATCACCGGTATTGTCAGTCAGCTGGATGGGGCCGGTGGCGGTTATGTGATCCGCCGGGTGGTTAAATCCCGGTTCCTCGATGCAGATAACTTTGAGGGCGGAAATCCGGATGCTGATCCGTCACAGGAAATTATCAGCCGCTGGGTTATCGAACAGGTCACCAGTCTGAATAATAAAACAGCTTCCTTCATGCTGGCCGCACCCAGTGAGACAGACGGCGCAATGCTGCCGTGCCGGGTTATTTTGTCGGACGTGTGTCCGTGGGGGTACCGGTCTGCCGAATGTGGTTACGCGGGTCCGCCGGTCGCTGATGAATGGGGTAAACCAACCAGTGACCCGGCAAAGGACAAATGCGGCAAACGACTGCCGGACTGCAAACTCCGCAACAACCAGTCACGTATCGGGGCATTTGTCTCCACTTCCCGTCTCAGCAAATAGTATTCCAGAGGGTTTCCATGATTAAACACGCCATTCTGGCGCACGCTCAGGCGGATGCGCCCCGGGAATCGTGCGGCCTGATTATCCGTAATGAGCAGGGGGAGCAGTATCTGCCATGCCGGAATCAGTCTCCGGATCCTGAACACCATTTTACTGTCGGGTTTGACGATTTTATCCGTGCCGGTGAGCAGGGTGAGGTTGTGGCTGTGGTTCACAGTCACCCCGGCGGCCAGCCGTATCTGAGCAGTGCGGACAGGGCCATGCAGATAAACAGCGGACTGCCGTGGCTGCTGGTCTGTGACGAAAAAATCCACCGCTATGAACCGGTGCCGCCTCTGCTGGGCCGCCAGTTTGTGCACGGCGTGACCGACTGCTACAGCCTGTTCCGGGATGCGTATCACCTGACAGGCATCAACCTGCCGGATTTTGAACGGCATGATGACTGGTGGCGGCACGGTGAAGAACTCTACCTGGACAATATGGAGAGCAACGGTTTTGTCCGGGTGAAAAAAGATATTCAGCCGGGGGATGTGATCCTGTTCTGTTACGCCAGTTCCCGGGCGAATCACGCCGCCGTTTATCTCGGCGCACAGACCATTCTCCACCACATACCCAATCAACTCAGTAAGCGCGAGGCATATAACCCACGATGGCAACGAATGACTCACTCGATCTGGCGTTACCGCCACTGGCAACCTTCCGGCTTTACGGGGATTTGCAACGATTTGGACGCCGCTTTGATCTGAGTGTCAGAACGGCTGCTGAAGGTATTCATGGGATTCTGCTCCAGCTCCCGCAGTTACGGCAGCGTATCCGTGACGGCTGGTACCAGATACGGATCGCCGGCAGTGACGTTTCCCCTGATGAAATTCACCGGCGTTTTAATGAGCCGCTTCCCCGGAACGCTGTCGTTCACATCGTCCCGCGTATTGAAGGGGCGAAAAGCGGCGGGGTATTTCAGTTTATCGCCGGTGCTGCCGTGCTGGGGCTCGGATGGTGGAACCCCGGCGGCTGGGCCATCGGTGGTGCGCTGATGTCGGCCGGTGCAGCCATGATGCTGGGCGGTGTGGCACAGATGCTGACACCGGTAGCGAAACAGCCGGATATGTCGCGGGGTGAGGAAGAGAAGGGTAATACCTATTTCAGTAACCTCGAAAATACCGTGGCGCAGGGCGTGGCCGTACCTGTGGCCTACGGGCGGATTATGTGCGGGTCGCGGGTGATTTCACAGTCCATTGAGATTATGGATGACAGCGACGGTACTAATATTGATGCCGGTAAACACGGCGGGTAAGTGAGGTAACAGATGGGAAAGGGCGGCGGCGGGCAGCGTACACCGTATGAGGCACCGAATGATTTAAGTTCACGGCAGAAAATATCCCTGATTGACCTGATAAGTGAGGGTCCGATTGAGGGGCCGGAAGAAATTAACAATGTGGTGAATGATTTGTCCTGCGTGTATCTGGATGATACGCCTGTCATTGACGGATCCGGAAACAGCACGGTAAATGGTATGACAGCACAGTGGCGTGCAGGAACACTGGAGCAGCCCGGATTATATGGCTTCACTTCATCGGCCAATGAGGTACCGGTTGGTATCGAGGTAAAATATAACGTGCCGGTCACCCGGACAATCACCTCACCGTATATCGACCGCCTGCGGCTGACGTTCGGGACACAGTCCCTGGTGGAATCCAAAGACAACGGCGACAGGGTGCCGACATCGGTGCAACTGGAAATTCAGATCCAGCGCGGCAGTGTCTGGTCAACGGAAAAAGTGGTTACCATCACCGGCAAGCGCAGCAACTCCCCTTACCTGATGGCGGTCATTCTGGATAACTTACCGCCGTCCCCGTTCAGTGTCCGGATGCGCCGGTTAACGCCGGACAGCACCACGGATAAAATTCAGAACAATACGGTCTGGTCGAGTTATTCAGAGCTTATTGATATTAACCAGACTTACCCCGGCTCCGCGGTCGCCGGACTGACATTTGAAAGTGAGCAGTTCGGTAATAAATTCCCGCGCCGTAACTATCTTATTAAGGGCCGTATTATCCAGGTACCGGGCAACTACAACCCGGATACACGGGTGTATTCCGGTATATGGGACGGCACCTTTAAACCTGCATGGTCGGATAACCCTGCGTGGGTGCTGTGGGATCTGCTGACACATCCGCGCTATGGCATGGGGCAGCGCCTGAAAATAGCCGAAGTGGATAAATTCGCGTTGTATATGATCGGGCAGTACTGCGATCAGGAGGTGGATGACGGTTTCGGCGGTAAAGAGCCGCGCGTCCGCTGTAATGCCTATATTACCGATCTGCGTAAAGCCTATGATGTGATCAGTGAGCTGTGTTCCTCAATGCGGATTATGCCGGTGTGGAACGGTCAGGTTCTGACATTTGTGCAGGACCGCCCGTCTGATTCCGTGTGGCCATACACTAACGCTAACGTTGCAGACGGGGTGTTTGAATACAGTTTCAGTCCTGTAAAGGCACGTCATAACGTGGTTGAGGTTCGCTTCATTGATCCGGATAACGGCTGGAAAACCAGTGTGGAGCAGGTGTCTGATGATGTTTCTGTGGCAAAGAACGGCCGGAATGTACTGCGTGTGGATGCCTTTGGCTGTACCAGCCGCGGCCAGGCACATCGTCACGGCCTGTGGATACTGATGACAGAAAAACTTGAGACACAGACTGTCGAATTCAGAATTGGTGCGGAAGGATTACGCCATACGCCCGGTGATATTTTCGAGATTGCGGATAACGACTGGGTGGATATGCAGATCGGCGGCCGCATTCTGTCTGTTGACCCGGAAAAGAAAACGCTGCTGCTTGACCGCAACATAGAAAAACCGGCCAAAGGTGATGCGCATGTTATTGTCACCGATGGTTCCGGCCTGCCGAAAACCATCAAAGTGACCGGCTATCCGGCTACGAATCAGATTACCCTCGATGTGATGCCGGAAGGTATACCACAACATTCTGTCTGGACGCTCTCCCTGCCGTCACTGCGCCGCCGGTTATTCCGGGCGGTGTCACTGGCGGATAACAGTGACGGAACCTTTATTGTTACTGCGGTTCAGCATGCGCCGGAAAAAGAAGCCATTGTGGATAAGGGGGCGGTATTTGAACCGAAGCCGGATACACCTCTTGGTGGTTTTATTCCCCCGGTTGAAAATCTTACTGTGGAAATAAGCAGTGATAATGAGGCATGGCAGGCAGCAGCATCATGGAACTCACCCTATGCCCTGCGCGGTGTTGAATATCTGCTGAAGCTGACCATCGGCGACCGTGTTGCCGGAACGGCGGTAACGAAAGAATCGTTTTACCGGTTCAGTGGTATGCCGCAGGGTAATTATGTGCTGACAGTCACCCCGCAGAATGACAGAGGGCAGAAAGGGGAACCGGCCAGTACATCATTTTCCGTCAATCCGCCGCTGCCACCGTCTTATATTGAAGTTGAACCCGGCTATTTCAGTCTCGGTATTGTTCCGCGTTCCGGCGGACAGAACAGCCTGCGGGCGCAATATGAGTTTTGGTTTTCAGATAAACAGGTAGCCGATATCCGCGACGTTGAATCTGTGGCCGCTTATCTGGGTAACGGCACTATGTGGATTGTGCAGGGACGTAATATGAAAGCAGGTCACCGCTATTATGTGTATGTCCGCAGCGTAAACGTGGTCGGAAAATCGATATTTGTTGAGGCCAGTGGTATTCCGGAAAGTAATGCCGATGAAATCCTCGACGCTGTGCAAAAAGAGCTCGAAGACTCAGCCATCATCAAAGACCTGCAGTCGCAGGCTGACGATAATTTTGAGGCCATCATCAACAACGCCAACAACGCATACGGCCAGTGGGGCTACTGGCAGCGCGAAAACGGCGCGATGAAAGCAGAAATTATCGAAGTCCGCAACTACACGGTCACGGAAACAACGGCACTTGCAGAGAAACTGGACGCGGTTAAGGTGACTGCAGACGACAGTTTCGCCATGGCACAGAACTCTATCCGCGCGCAGTGGGATATGGCCGCCGGCGAAGCATCAGTGGTTCACGATATGAAAGTCCGCATTCATTACAACGGTGAGGACTATTCCGCCGGCATGGTAATCGGGGCCGAACTGAAAGGCGGGGAGGTGAACACGCTGATCGGGTTTAATGCGCAGCAGTTTGCATTTTATAACCCGGTGAATAAATCGATGGATTTGTTCATGTACATGAAGGGCGGACAGGTGTTTATCCGGGAGGCTTTTCTGGATGAGGCGTGGATAAAGAGCCTGCTGGTGATAGATAAGCTTCAGTCTGAAAACTATGACGCCGGTAAAAAGGGATTCCTGATTGATGCCAAAACTGGGAAAGCGGAACTTAACGATACCATTATTCGCGGAACGCTGTATGCCACAGATGGTGAATTCGCCGGGACCGTCTACGCACAACGGATAATCGGTGACGTTGTTACGGCCGGTATTTATCCTGCCGCGAGCGCAGGGAGTATATACGGTGACGGCGGAGACTGGACGACAGTTAAATCGACATTGACGTATGTCGGCGGTATGCCTTACGCCATCGCGCTGGTTTTACCAACTATCATTGTTGGTGTAGAGCAGTATCAGGGGTACCCCCTGGGAAAATTGCAGGGGACTGAGGTAAACATACGTATTGACGGCGTTGCGCAGTCTGTCGCCGGGTTTGGTGATGTCCGCTCAGCGGTTATTTTCATTTCTGCGGGAAGGCGTGATGTGAAAATAGAGGTTGAGTACCGTGTCAGACATACCGGTTCTGTCGGCGTTCGCCTGGCTTATGGCGTTGTTCTTGCCTGTAAGTACAATTCAGCATCATTCAAATGATAACCGCTACGGCGGTTTTTTATGTCCGAAATTCGAGGAAAACCCATGATTTACACAGGCGGCACTATAGCCATTAAAGCCGGGTCACCGATTGTGACCGGTACCGGTACACAGTGGAAAAAGAACATTCACGGTGTGGCACCCGGCCAGCTTATCAGCATCGAGAACGGTACTGCACCTGTCAGCATGATGATCCGCGCGGTAAACAGTGATACCGAACTGGTGTTGT
>OJWG01000160.1_pt1 | contig 23028 bp, 33 predicted proteins | sample 1600401 | NCBI WGS metagenome assembly OJWG01 (sample SAMN04436829, study PRJEB24849) | human gut metagenome | biome: human gut; feature: NICU; material: stool | host: Homo sapiens | place: USA: Saint Louis, MO | collected 2011-07-21 | reverse complement strand
ATCCAGCGCACCACCGGCACCGAGATCAACACCATTGGCCGACATAGTGGCCGCCTGAGTCCCTGCCAGTTGCCGTGCGCGTGAGCGCTGTTTTGCTGCCTCGGCATTACCACGGTTAATGGAATCATCCGCTGCAGCTTCATTCAGTTTGGCATTCTGGTTTGCGACATCGGCGTTAAATTTACCGGACTGATACTGGCTGTATGCCTGCATAGCTCCGGTGCCGATTGCGGCCGCCGCCAGCATGGTTGGTTCGCACATTATTTCGCCCTCATGGTGAAGTGATGGAAAGGCAGTTTCATTAAACCGACCGGTTCCGCCGGTTCCAGCCGGAAACCCAGCCAATGAAGCCAGGCTTTCGCAACGTGGTTACGCACATCCACATAGTTTTCCAGTACCGGATAGATCGACAGCATGGCTTTCAGTACTGGTTTACAGCGGCGAAGGAATATTTTCTGGTGCGTTTCAAGGTGAGATGAACTCACCAGCCACGGGATCCCCACACCGCTCAGGATAGACCCCGGAGCCACACCAAATATTGTAACGACCTGACCGTCAATCAGACCAGACCACGCCTTTGTCGAACAGGTAACGCCACGGGTAAGAACCTGCTCTGCCGTCTGTCCGGAGAATGCCGCAAACTCATCGTGATCAGCCTGGCGGACATAAGGCAGAAGCCGCTGAATATGTTCAGCAGTTGCCGGGATAATCTGTACGTTCGCCATCGGTTAAAACCCTCCGACATCAAGACGCGGGATAACCGCGAGGATGGACAGCGGCAGCGGATCCTCCTGCCGGATAAAGACACGACCGTTTTTGCTCCAGTTGGAGTCCAGATTGATTTCCACAATGCCGGTCGCATCATCAACAGGGTTGTCGTAATACTCAAACTCACGCTGAGGGTATTCATACAGGTGGTCTTTGTCGGTACCTGCCCACACGCCACGGCTGGAATTAACGATAAGACTGGCGACTTTTACCAGTTTCTTTTTATCCAGCAGCGTTTCCTGCCCGTTAATGTGGATGTCCAGCGTTTCCAGTTCGCTGGTTACCGGCAGACCGATATGCACTACTACTGACGGCGTGTCGATTTCCACCCGTTCACCGGAGACAACAACCGACGGCGCTACATTGGCATCTGCCAGCACATTCACGGTTTTTCCTTCCAGGTGCCCGATACCGGTAAAGAATTTACGGGCAAAGCCCCATGCCTCTGTCATCGTGCTGCGTAACGCTGGTGGCACATTACGGTTAGGTGACACCGTAACTTCTTTGCTATTAATGACTTCAACAATGCGGCATTTCAGTATTTTATGTTCATCGTCCTCGGTGTAATCGATGTGGATCTCGTTACCGATGTCACTCTCTTTGAATACGTTGTCAGCCAGCACAGACAGACGGTATTCTTCCTGATAAGACCAGTCACCATCACCGCCGGTAATAACGACTGTTTTATCCGGATCTGTATTACGGCCGTCATAACTCAGGCCGGAGTCCACAAAGAACGCATCTTCCGTCCTGGTGAATAACCTGCTCGCCAGGCGCTCGACATAACGGACCGTCTTTTTACCAGCCTTACGCTTCACCACGAAGTACACCGCATCTTCCGCACCCTCACTGATGGTACAGACAGATTCAAATTCACCGTCGGTATGCTGCGGCGCCCAGGCAAAAACCTGTTGTTCGCGCAGATAGGTTAACGCCAGCAGTTCGCCATCATCCCGGACACACCAGGCAACGGAGTAAGGAACAGTCGAGAAAGCCCAGTCAACAATCTGGTGCTTCTGGAACAGGTGGTTGGCGAGAATGGTTAAGTCTGTGCCCTGGTACCCGTCCACATCGAATGAATACGCCAGATCACGGACAGCGCTGCCTTTTTCCTGCACATACAGTGCAATGTTCGCCACGGCAATCGGCGGAAGATTACTGGTTCCGTTGGCACCCTGTGACGACATTGAGAAACTGGCTGGGGTGAGCACCTTATTCTGATCACCGGTAACCTGATATTCTCCGCCGGAGGTCAGTGCCACCAGCGAACCAACGTCGATCAGGTGACGGATTTCATTTACCTGCCGCCCGGCATAGGTGTAGATAATGCGGTCATCATCCTGAATCGGGTTACTGCGTCCGAAGTCTTTATAATCGCCGCTGCGGCTGGCCCATATTGTTTGTGGTTGAGAACGGGACCCGGCAAAGAACAGGCGCTGCTGGTAATAGGTCACGGTACTCGGATAACCCAGCTCTTTATTCCAGGCTGCCCGTGCCCATTTGTGGCTGGCATTGTCCGCTGTGACAGCGTTGGACGGCAGATAAGAAATGACTTTCCCGGTAGCAGTTTTGCCATCACTGCCGACAGATTCAATTTTGACAATACCGAACCCGCTGTGCAGGTATTCCCACTGGATGCCGTTATCACCTCCCCATCCGTCCCAACTCATGCCCTCGGTGTGAGACGGACGCAGCGTACCGGTTTTACCGGCGGTATTGGCACGGTAATAGTGACTGCCGGCACGGCGCTGATCGTTCACCGCGGTTTCTTTATCTGTTTCCCACACCGGCACCTCATCAACCGCGCGCTGCTCCAGGTAAAACTGTTTCCCTACCTGCTCGCTGCCGAAGATATTGTGTGTCGCCGTCAGTGTTACTGTGCCGGTACTGGCGCTCGCGTACACTTTGATAGCCTTATCGGTATTAATGTCTTCAAACGGGCCGTTCTTTGTCTCCACTTCCGCCAGCCGCCAGTCATCGTGATCGTAACGCTGTAATTCCATCGGCGGGTGATCGGTGTGAACGATGGTCATTACGTCAGCAGACTGCGTGAATTTCAGCTTAAACAGTTCAGATTCTGCATAGGGTGTCGCCAGTTCAAACACTTCACCTTTGTGCTCACCATCTGCATACAGCACCTGCCCGCCGTCTTTGAACACACGGATATACCGATCACCGAACTCCAGCGCATAGGTCTGAACCGTACTGAACTGAAACGGGATCAGGCGGCATTTTTTGTCACCGTATTTAGCCGCGGCAATGAAACGGGTACCAGGGCGGTTTTCTGCTCCACCGTACTGCCGGACAATGAAATTACGGCACTTACGCAATGCCGTGGCGTACTTCGCCATGTCGACGCGCCCGTATAAGCTCGGGGCGATTTCGCCACCGGAGAATGACGGCTGAATAATACTGTAGGCCATTATGATAACCTCGCTGCGGTAAACTCATCCATGTAATCGACCGGCTCTGACGATTCCCCGAGGGAGTGCGCCGCCGCACCGGCAATCGTCATCTGGTAAAGTTGCAGAGCCTCATTACCGATACCGGCATTCGATGCCAGAGGCCGGGCCAGTTCAGCGGCCAGACGCCACGCCAGCGCATCTTTAAACAGCGCATCATACATGTTGACGTCTGTTACCCTGGCGGTGTATTGCAGCCACGCCTCCGGCTGATCGGTATAAATCAGTTTTCCGGTACCTTCTTCATCAGCACCAACCTGAAAATGAATCGCGGTATCAGGGCGGTGATATTTTTCACCCGGACGGATAATCGCAATAGCTTTCATGCAGTCCGTAGGGTAACGGTAGGCATATTTCCATTCAGGCGGCGGACTATTGGTATCAGCCAGCGCCACGCGCTTAACAGCAAAGTTCCAGGGGAAGTCTGACAGCACCGCATCGCGGCACTGCTCATAGTGCAGGCTGCACTGATTGGCTTCTTTGCTGGCCTCAGTCATGCTGTTGATGGAACGGCTGTTACCGATGCGGCTGAGCGCGATATTGCAGATTTCGATTTCTGAGGCCACTGTGATTTCTCCCCGTATCTGTACAGAAAAAGAAAAAGGGGCTTTCGCCCCCTTTTGAATCGGGGGTTAAACCCCAAGTTCTTTACGTTTCGCGTCAATATCTGCGCGGAGTTTTTCGGCACCGGCATTGTGATGCGGCTTTTTACCAAACAGCTGCTGGTACTGATCCTGCAATGCGATCAGTTCATTATCAGCGCCGCCATCGCCGCCGGAGGATCCGATACCACCATCACCGCCGTCATCACCACTGTGATTATCGTTACCGGCATTGGTACCTTCATTCGCCACTACACGCTCACCGGTTTCAATCAGCTGCAGATTACTTCCCGCCACACCGATGAACTCAATTTCCTCACCGGGATAAAGCAGGCGGCCATTGATAAAGGATTTTTTCAACACTTTATATCGTGACATGTCACACCTTAATTGCTGACAGCTTCATAGACAGGATGAGCATCCACATTCAGGATAATGCCTGCTGTGAACTTACCCGCTGTTAACGGGCCATCACCCACGATGTACTGGAGGCGCAGAAACTTAAGACTGCCCTGCGGCACTTTTGCAGCAATACGCTTACCGGCATTCAGTGAGGCAATCGGCATTGGTTCAGACAGAAAAATAGCCTTAGCATCAGAGAATGCTTTATCAGACGCTGTTTCCAGTTTGATCTGCACTGTGGCATCACCGGCGGCTTTAGCCTGCTCAGTCACCTGCGCGAACAGTTCCAGCGGCTCACCGATACCGATATCACGGAAATCATTACGCAGCGGTCCGAGGTCGATAATGCTCTTCCCGGCTGCTGATGCAGTAACCGCCTGATCGACGGAGAACATCGTTTCTTTATCTAAAATCATTGTGTTACCCCTGTTAAAAGGTTGCCGGAGGCTGATGCCGTCCGGCGTACGCGGTTACTTAACCTGGCTTTCTGTCGCCAGAATGGAATCGACGCGGCGCACCGGGATCTCATCAAACGACACGACTTTCTTCCCTGCCACTTCCTGCATGGAAATATTGACGTTCTTGGCGTTCTTAATCTGGCGGCGCATCCAGCTGCGGATAGCCTGGTTGCAGTAGATTGCCGGGCGCCCCATAGCGAGGTTAGGGATCTTCTCAATCGCCTGAATCAGCAGATCAACCAGGTCGAGCGTGTCCGCCGCTTCCGGGTCTTTCTTCAGCTTGCTCATATCGATGTTGGCGATACGCACCACATAACGCCAGTCACGGACGGTCAGGCCGTTTTTCCACTGGAAGTGGGTACGGTAACCTTCATAGCGGCCGCCGTTCTCATCTTCCAGCGTCACCTGTCCTTTGTGCTCCTGCTGTAAGCCAGCTTTAGAGCCTTTCGGGAACAGGCCGTGGACGGTGTTTTCACCCCATACCACCAACCAGATAGAGGTCAGGTTACTGCCGGTACCTCCAGCGTCGATGATGTTAGCGCCGCTCTTGGCGCCCAAATCATTAAAACGGGCAGCCAGTCCGGTGAAGCGCTGCGGGTGTACCGTGGTATCACCGTAGATCAGTGTTTCAGCCATCTCCTGGTTCATGGACTCCAGAAACGCCAGGGATTCAGAAAGCAGGAATTCTGTTTTGTTACCGTTAAGATCAGCCAGGTCTTTATCCACTTCGGAATAGGTTTCCAGCATACCGACTGTGTCGGTGACCTGTGCCGTGGTTGATTTGCTCGGCTGAACACCGTAGTTCAGTAAGCGCCATGTGGCTGACGGCAAACCGGTACGCACCGTAGTGCGGTGGCCGGTCGGCAGGTTACCTTCAACGAACAGCATATCGTCGAGGATCTCGTTGGTCTGATTCAGCAGTTCGACAATTTTTGCCTGTTTGCTGTCAGGGCCTTGTCGTTTAGCCCAGTCAATAAGCGTAAGAGCTGGCATGGTTTCCCCTTAATTATCCGAATAACACATCAGCGGCACTTTTCGCACCGCCGCTATTGCCAGTGACAAGACCGTCCTCTGACATGGCTTTGCCGATATTGGCAAAAATACGCACCAGCTCCGGGTGATTTCCGAGGCCGGTTTCGTTCAAATACTGTTTCAGCTCTGGTGAGCCGAACTTATCCATGGCTTTTTGCGCTGCGCCAATGGAAGCATCGGTACCGAGGTCTTTATCTGACTTAACCTGCTCAGCCCACTGTTCGATCTGCTGCTGCCACTGTGCCGCCTGCTGCTCAACCAGCTTCGGCATAATTTTGCTGCCATACACATCCACCAGCTTTTGCGCCTGCTCGTTGCTCAGGTTCAGCTCTTTGGCGATCGGCTCAAAGGCTTTTACTGCTTCGGCATCCAGCTCCTGACCCTCTGCGGCCTTAAATTCATACTTTTCCGGTGCTGCTACAGCGGGTTTACCTGGATCTGCTTTCGGGTCTTTGGCCGGTTGCTCAGTACCTTTATCCTGCTCATTACCCGCAGGAGTACCGCCGTTATTCGCTGGTGGTGTTTCTGTACCAGCCGGTGTGCCTGTTGTACCCGGATCCGCTCCGCCATTGTCACCACCCTCCGCGCTCTGCTCTTCACACAAGCGACGCATCATTAAGCGCTGCCATAAGTTCATGATTGTTTCTCCTGTTGTTTCGCGGCTTCATCAGCCATCAGTGCATAGAGTTCAGGGCAGACACGATGAAGCCCTTCAAACATCTGTAAACCAAAATTACGGCAGCCCTCTTTAAAGGCTGTCAGATACGGATCTGCTGAGAAAGATGAGCCAAACACGTTACTTTCAGCCAATAACCGCCACATAAACCGGCGGCCTTCCTCTGTTGACATAACTGATTTCAGGTCATCATCAGCGCGTTTCTGTTGCTCGCGCAGTGCAATATCGTGTGCGGCCTGTTCCTGAGGGGTGAGCAGATAGGTTTCCTGTGCGTCTGTCACTGACCACCTCCGGCCAGCGCTGCCAATGCGCTGTTATCATCCATCGGTGTATTACCCAGCGCCTGAGCGCCACCGACAGCGGCCTGCGCCATCTGCATCTGTTGTGCCATGGCCTGCTGCTGAGCGCGGTTTTCACGGATCTGCGCCACCTGCTCATTGGTTGCCACCACGGACGGCGGAACACCGATTGATGCGGCGTAGGCATCAATAGTTTCGTCCACGTTGATTTTGTCCAGGGCATCCGGGCTGAACTGACCTATGCCACTGGTGAAGCCGATGAAGCGTTCAATACTGCTGACGCCGATCGCTTTCTGAGCCTGCGCCATCACGGAGATATATTCGACTTTCAGATGCATACCCTGCATCTCATCCGGCGGTACCGGCAGCAGGTTGTTCTCTGCCATCACGCTGAACGTGCGGTTAATCAGCTTATCCAGTAATTCAGAGTCCAGACGCTGTAATACCGGCCCCAGCATCAGCAATTTTTCTTCCCGCATTTCCGCTACTGCCTCAACCGGCATTGAACGGGTGTTCACGGTCTGCATCATGCGGAACAGGTCAACGAAATAGGCGTGGTCGATAATCTGGCGGGTGTCCTGGATATCTTCCAGCAGGCCATTGGTGCCGTTGGCCGGTATCTGGAACAGCGGTTTGATCTGGTTGTTCACGTCCGCCATCGGCAAATAGTTAATCCCGCCGGGGATAGTCGAAATTCTCTGGCTTTTGATAGAGGCAGGAGCCTGTAACGGCGGGTTGGTGATTTTATCGATCATCTGCGCTTTGCGGCGTTGCAGAAGTTGCAGGGCTTTCACACTACCGAGTGCCACCATGCCGGGACAGGATGAACCGTAAACATCCTCACCGTTCACTTCCCAGCGTGGTGCCATGATCGGGAATTCGTCGTAACCTGATTCACGCAACAACTTGTCGTCAGTGCTGTTGGCCTCGTAATAAACGGACTTGTACGCCTTGTGTTTCGCTTCCAGTTTGCCGGTCTGACGATCAAGGTTCGGATAGACGGCGTGAACCACATTCACCCACTGCCCGTATTGACCGCTATTCCACTGTGATTTCACGGTATCGCTGACAGCGTCCGTACCGAACTCAGTGATCACCTGACGCACGGTCATGCTGAATTCACGGACGGCAGTATCGACACTCAGATCCGCGCCGTTGGCAATGTAAAAGCTGCCGGTCGGAAACGGTACGGTACGGATCACCCGCTGCGGGTCGGCGACAACAGCCATTGCACCGGTGGCGAACGTGCCTAAATCCTCGTACATCAGCGGCAGTGACTGGTAGAGATTGGAGCGGTTAAATACTTCGTTCATGCGCTGTTCGACAGTTTCCAGCCAGAGTTTCACCGGACCGTAGTCCATCAAATCACGATCAGGTGTCGCCAGACGGAACCACGGACGCGCCGGACTGGTAATGCCGGACATCATGCCGCTGGATAAGGTACGCGCCGCCATGACGGCAGCAGGGTCAATAATCTTGCTGTTACGGCGATCACCACGGTTAACTTCCGAGGCGGTAAAACGGGTGCTACGCGGACGGGTGAAATCAGACAGCTCACGCCAGTGCGGCTCAAAAGAAAGGCGCTCGGCTTTGAGCTGAGAGAGTTGTTTATTTAACTGCTGCTTCAGGCTGTCTGACATTATCCGCCCCTGTGATTACTGGCCTAACAGCGTTTTACCGCTGGTTGACGCGGCACCGGTGGCACCCTGCGAACCGGTCAGCATGGTTGATTTACGGCCTGATGCTGCACGACGGCGGCGCATTTCTTCATCACGGCTGCTGGTGACAACTTCGTCCTGCTCCTGTGGTGCTGCCTGAACCGGTGGCGGCGTACTGATTTTCGGCTTACTGAATCCACACATATCCACACCTCGATAAGATAAACAGAATTACTTTATATGGATTGTATATCATGTTAATTGACATTTGAAATAAACATAACTAACATTTTGTTTATCACTCAGCCGTGATCCTTTTTACACTCCATAACAGGTGTTGCCAGTGCTACAGCTTTTGCCCTCTTCGTGAGGGCATTTTTTTAACAATAGACAGGTGAAATTATGAACAAACCAGATATTGAAACAGAGATTCAGATGAAAGGTAAAACTGCTCCGCGAGTTACTCCGGCGCATATTGAAAGCCTGATTACCAGCGAGCACTATTTCACCGCTGCTGATGGCGTTGCCGGGTTGTATTCCGCAAAAGCACAGCGCTATCCTGATGATGCATCGGTACCACCAGCGCTTAATTTACTGACATTTTGTGTTCTTGTTCTGAAAAACGGTTTTACGGTAACCGGGGAATCAGCCTGTGCTAGTCCTGAAAACTTCGATGCAGAGATCGGTCAGAAGATTGCCAGACAGAATGCCGTAAATAAAATCTGGCTGCTGGAAGGTTATCTGCTAAAACAGAAATTAAGTGAATAGTGTCGCCGTAACATTGCACACTCAGCCCGCCGATACGCGGGCTTTATTATGCGTAGGGATCATAATCGTTGTCGGCCACAACTGAGCCGTGAGAAATTTTCTGTTTGAATTGCGGGTCTTTTTTGGTTACCGGATAAGCAAATGTCAGCGCCAGCGCATCACCTTTACCCGGGGAGCGGCCTATGCGTTTTTTAATATCGTCTTTGGATTCCAGCAGTATTTTTCCGTCCAGGCGGACTTTGTATTCCGCAGCAGATAAATCATCAGCGGTTTCCTGATCATCCAGCGCCCCGCCAATCTTAAGCCACGTTTTAACGCTGTTGTGCATCTCACCGCGCTTGTTCAGCATCTGCGGATCGGTGGAGGCTCCGCCGAACTGCACTAACTGCCAGTCGCGCCCCCAATTCATACCAACGGAGTAAATACCAGTACCGTAGCCGAAATCGATATGCACAGCGTCCGCCTGGAGGCTGTCTTCAAAATCCGCGATACGTTTTGCCATCACCACATCATCGGTGGTCTTGTTTCCCGTCCACAGGCATTTACAGTACAGACCCTGTCGCATGTAGATCACCGCATCATCCGCACCAGAATAGGCAGGGTCAACGCCGATGATTACCGGCGCGTGAGCCACCTCAGCGGCGGTTACCGTCCGTTTCATGGCAGCATCGGTAAGGCCGGTAGGGATGAACTGCGTTTCAGAAGCTGACGGGAAGATACCGCGCACACGGATTTTGAAGAAGTCGCTGTCTTCCCCCATATCTTCTTCCCACTTTTTGATCTGCTCTTTGTTGGTGCCCTCCACAGTCCGGCTGTCTATCTGCTTTGTGCGCCAGCGGTGTTTAAACTTGCGGAAGCACTCTCGGAAGCGCCCGGTGTTACGGGTCGGGTTACCAAATGCAATCCAGATAATCTCTGTGTTCTCATCCGTCAGCGCCCCCTCGGCTACTTCCCACACCAGATCGGCAATGTTGGATGCCTCATCGAACACCAGAATGATACGCTTGCCCTGGTTGTGCAGCCCGGCGAATGCCTCAGTGTTGTTCTCTGACCACGGCACGGCATCTGCCCGCCATGCGTTCGTGTGGTTCGGGTCGTTGGAATAGATAGCAGTTTTGGTGCAGGTGAACCAGTCGCGGGTGATGGAAAGACGCTGCCACTTGGCAATCTCCGGCCATGTTTTGGTTCGTAGCTGGTTTTCGGTGTTGGCGGTGACCACGACTTTGCAGTCTTCGCAGGTGTCCATGCCCCACTTAATCACCATGGAAATAAATGCTGATTTACCGATACCGTGCCCAGACGCACGGGCCAGCAGCAGCGGCTGATGCCTGGTGTCCGGATTACGCAGATGCTGGCCGATTTCACCCAGCGCCTCTGCCTGCCACTGACGCGGACCGCTGGCCGTTTCCAGCTCGGTGCCCGCCTCGCCCCACGGAAATGCGTAAAGCGCATAACTGAGCGGGTCATGCGTGAACATAGCGATATCGTCAATCAACTGTTCTTCCGGTGATGCCGTGGCGGTATCGGTCATTACTCAATGCCCTCTGCTGCCCGCTTACGTGCCGCTGCCAGTTTATCCGCCAGCGAGATATTGACGTCAACCTGTACGCGCTCCCGGAATGCGTTCACGTCTACGTGCTTACCTACCAGCTCAAGTACGCGCAACTTATCCAGCAGCTTCACCTTTTTGACGGTGACATTCTCATCAACGACTGCAATTTCAAATGACGCGATACTTTTACGCCACACGGCAGGCCAATCCTTAATAGGCTTGATATCCCCGGTATCAGTGAGTATGTCCGCAATATCAGCATCCAACATATCCACCAGCCGCTTGAGCACAGTGTCAGCGCTCATTTTGGTGCGCTTGTTCCGCTGCTGTATAAGCTGGGCGATACGTTCCTGAATGCGGGGATCTGCCATCAGTACCGATGCACGTTTACAGGCACTACCGGGAGCATACCCGGCAGCAATGGCGGCATCAGTCTGATTATCAGGCGCTTTGAGATATTCCTGACAGAAACGCTCCATCTGAGCGTTCAGCGGTGTGGGCTTTCGTGCTGGTGGTTTGCGTGGTCTTTTGATAGTCATAATGATTACCCCTTTGTTTATTATGACCATTAAAAATGTAAACATCAATTCACATAGTGTATAACTTGTGTTTATCTTCTAATGAAACCTCATCGGGAGAACATAACTTATATACTTTCTCTAATTCATACTTAAAGGCATCAATCTCATATTCAAATTTTTTAACAAACCTCTTAAGGAATTCATAGTCATCTTCAAACTGCTCAATACATCCTACAATATGATTTATTAAATTAGAGCAACGAAATACATGACCTTTTAATGAGGATATTTTTTCAGCCAATGGTTCATCTAAAAAATATAATTCATCAAGAAACTCATTAGAAAAATCAAGGTTAGGTAAATAAATCAGACTTCTTACTCCATCATTTCGCTCATTATCAATAGCAATAACTATTGATTTAGCAAAACATCCCAGTGTTATATCAAAATTACTTCGGCTTTTAATTGCCTGGCAAATATTATAAAACCCCATATATTTCATATAGCAATCAATAATTTCATTTTCAATGATTTTTTTCTTAGCGGATAATTTCTTCCCATTTATAAATTGCCGAGATTTCTCATCATCATTTTTTTGCTTTTCATACAATTCTACAGACGTGTCTATAGATTGTTTAGCGGCTTGTAATGATTCCTCGGCAATCTTAGTTGACGTCCTTGTTAGCCCTAAAGATACTTCAGCCAACTTATTGGCTTTATCTGTTTTTTTTAGGGCCTTAGCCGTAAACCATAGTGAAAGAACGGCTATAAAAAAGCCCCAACTCCAATTTTCATATGTCCAGTTCCACGCATCCTTGATACAATTATTTTCTAAAGCCAGGCATTCAAGCATTGATGTATATCCATTAGTAATATTTATCTCTTATTCTACCTTCAATTTTATCTCATGCCACCCTCTGGTGTTCCAGCATTCGGCATCACCTGACAGACAACACTCAGCGACCGGCAGTGCCTCACCACACTTACCACAGCAGCGCTGTGACAGCTCCGCAATCTCACGCTTAAGCCGCGCATCATCGTTGCGTATCAGCATCTGAATATACTCGGCCTCGTCGTATGGCTCACGGCCTGGACGGCGCAGTGCACAGTTACGTTTGATCATCTCATGCTCTTCGGCCTCAATCTGCCACTGCAGAATCACCATGCCAGCGCTACGCTGGCGTTTACGCTGTGCTGCTTTGCGTTCTGCTGGGGTTTTAGCTGTCATTTCAGCAGTTCCTCTGGGATTTCCACTGTGTCGCCGAACTCAACCATAGCCACAGCACGGCAAATTGCTTCCTGCGGTGTGTTGCCTGTTGCATAGTCGCCAACCAGATGAGGCGGTGATGCATACCAATAATCAACACCATCGATTTCTTCCACGGATATTTCGATCCATAGCTGGTTAACGAACGCGCCACATTGCGCCCAATTAGTCGATGGAGAATAAATCATGTCATCCAGAATAATTGTTTTGCTGGCATGCGTTATCACCAGGCAATCTTCGATTTTTTGATATTTAGCCACGGCATAATCCAACGCCCGGCCTGAAAGCTCACTCGTTTTTACGGTTTTCATCACTCCTCCGGTGGTTAATTGACTTGCCGTGACATGTCACGATTAATCACTACATCGAAATTTTTACAGCCACAGGAAGGACAGACCAACTCGATATAATGCTTTCGCTGTACCAGTGCCAACCCGGAGCGCTGAGTCATTTTTCTGCATCTCCGGCACCGTAAATTCTGGCTCATAATTTCTTACCCTATTCATTTATCAATTAACAATTTCAATCACTTATTTAACTGATGGTAATAAGTTCATGAATTGTCGATTTTTCCGGTAACCTTACCGTTATCTTCCCTGACTCACCCCACACCTTGGAAACCGCCACACTCCAGACCTTGCAGTCATCATCAAACAACGCATCCATCAGGGTTTTAAGCAGGTTATCGACATCCGGCTTCTGCTGGTGCGGCTGCCCTGCCATGCTGCGCCTTTTCACTCCTGACCAGCTTTTCGGCATCGGCATCTGAAAAACGATTTCAGCACCGGATTCCGGCAGCGTTATGCGGCGTAACCGTGCTTCGTCACAGAATGTCCTGTAGCGCATCACCGCAGGCCGTTTCTGCCACTTATCCCGCTGTGTCATGCGCGGCTTTGGTACCGGTGTGATATCGAACTCGTTAACCTGCATTGTTCCTGGCCTTTTTCAGTAGTGAATCAAACAGTTTCTGCATCCGTGCTGGTTCGCCGTACTGCTCAATCGGCTGGCGCACTCTCGGCTTCCGCTCTGTCACCCGGGGTTTCGCTGCCGTCTCCTCGCTGCGCTCATGGCTGCGCCTGAGAGCTTTAGCGATATTCTCGCGCCTGGTCTGAGCCTGATTTTCAAGCCCTTCCCGGTGGCCATACCGAAGCCAGTGGACGAAGTTGTATGAGTTTCTCTTGCGCCCTATCACATTCCAGCGATACAGCTGATCTAACGCATACCGCACCGCAGATATTCCGACCTTCCGTTTGTGGTCATTCCTGATGGCGACCACCAGCTGCATGGCAGTGAGATCCGGCTTATCCGCAAGAACCCGCACGATGTAGTCCTGAACCCGCATATAGCCCCCATGGTAATTACCTTACAGGTAAATATAACCATATTGTTTATCTTTTCAAGGGTAAAAATACCAATACCCCGCATACGATTAAAACGCTCTGTATCGAATTCTGAGAGACTTTTAAAACCACATCATGAAAACGTACTGACCACATAGTTAAAACCTCGCTGCGTTGTACTTGCTTACGATTTTGATGATTCATGCACTCAGGCAGATCGTTGTTTCTTTCTTTCGAGCATTTCCATCCATGCCGGAGGCGGACGGGTTTTATCTTCCACGCGAAGAACCGGACGGGGTATCGGTTCGCCTTTGGCTACACGGTCAGCCCACTGCCGGATCATCTTCGCCAGGCGCTTTTCAACTTCCGGCTCAGTCAGCCGCAGGTCATGCACCTTGTTTCTCAGTTCCGTGAAGATCCAGTACTGCACCGGGTGCCGGAACGGATACATCTCAGCACTGCTGTAATAACCCCGCTTCGCCATGTATTTATTAAAATCACGCAGCATGTCGTCAAACGGGATCCCGAATGCGTTTGAGTCCACCAGCTTATCCGACAGCATCACAATCACGTCAGACAGTTCAGGCGGCCACGGGTTGCCGTTCATGCAGCGATCGAGGCAGAACGTGAATATCATCTCAAACTGGTCATCACTCAATCCGGCGGTCGCTCGCTTCCACATCGATGACGGTTCCTCGCTGTTCTTCCTGGTCCATTTGTCCCCGTACAGCTCGATCATTTTCCACCAGAGCTGCAACAGCCTCTGGTCCGTGGTTGTCGTGGACGCTTTGCAGGAATTTCTGCATGGCTCTGGATTTTCCGGCAAACGGACTGCCGGTCTGATTGTGTTTATTTGTCCCATTGTTTCCCCCGTTGGTTTTCATGCGCTGCTGTTGAATGCTCTTGGCGAACGCCATTTCCCACTGTGCATGGTGTTTGGCTTTCCCTTCCGCCTGCCAGTACGTGATGAACTCGGCCAGTTCCTCGGGCCGGTACGGCTCATTCAGTATCACGCCCCACTGTGCCGCCTTACGGCTGAAATCCGGATCCGGCTGCCAGTGACCGGTCATCACAAACTTACCCGGATAATCTGACCAGTTTCCTGCCGGTGGATCTCCCGCATCAGGAACAGGGATGAAATTTTTCGCGCGCGCGCCTGAGAGAGTTGTTTTATGTTCTTGTTCCTGATCTTGTTCTTGGCTTCCGAGGGTCTCCGAAGCCCCTTCGAAGCCCCTTTCTTTTTTCGCTGATGGTTTCCTCTCAGACGACATATGAAAGCAATCTTTATATTTCTGATAAAACATTGATAAAAATTGATTTTTAGGCTGACTGTCATACTCTCTTTGTATGCCAATACAGCGGTTATCTGATGCTTTAAGCGCTGGAGCGATCTGGTACTTTGCCATTTCAATCACCCAGACCACTTCGGCATCCTCATCGTAGTGGCAAAACCCCGCTTCGATGCACCTTCGAAGCCCCTTCGAAGCCCCTTCCAAACCCAGCCCGGTTTCATGCGCCATGTAAATGATCGGGAGGTAATACATGCCTGTCATATTGGCATGAGGATTTGTAAGCAAATACATAGAAACAATAAGAGCTTCGTGACCTTTTTCCCTGATCTCTTTACCGGTCTTCCCTATCCAGAATTGTGGTGAAACTTTCCCGTAGTCACGCATAAAAGCACCACTCACTTAGCACTGTTGATTAACTGCTTTAATACAGAGCGATAGGTTGTCGAGTTTTCAAAATTGCAGGTAACGCATACCCCGTTACAAACGTAGCGCTCTGCAACATGGCCGTTTTTACATTTCCTGCCCGTGAAAAACTTACTAAGCCCTTTCGAGGCTGCTTCTTTCCTGCTGATAATTTCCATCATTACCCCGCTGAATTGTGTGTATGTGTAAATGCTAGCCATATTTTAAAAATAGATCAACCTTAAATGCATAATTGTTTATTGCACATAACCAGAAAGTAAAAAGGCCGCGCAAGGCGGCCTCATATATTCATCACTCGAAGAACCGTATCAGCTCTTCCAATGTCACCGCTGCACCGTGTTCAGTGCATGCCTGGTGTAATCGTCTGATAGTTTTCAGCCCCGGCTGTCTGCGGGCATAGCTCAGGTGCGTCCTGATATAACCGACAGTTACCCCGGCTTTCTCTGCGAACGCAACACGATCCTCTTTGTTAAGACCATTCCAGAATGCTTGAAAATTGAAATCTTCCATATTTTTCCTGTTCTATCGTTAAACATTCTGAGAATAATAACCAACATGGTCATTTACCAACAAGGTCATGATTCTGTTTAATGGCGGAATCAGATAAACATTTACGAATACATTTTAATCAGGCAACCCATATGAAAAATATCAATGAGATAAGGAGAGATAACCTCATCTTCATTCTGGAGAAGTATTACGACGGCAGACAGAAAGCGCTGGCCGATGCGCTGGGTTTCGCCCCGAACATCATTTCACGCTATCTTTCCTCATCCGATTTGAAGAGCCACCGTAATATCAGTGACGCGGTTGCCAGGAAGATAGAACATGTCACGCGGGTGCAAAAATACTGGATGGATACCGACCATTACAACCGGCCGGCAGAAAGCACCGACGATATCTATTCACCGACCGAGATCGGCGCAATACTGGCAGATAACATCAGTACCTTTATGCTGACAGACGGCGTGAAGTCACAGACTCAGCTGTCTGTTAAAAGCGGGCTGGGCCAGTCAACGATTAACCGTATCGTGAAGAATGAAACCAGTGCCACCGTGGACAGCGTGGACTCCATTGCCAAGGCACTGGGCCGTAAAGCCTATGAGCTGCTGATCCCGTCCAACGATACCGACGTCATTAAGTATGACCAGAAACGGTATGCCGCACTGTCACCGGCAGAGAAAGAACAGATCCAGGACTTTATCGAGTTCATCATAAAGAAAAACCGGTAATAAACTCAGACAGATGCGAAATTGGCCAGCCTCGAGCTGGCTTTTTTTCGTTGTCATGATAATCAATTTGTTTATCTTTTATTGTTTTTTATTGTTGACAACGTCCAGTTACGGGTTATTATTCATATCAAGTTGACCATATTGGTCATGCTCTTTAACAATCGAGACTGCAACACAATCCCTAATTCTGATGCAGCAGAATGTCCTCGCTAACCCGTAGAACCGGAACGCGGGATCGGAACGTGAAAAATTACATGAACTGGCGATAACCGCCGGTTTTGCTATACGCCAAAACATAAACAAATGGTTTATTCAAATGGTGGGTAACATGACATTTTTTATTCTCAACGGCCTGCACGTTTTTATCGTGTGCGGCAAACAACAGCAGTTTAAATCATTCCGCGCTGGCATTAAGTGGGCTTTCACCACCAAAACCGCCGCACGGACAGATCAACTTATAGGTGAGCACAATGGCAACAACCAATAAAGAACGTATGGACGCCAATTTAGCTGCGGCGATAATGCTGGCCAGCAGCGAGACATGCATTGATATAGTGAAAGCAACGACAGACCTGATTGCCCGTATAAACGGTGATAAATCGAACCAGGCACTGGAGAAATACGACAACATTATTTTCCGTGTTGGCCTCGCTGCCACATCATCAACCTGCTTACAATCACTGCCGGATGAGCAATGCATTGAAGCGCTGGCACATGTCATCATGAATATGGATAAGTACCCTGCCACCAGCGACAAAAAGCAGTATTTTGAATCACTGTGCGTGGCCGCTGATCATTCTGCTGCAAAAAATGATAAACAAACCGTTTATCAACAGGATGAGGTGATGACCGATAATGACTGTCAGGTAGCCGCAGAGCCACCACACTTTGAACCGGGCCGCTATCCTGATATCCCTAACGAAACGTATCACGCATCGAACGGCATCAGCAGCACCATGCTGAAAGATGCACGGATCAGCCTGATGTATTACCAGCGCCGCCACATCACGAAAGTGATTCAGCGTGAACGCTCTGAGGCGCTGGATTTCGGTAGCCTGTTTCACACTCTGGTACTGGAACCGGAAAAGCTGGACGCAGAATTCAGCCTGCCGCCGGTTATCCCGGCTGACGCGCTGACCAATACCGAATCCATGAAGAAATGGATTGAGAGTTATAACGCTGGCCTGTCGCCAGTGATGAGCAACGACGAGCTGAAAGCAGAGATTGAGGCACATAACGCCACGCTGCCGCAGCCGTTATCTCTGTCCGGTAACGCTGAAGAAATCGGTTCTCTCTATGTTTCGTTGCCTGATGCTTTCCGTACCATTCCGGAGCATGAAAAGCACACCGCCGCGGCAATGAAAGCCTGCATAAAAATGTTCAATAACACCCTGCCGGTACCGCTGAAAACATCCGGCGGACGTATCGATATGATACGGGAACTGGAAGCGATAAACCCTGAGCTGGTGGAAGCAGAACGCAGTAAGCCGGACCCACTGCTCACCTCGGGTAAGAAAGAGGACCTTATCACCAGAATCAAAGCCGTATCCCCGGAAACCGTTTTCGCTGATGAATTAATGCAGGCATGGCAGGCAGATGAATCACGTATCCGAATCACCGGTGATCAGTTAAAGCTCGGCAAAGCCATGCAGGAGGCTGTCTACCAACACCCTGAAATCAGACCGCTGATTAATCATCCGGGCCGCGCCGTAGAAGTCAGTTATTACGGTATTGATGAAGATACCGGCCTTGAGGTACGTGTCCGGCCAGACCTTGAAATCTCCACCACGGACAGCCGTATCGGGTTCGACATGAAATCGGTATCACTTGGACGTTTCAAGCAGGATGCCATCGAAGCCATGATCCGCCGGGAAATACTCAACCGCGATTATCACGTCAGTGCGGCCATGTACTGCGATATTGCCGAACTCGACCAGTTCTTCTGGATCTTCGTCAACAAAGACGAAAATTACAACTGGGTCGCGGTAGTCGAAGCCTCTCCGGATTTACTGGAACTCGGCCGCCTGGAATACAAAAAGACACTTCGCGATATCCGCCAGGCTATGGACACCGATGTATGGCCGGGACCGGTCACCACCACGCTCACTATCGGCCTGAGCGATTTCGATATGCGCCGCCTGGAATCGCTGCAAATGGATGCCGCTTAATACCCACTCTATTTTATGCCCGGCAATAGCCGGGCCGGAGATTTCACTATGTCAGAAGTAACAACTGTTCAATCCAGTACACCACCGACCGTTATGAATAACACCTCATTGCTGATGAATCCGGATTCAATGGATCGCCTGATGCGCTTTGCCGAGTTAATGGCGTCCGGCACCGTGACGGTACCGAAACATTTACAGGGTAAACCCTCTGATTGCCTGGCAATAACAATGCAGTCCGCCCGCTGGGGCATGGACCCTTTCGTTGTTGGTCAGAAAACCCATGTTATTAACGGAACACTCGGTTACGAAGCTCAACTGGTCAATGCCGCAATCACAAGTTCAACCGCTATTGATGGCCGGTTCCATTACCGCTACGGCGGCGAATGGGAAAAAATTGTCGGGAAAAAAGACAAAAACCGCGATGAGTCTGGCCTCTATGTTGAAGTTGGCGCTGTGCTGCGTGGTGACAGTGAAATAACCTGGGGTGAGCCGGTTTATCTGGCTGATGTCCAGACGCGCAACTCACCGCTCTGGACAAATATGCCGAAGCAGCAGATCGCCTATCTGGCAATAAAATACTGGTCACGCCTGTATTGCCCGGAAGTGATTATGGGCGTTTACACACCGGACGAGATTCAGGAACGCGCCATGAAAGACGTCACCCCACCGAAAGAGCGCGTAACACTCAGCGAATTATCCCACCAGCAGACAAAGCCACAGCAGCCGGAGCCGGTAAAAGAAGTCACCGGTGAACTGGTTGAAGAATTCGACGCTGAGGCAATCCGCCGCGCTATCGATACCGCCGAAACACTGGATGCTGTGAAAGATATCCGTAGCCGGATTGATGAAGGTAAAAAGGCCATGGGCATCACCCTGTTCACCGAATTGAAAAACAAAGCGGTTCAGGCATATCACGTTATTGATTCACGCAACCTGCTGGAAGCGGAGATCAATTCTCTGCCGGAACCCGGCACACCGGAAGCCGCAGAAGCATTTCAGAAAGTGGAACAGCTGCTGAATGCCCGTAAAACGAAGCTCGGCGCTGAACTGTATGAGCAATTCAGTATGACGCTGAGTGATATGAAGCCTGAATATCAATAATTTTTACCGGGGGAGAAATCCCCCGCCCGGAGAACACACCATGATCCCATTAAAAAAACCTATCGACTTCAAAGAAGTGAAGCGCATCGTCGGATTATCCAGAACCACCATATACCACCTGGAAAAAGCAGGTGATTTTCCAAAGAGAAGTTACTTCTCGAAACGAGCGGTCCGTTGGGAAGAAAGCGAAGTCCGGCAGTGGGTCGCTAATCGCATGCGCAACCGGGTTAAACCGGATAATGCCATCGATGCGAATCGACTTGTTCGCCAAAATCATTAACACGGAGATAACCGTATGATTATTGATATCAACAGTGTCGCCCTGTCACTGCACGGAATCGCACTCTGGTGCGCCATCAGCGGCGTTATCTGCGTGATTGATGGTGATACCCGGCAGCTGATTGTATCCCCTTCCGATAACCCCACCGTTTCAGGATGAAGCGTAATGCAGGGATGCTGAGGAAATAACAATGACTGCTTACTATAACGAAATCGACCCGTTCGCTGCTCAGTGGTTACGGAATCTCATTGCTGCCGGTCATATAGCGCCGGGTGTAGTGGACGAAAGGAGTATTGAAGATGTCACACCAGATGATTTACGCGGATTCACGCAATTCCACTTCTTCGCCGGCGTCGGGGTGTGGTCACTTGCCCTGCGCCGTGCAGGATGGCCGGATGATAAACCAGTCTGGACAGGAAGCTGTCCGTGCCAGCCTTTCAGCGCGGCAGGCAAAGGAAATGGATTTGCTGACGAGCGGCACCTTTGGCCTGCATTCTTCCACCTCATCAGCGAGTGCAAACCTGGCGTTATCTTTGGTGAACAGGTTGCAAGCAAAGACGGCCTCGGGTGGCTCGACCTTGTTCAAACTGACCTGGAAGCAACGAACTACGCCGTCGGCGCGGTCGATTTATGCGCTGCGGGCTTCGGTGCGCCGCATATCAGACAGCGATTGTATTGGGTGGCCGACTCCGACAACGCGGGACTGGAAGGACGGAAAGGAATGCCAGAACGTTCCGCTGAATTCCCTGCTGGGCCGGGTAGCATGGATGGCAGGATGGCCCACGCCACTGGCGGGGAGCAGTCGCGGAGCCGGAACCAGCGGCAGGCAGGGAGGAATGAATATTCAAACAGCTGCGCAGCTGGCAGGCTGGACAACAGCGAGTGCCTCGGATGGAGAGCGCGGAGGAACGGGAATAACGCCGGGAATGACGGGCAGCAGCTTGACGCAGCAGTCAAAAATGACACTGCCAGTCCGACTAACGGCTACTGGCGAGATGCTGACTGGTTGTTCTGCCGGGATGACAAGTGGCGCCCAGTTGAACCCGGAACATTCCCGCTGGCTGATGGGGTTACCTGTCGAGTGGGAAAACTCCGCGCCTACGGAAATGCCATCGTCGCGCCGGTCGCGGAAGAGTTCATAAGGGCTTATATGCTGATAACAGAGGAATGAATATGAAATACGAAGCAGACATTATTAACGGAAAACCAGTCGTTTTACTTGCCGGGAATTTGATAGAGAAAGGATTCCCGTCATTATCAGATGCTCAGGTTCGCGCTGATGAATTAAATAAGCAGATTCGGGAGGGGTGATGAACAGTATAAATATACAGTTTTTACAGCCAGATGATTTAAATAATCTGAAAAGGTTCAATGAAACTTGCGAAGATAGTCAAGATTACGACGTACCAAAAGAAAAAATGCACCGCCTGGCTAAATTGGGAGTTGTGCGTCGTCACAGTAGAAACTATTACAGCATAACATCATTCGGAATGTATGTACTTAATCAAGGTGACGAACTATATAAATTGCCACTTAAAACGCAGTCTGATTACGATGCGGAATTCCGATTTAATTTAGCCAATAAAATTCGAGGCTCATCATGATGGATATATCACAACAGCAGTTTGAGGAATACATTAAATTGCATACTGACCCGGCAGAGCTGGAGCGTAAATTAAAAAAGGCAAATAACGGATTAAATTACGCCGACCGGGATGTAGACTTAATGTGGGTTGGCTGGCAGGCATCACGCGGTGCAATGGAACTTGTTGGGTACACCTCACTCCGTGAGTTGCAAGAAATGAATTTCGGCATGGTTGGAATAGTTCATCGAAATAAAAATATACTGAGCTCTATACCCGTTTATATTAAAGAATAACAAACCATGACAATCGGATTTGTATTACTACTGGTAATGCACAGCTCTGCTGTGCCTGTTACCGATGATATTTATACGCTCGAAGAATGTGATAGCCGCGCAGTGCAGATGAAGACTGTGCGGAATGTTGAATTAGTGTGTGCGGAGGTGGTGAGATGAAAGTTAAATTATTGAACGATGGTGATTACGGTGGAATGAAAAACACTGAGTTTCCTGTCATTGTAAATGGTTTTTATTATGACTGGTTAGACCACGTAGTTGGTGTTTCTTGCAGTGAATTAATCAGGGTCGGTTCTGATAAAGATGCTTTTGATATTGGTGGTGACCTGGCTTTTTTGATTGGCGAAGAATGCGAGGTGGTCAATGAACAAATATCGTGACAAATCAGACTTTGAGATTAATAAGGCTGTGGCTGAGCGTTATCTGCTGTGCGATTACAGATATAACGAAAGTGACAAAATTGTTGAGCTAGTAGGCATAGGCCTTTCATGTGAATTCGGAAGCTCTATAGATATAGAGAAAGAACATGTTTACGGTAAATTCGACCCCTGCAAGAACCCAGCGGACGCAATGCCGATTATTATTGAGAATGGAATGTCAATGATTAAAAGCTCAGGGGGATGGATATGCTGTCATGGTGCAGCCGGTGTAATTGAGCATGAAAACTTATATCGCGCAGCTATGATTTGTTTCCTGATGATGAAGGATGCGGAGAATGAAAAAGTATGACTTAATTCTCGCAGACCCACCCTGGCAATATAATAACAAGTCCTCCAATGGCGCAGCAGATAACCACTACAACACCACCGATTTTTATTCCCTCACCCGCTTACCAATCGAAAAAATAG
>OJWG01000157.1_pt1 | contig 23121 bp, 39 predicted proteins | sample 1600401 | NCBI WGS metagenome assembly OJWG01 (sample SAMN04436829, study PRJEB24849) | human gut metagenome | biome: human gut; feature: NICU; material: stool | host: Homo sapiens | place: USA: Saint Louis, MO | collected 2011-07-21 | reverse complement strand
AAGAATAATGATATATGAATAAAAAATCATTCTTCATTTATAATTTAAGATTGAATGAAACACACGGATGAGTGTACATATAAAATGCAGCTGTAGAGCGGTGTGTGACATTGGAAATTGTTTGACATGGACTGATGTAATTGATATACTTACATAGTGCTTTAGGCGAGGTATGCCTAATGGGCATAATTTCGTAAGGAGAATTAGTACAATGGACATTGCCCATCTGAAGTCGGTGAACAAAACAATCGGTGCCAAGCAAACGTTGAAACAAATTGCTAAAGGTGCTGTGAAGTACGTGTTCCTGGGTTGTGATAGTGATGAACGTGTGGTACAGCCTTTACGGATTGCTTGTGAAGAACAGGGAATACCTGTGAATGACAAACACACCATGGATGATCTCGGTCGTGCGTGTCGCATTAAGGTGCGGGCCACAGCTGTAGGCGTCCTACGTTAATCTTGGTAATATCCGATGTAACACTTTGTTATGACGGATCAATTATAAATCTCAAATTTGGAAAGGAGGTGCCCAAATGCCAACAATTAATCAGCTAGTACGCAAAGGTCGCATGAGTTTGACTAAAAAATCTACAGCTCCTGCCCTTCAAGAATCTCCACAAAAACGTGGTGTATGTACTCGTGTGTACACAGCTACTCCAAAGAAACCAAACTCCGCGCTTCGTAAAGTTGCCCGTGTACGTTTGACAAACGCTATTGAAGTAACTGCTTACATCCCAGGCATTGGTCACAATTTACAAGAACACAGTGTTGTACTTATCAGAGGCGGTCGTGTAAAAGACCTTCCAGGTGTGCGTTATCACATCGTTCGTGGTGCATTGGATACAGCTGGCGTACAAAATCGTATGCAAAGTCGTTCCAAATACGGCGCGAAAAAAGCTAAAAAATAATTTTAGCCATTAAACGAAATTAACACACATCATTATAAAGGAGGAATTGAACATGCCAAGAAAAGGCCCTGTTCCGAAACGTGATGTACTTCCAGATCCGGTGTACAACAGCAAATTAGTAACACGTTTCATTAACAAAGTTATGTACGATGGTAAAAAAGGCATTGCTGAAACTATCGTATATGATGCATTCGAAATTATTCGTTCCAAAATGGGTCAAGACCCAATGGAAGTTTTTGATCAAGCATTGAAAAATGTTATGCCTGTACTTGAAGTACGTGCTCGCCGTATCGGTGGTGCGAACTATCAAGTGCCAGTTGAAGTTCGTGCTGATCGCCGTCAAACCCTCGGTATTCGTTGGGTTGTAAACTACGCTCGTCTTCGTGGTGAACGCACTATGAAAGAACGCTTAGCAGGCGAATTGATGGACGCTTTCAACAATGCAGGCGCTGCAATCAAGAAAAAAGAAGATACTCATAAAATGGCAGAAGCTAATAAAGCATTTGCTCATTATCGTTGGTAATAAGAGGTGACAACTGTGGCAAGAGAGTTTTCCTTAGCAAAAACTCGTAATATCGGTATCATGGCTCACATCGATGCTGGTAAAACAACAACTACAGAACGTATCCTCTACTATACAGGTATCGTTCACAAGATCGGCGAAGTACATGAAGGCGCTGCTACGATGGACTGGATGGAGCAAGAGCAAGAACGTGGTATCACAATCACTTCTGCTGCAACAACTTGTCAATGGAAAGAACATCGTATCAATATCATCGATACTCCTGGTCACGTTGACTTTACTGTAGAAGTAGAACGTTCTCTACGTGTACTTGACGGTTCTGTTGCGGTGTTCAGTGCTAAAGGTGGCGTTGAACCTCAATCCGAAACAGTATGGCGTCAGGCTTCTAACTACGGCGTACCTCGTATCGCTTATGTAAATAAGATGGATACTGTAGGTGCTGACTTCTTCAACGTAGTTGACATGATGAAAGCTCGTTTGGGTGCAAATTCCGTAGCTATCCAAGTACCAATCGGTGCTGAAGATACTTTCGAAGGCATCATTGACTTGATGACTATGAAAGCGGAAATTTATAAATCCGATGACGGTAAAGAATATGAAATCACTGATATCCCTGCTGAATATCAAGAAGTAGCAGAAGCTCGTCGCGAAATGATGATCGATGCTATCGCTGAAACAGATGATGATATCATGATGAAATATTTGGAAGGCGAAGAAATTTCTGTGGAAGAATTGAAAGCGGCATTGCGTAAAGCTGTTATTGCTAACCAATTATTCCCAGTTCTTTGTGGTTCTTCCTATAAAAATAAAGGTGTTCAAATGTTATTGGATGCTGTTATTGATTACATGCCAGCTCCAATCGACATCCCACCTATTAAAGGTGTTGTTCCTGGTACTGAAGAAGAAACAACTCGTCCTTCTTCCGATGAAGAGCCATTCTCCGCATTGGCATTCAAAATCATGGCTGACCCTTATGTTGGTAAATTAGCGTTCTTCCGTGTGTACTCCGGTACATTGGAATCTGGCTCCTACGTTTTCAACTCCACTAAAGGTAAAAAAGAACGTATCGGTCGTATTCTTCAAATGCACGCTAACTCCCGTAAAGAAATCGAACGCGTATATTCTGGTGACATCGCTGCGGCGGTTGGCTTAAAGGATACTACTACAGGCGACACATTGTGTGATGAAAAATCTCCTGTAATCCTTGAGTCCATGGAATTCCCTGAACCAGTTATCTCCGTTGCTGTTGAACCTAAAACAAAAGCTGACCAAGAAAAAATGGGTACAGCTCTTGCTCGTTTGGCAGAAGAAGATCCTACTTTCAAAGTTCGTACTGATGAAGAAACAGGTCAAACTATTATCTCCGGTATGGGCGAACTTCACTTGGATATCATCGTTGACCGTATGAACCGTGAATTCAAAGTAGATTGTAACGTAGGTAAACCTCAAGTAGCATACCGCGAAACTATTCGTAAAGCTGTTAAGGCTGAAGGTAAATTCGTACGTCAATCTGGTGGTCGTGGTCAATATGGTCACTGCTGGTTGGAATTGATTCCTCAAGAACCAGGTGCTGGCTTCGAGTTTGAAAACAAGGTTGTAGGTGGTGCGATTCCTCGTGAATACATCGGACCTGTTGAAAGCGGTGTTAAAGAAGCTATGGAATCCGGTGTTATCGCTGGGTACCCTATGGTTGATGTTAAAGTTATCGTATTTGATGGTTCCTACCATGACGTTGACTCCAACGAAATGGCCTTCAAAATTGCTGGTTCTATGGGCTTCAAAGAAGGTGCTCGCAAAGCAGACCCTGCATTGCTTGAACCATACATGGCTGTAGAAGTAGACGTTCCTGAAGAATACATGGGCGACGTTATCGGTGACTTGAACTCTCGTCGTGGTCGCATGGACGGCATGGAAGCTCGTAATGGTTCCCAACATATCAAAGCATATGTTCCATTGAGTGAAATGTTCGGTTACGCAACTGATCTTCGTTCCAAAACGCAAGGCCGTGGTAACTACTCTATGACATTCGATCATTACGAAGAAGTTCCTAAGAAAATTGCTGAAGAAATTCAAGCAAAGAAAAACGGTTAATCTCATATTAGATTAATAGAATTACTATTTTCCTCGGAGGATAATTTAAAATGGCAAAAGAAAAATTTGAACGTACGAAACCGCATGTTAACATCGGTACAATCGGTCACGTTGACCATGGTAAAACTACTTTGACTGCTGCAATCACTAAAGTATTGGCTGAAAAAGGTCAAGCTGACTTCCAAGATTACAGCATGATCGATAAAGCTCCAGAAGAACGTGAACGCGGTATCACAATCAACACTGCACACGTTGAGTATGAAACTGCTAACCGTCACTATGCACACGTTGACTGCCCAGGCCATGCTGACTATGTTAAAAACATGATTACTGGTGCGGCTCAAATGGACGGCGCTATCTTGGTTGTATCCGCAGCTGACGGCCCTATGCCTCAAACTCGCGAACACATCTTGTTGGCTCGCCAAGTTGGTGTTCCTGCAATCGTAGTATTCTTGAACAAAGCTGACATGGTTGACGATGAAGAATTGATCGAATTGGTAGAAATGGAAGTTCGTGAACTTCTTTCTTCCTACGAATTCCCTGGCGACGAAGTACCTATCGTTGTAGGTTCCGCATTGAAAGCTTTGGAAGGCGACGCTCAATATGTAGCTAAAATTGACGAATTGATGGATGCTGTAGACTCCTACATCCCAACACCAGTTCGTGACACTGATAAACCATTCTTGATGCCTGTGGAAGACGTTTTCACAATCACTGGTCGTGGTACAGTAGCAACTGGCCGTGTTGAACGTGGTCAAGTAAACGTTGGTGATACTGTTGAAGTAGTAGGCTTGAAAGAAAAAGCTGAACAATACGTAGTAACAGGTCTTGAAATGTTCCGTAAAGTGTTGGATTCTGCAGTAGCAGGTGACAACGTAGGTGCATTGCTTCGTGGTGTTGACCGTAAAGACATCGAACGTGGTCAAGTATTGGCTAAACCAGGTTCCATCAACCCACACACAAAATTCAAAGCAGAAGTATACGTATTGACTAAAGAAGAAGGTGGCCGTCATACTCCATTCTTCTCCAACTACCGTCCACAATTCTACTTCCGTACAACAGACGTAACAGGTGTTGTAAACCTTCCTGAAGGTGTAGAAATGTGTATGCCTGGCGATAACGTAACAATGGAAATCGAATTGATTACTCCAATCGCTATCGAAGAAGGTCTTCGTTTCGCGATCCGCGAAGGTGGCCATACAGTAGGCGCTGGCGTAGTAACAGCAATCGAAGGTTAATTTAACCTTTTATGCTCATCGTAGAATGCGTTGAGCACAATACATGCAGCACTCAGAGCGGCAGATAATGCCGCTCTCGTGTTGTGTTTTTAAACTATGAAGTAGAAGGTTGCCTCTGCGGAGGAGAATTTCTATGGAGCAGCCCATTCACGAAATGGACGACAGGAGGAATTATTAATAATGGCTAAACAGCAAAAAATCCGTATTCGCCTTAAGGCATACGACCACAAAGCTCTCGATCAAAGCGCTGCTAAGATCGTAGACACTGCAAAAAGAAATGGCGCTATGGTATCTGGTCCGATTCCATTGCCAACAGAAAAGAATATCTTCACAATTCTTCGTTCTGTACACGTAAACAAAGATTCTCGTGAACAATTCGAAATGCGTACACATAAACGCTTAATCGATATTCTTGAACCAAATTCGAAAACAGTAGATGCTATCACTCGTTTAGATTTACCAGCTGGTGTATCTATTGAAATAAAACTATAAGGAGGTGCGATAATGTCTAAAGCTATTTTGGGTAAAAAATTAGGAATGACACAAGTCTTCACAGCTGAAGGCCAATTAGTTCCTGTAACAGTAGTGGAAACTACCCCAAGCGTTGTAGTGCGCGTAAAGACTGTAGAAACAGACGGCTACGAAGCAGTACAAATTGGTTACGGTTCCATTAAAGAAAAACATTTAACAAAACCTGTAAAAGGTCAGTTCGACAAAGCTGGCGTAGCTCCAGTGAAATATCTTCGCGAAGTTCGCGTAGCTAATGCAGCTGACTACACAGTAGGCCAAACTCTGGCAGCTGATATCTTCGCAGAAGGTGAATTGGTGGACGTAGTGGGTACAGGTAAAGGTAAGGGTTTTGCTGGCACAATTAAACGCCATAACTTCTCCCGTGGTCCTGAAACTCATGGCTCCAAATCTCACCGTGAACCTGGTTCCATCGGTCCTATGATCTCCGGTGGCGGCGGTAAGGTATACAAAGGTAAAAAACTCCCTGGACAAATGGGTGGTTACAGAGTTACCGTACAACGCTTATCCGTTGTGAAAGTTGATGCTGAACGTAACCTTTTATTGGTTAAAGGTGGTATCCCAGGCGCTAAAGGTAGCTTGGTTATGGTTCGCAACACGGTTAAACCTGTTAAATAATCATTTGTCGAAAGGAGGATTATGTAATGCCTACAGTAGCAACATATAATCAATCCGGCGTTAAAGTCGGTGAAATACAGTTAAACGATGCAGTATTCGGCGTTGAAGTTAACGAAGCCGTAATGCATCAAGCCGTAGTTCGTCAATTGTCTAACGAACGTCTCGGCACACATGCAACAAAAACTAGAGGTATGGTTCGTGGCGGTGGCCGCAAACCTTGGAAACAAAAAGGTACTGGCCGTGCTCGTGCAGGCTCTAGCCGCTCCCCAATCTGGATCGGTGGCGGTACTACATTTGGCCCACAACCTCGCAGCTATTACAAAGCTATGCCTCGTAAGGCTAGACGTTTAGCAGTTAAATCTGCTCTTAGCGATAAAGTGAATAATAGCGAATTATACGTTTTGGAAGAAATCACATTAGCAGCTCCTAAAACAAAAGAAGTGTTGAACATTATTAACAGCTTCAACGTTGGTGATGCAAAAGTATTGTTCATCACTGAAGGTGATGTAAATGTTGAACGTTCCGCTCGTAACATCCAAGGTGTTAAAGCTTTGGCTTGCGAAGGTATGAACATTTTCGATCTTCTTCATTACGATAAGCTCTTCATTACTAAAGGCGCTGTCGCAAAAATCGAGGAGGTGCTCGGATAATGCAATTACATGATGTACTAATCCGCCCGGTTATTACCGAAAAATCCACTATGCTTATGGAAGAAGGCAAATACACTTTCCGTGTGCCTTTGACTGCAAATAAAGTGCAAATCCGTCAAGCAGTTGAAAAAATCTTCAATGTAAAAGTAGAAAAAGTAGCTACTATTCGTGTTTTAGGTAAGACTAAACGCATGGGTCGTACACAAGGTAAACGTAGCGATTACAAAAAAGCTATCGTAACCTTAAAAGCTGGCGAATCCATTGAATTCTTTGAAGGTGTCTAAGAGTCTAGTTGTAAGGAGGCCCACTAATGGCAATTAAATCATTTAAACCGTACTCCGCTGGTCGCCGGTTTATGACAGTATCCGCCTTCGACGAAATCACAGCAAGCAAACCAGAAAAATCCTTGCTCGCTAAGATTTCTCAAAAAGGTGGTCGTAACAATACTGGTAAAATGACAGTTCGTCACCAAGGTGGCGGTCACAAACGTCAATACCGTATTATTGACTTCAAACGTACTAAAGATAATATTCCAGCTAAAGTAGCAACAATCGAGTATGATCCTAACCGTTCTTCTCGCATCGCTTTGCTTAACTACGCTGATGGTGAAAAACGCTATATTTTAGCTCCTAACGGTCTAAAAGTTGGTGACGTTGTATTCTCCGGTCCTGAGTCCGATATTAAACCTGGTAATTGCTTACCATTGGCTAATATTCCAGACGGTACACAAATCCACAATATCGAATTGAAAATCGGTAAGGGTGGTCAAATCGTTCGTTCCGCTGGTACATCTGCTCAATTGATGGGTAAAGATAATGGCTACGCTATTCTTCGTTTACCATCTGGTGAAATGCGTCGTGTTCGTCAAGAGTGCCGTGCAACAATTGGTGTTGTTGGTAACGCTGACCACAGTAACCTTGTAATCGGTAAAGCTGGTCGTCATCGTTGGATGGGTGTTCGCCCTGGCAACCGTGGTGTTGTAATGAACCCTTGTGACCATCCACATGGTGGTGGTGAAGGTAAATCTCCTGTTGGTCGTAAACATCCTGTTACACCTTGGGGCAAACCAGCACATGGTGTTAAAACTCGCGACAAGAAAAAAGCTTCTAACAGCTTAATCATTAAACGTCGTACAAAATAGGATAAAGGAAAGGAGATAAAATAGTGTCCAGATCTATTAAAAAAGGCCCTTTCGTAGCAGATCATTTGCTTAAGAAAGTTGAAGCTTTAAACGAAACTAACGAAAAGAAAGTTGTAAAAACCTGGTCCCGTGCCTCTACTATTATCCCAAGTTTTGTAGGCCACACAATTGCTGTGCATGATGGTCGCAAACATGTACCTGTATTCATTACAGAAGATATGGTAGGTCATAAATTAGGTGAGTTCGCTCCTACACGTACTTATAGAGGTCATGGTAAGGACGAAAAATCTACAGGCAAAAAATAGGAGGAAATAATACATGGAAGCAAAAGCAATCGCTAGACATATCCGAATCGCGCCTCGTAAAATCCGTATCGTTGCAGATTTAGTGCGCGGTAAAAACATCGGCGAAGCATTTGCCATCTTGAAGTTCACTCCGAAAGTTGGCGCTGATGTAGTAGAAAAAGTTATGCGTTCTGCAATCGCAAACGCTGAACATAATTTCGATATGAATGTTGACAATCTTTACGTATCCGAGATCTTCGTTGATCAAGGCCCTACATTAAAACGCATTCATCCTCGTTCCCGTGGTCAAGCTTTCAAAATTTTGAAACGTACTAGCCACGTAACAGTAGTAGTTAAAGAAAGAGCTTAAGAAGGAGGGAAACAGAGTGGGTCAAAAAGTTAATCCACACGGTTTGCGTGTCGGTATCGTAAAAGATTGGGACGCAAAATGGTATGCAGATAAAGATTTCGCTGCTAATCTTCATGAAGACGTAAAAATTCGTAACTTCTTGAAAGAAACCCTTATCATTGCTGGTATTTCCCGCATTGAAATCGAGCGTACAAATAAACGTATTAAATTGACTATCCACACTGCGAAACCAGGTATGGTTATCGGTCGTGGTGGTGCTGGTATCGAAGATATCAAAAAAGCAATGACTCGTTTCACTGATAAACAAGTGGATGTTAACATTGCAGAAATTAAACAAGCAGACATGGATGCAACATTAGTTGCTGAAAACATTGCGGGCCAATTGGAACGTCGTATCGGCTTCCGCCGTGCAATGAAACAAGCTGTAGGTCGTACAATGCGCTTAGGTGCAAAAGGTATTAAAATCATGGTAAGCGGTCGTCTTGGCGGTGCTGAAATCGCTCGTAGCGAATCCTATCGTGAAGGTTCTATTCCTTTGCATACACTTCGTGCAGACATCGACTACGGTACTGCTGAAGCTCATACAACATATGGTTGTATCGGCATTAAAGTATGGATTTACAAAGGTGAAGTTTTGCCAGAAGCAAAACAAGCACCTGCTAAGAAGGAAGAAGGTGGCAAGTAATGCTTATTCCAAAGCGCGTAAAACATCGTAAGCAATTCCGCGGCCGTATGAAAGGTCGTGCTATGCGCGGTAATACAGTGTCTCATGGTGAGTTCGGCTTGGTAGCATGCGAACCATCTTGGATCACTAACCGTCAAATCGAAGCTGCCCGTATTGCTATGACTCGTTATATCAAACGTGGTGGTAAAGTATGGATTAAAATTTTCCCTGACAAACCAATCACAGCTAAACCAGCTGGTACTCGTATGGGTTCCGGTAAAGGTTCTCCTGAATACTGGGTAGCAGTGGTTAAACCAGGTCGTGTAATGTTTGAAATGGACGGTGTGCCAGAAGCTACAGCTCGTGAAGCTATGCGTCTTGCAAGCCATAAACTTCCAATCAAATGCAAATTTGTTGTTAAGGGTAAAGAATTGGGTGGTGACGTAAATGAAGGTTAATGACATTCGCAATATGAGCGCTGCCGAAATGGAACAAAAAGTTTCCGGTCTTAAGGAAGAGTTATTTAACCTCCGTTTTCAGCTTGCAACAGGTCAATTAGAAAATCCTATGCGCATTCGTGAAGTTAAGAAGACAATCGCTCGTATTAAAACTGAACAACGTGAAGTTGAACTTAAATCTGAAAACGCATAATAACAGATTTGTTAATGGTTGAAAAGGAGGCTTAAAATCGTGGCAGAAGAAAGAAACGTACGTAAAGTCCGCGTAGGTAAAGTTGTAAGCGACAAAATGAATAAAACTGTTGTTGTTGCTGTGGAACGTAAAGTACCTCACGCATTATATAACAAGCCAATGGTTAGCACAAAACGCTTCAAAGCTCATGATGAAAATAATGAGTGTCAAATTGGCGATACAGTTAAAATTGTAGAAACTCGTCCACTTTCTAAAGATAAATGTTGGAGAGTTGTTGAAATTCTTGAAAGACAAAAATAAGAGTGATGTAAGGAGGAATAGACGATGATCCAGCAACAAACAATTTTGAATGTTGCCGACAACACTGGTGCTAAACGTATTATGTGCATCCAAGTCATGGGCGGTTCTTATCGCAAATTCGGCAATATCGGTGACGTAATCGTTGCTTCTGTAAAAGATGCATCACCCGGTGGCGTTGTCAAGAAAGGCGACGTAGTTAAAGCTGTTATTGTTCGTTCTAAAAAAGGTATCCGCCGTCAAGACGGTTCCTATATTCGTTTCGATGAAAACGCAGCAGTAGTTATTAAAGATGACAAGACCCCTCGTGGTACTCGTATCTTTGGACCTGTAGCTAGAGAACTTCGTGAAAAAGACTTCATGAAAATCGTTTCTTTGGCTCCAGAAGTATTATAAGAAGGAGGAACGCAGCATATGGCTAAGCTACAAATCAAAAAAGGCGATACAGTTGTTGTTATCTCCGGTAAAGATAAAGGTAAGCAAGGTACAGTTATCGCAACTGAACCTAAAAAAGAACGCGTATTTGTTGAAGGCGTTAACACTGTAAAACGTCACACAAAACCTTCCCAAGCTAACCCACAAGGCGGCATCGTTACTAAAGAAGCTGGCATTCATGTTTCTAACGTAATGGTTGTCGACCCAGAAACTAAAACAGCTACTCGTATCAAAAAGGTAGAAGGCAAGGACGGTAAATTCGTTCGCGCTACTGTTAAATCCGGTACAGTACTTAAATAATCAGGAAAGGAGGAGCTACATAAATGTCTCGTTTGTTTGAACAATACAACTCTGAAATCAAAAAGAGTATGCAAGAAAAATTCCAATACGGCAATGTAATGGAAATTCCTAAATTGGAAAAAATCGTTATCAACATCGGCGTAGGTGATGCAGTAGGCAATGCAAAAGCATTGGAAGCAGCAGTTAATGATTTGACTATCATTGCTGGTCAAAAACCTGTCATCACAAAAGCTATAAAATCCATTGCGAACTTCTAAGTTCGTGAAGGCATGGCGTTGGGTACTAAAGTTACTCTTCGTGGCGAACGCATGTATGAATTCCTTGATAGATTGATCAATGCGGCATTACCTCGTGTACGTGACTTCCGCGGTATCAGCGCTACTGCATTCGATGGCCGTGGTAACTACGCTTTGGGTCTTAAAGAACAGCTCATCTTCCCTGAAATCGAATATGATCAGGTAGAACGTGTTACTGGTATGGACATCATTATCGTAACAAGTGCTAAGACAGATGAAGAAGCTCGTGAATTGTTGACTCAATTCGGTATGCCTTTTGAAAAATAATAGGAGGAACATATAGATGGCTAAAAAATCTATGATTGAACGCGAAAAGAAACGCGCTAAAATCGTTGAAAAATATGCAGCTAAACGTGAAGCGTTAAAAGCAGCAGGTGATTATGAAGGCTTATCCAAATTACCAGCAAATGCATCCCCAACACGCTTGCACAACCGTTGCAACTTAACTGGTCGTCCTCACGGCTATATGCGTAAATTCGGTATCAGCCGTATTGCGTTCCGTGAATTGGCGTACAAAGGACAAATTCCTGGTGTTAAAAAAGCCAGCTGGTAATATTAGACGAGAGGAGGTTTTTAGATTATGGTAATGACCGATCCTATCGCGGATATGCTTACGCGCATCCGTAATGCAAACGCTGCACTTCATGAAACGGTAAACATTCCTGCATCTAGAATGAAAGCAGCCGTTCTTGACATCCTTTTACAAGAAGGCTTTGTAAAGAACGTTGAAAAAGAAGAAAACACTTTAAAAGTAACTTTGAAATATGGTTCCAATAACGAGAAAGTTATTACAGGAATTAAACGTATTTCCAAACCAGGTTTACGTGTTTACGCGAAAAAGGAAGAACTTCCTCGTGTACTTGGTGGTGTGGGTATCGCAGTTATTTCTACGTCCAAAGGCGTTATGAGCGACAAACAAGCTCGTAAAGAAGGTCTTGGTGGCGAAGTAATCGCATACGTTTGGTAATAGTAGCAATAGGAGGTAGAAATAATGTCACGTATCGGTAGAATGCCTATCGAGATCCCTGCAGGCGTTACTGTTACATATGATAACCATCATATGAACGTAAAAGGCCCTAAAGGTGAATTATCTCGCGATTTGCATCCAGATATGAATATCACTGTAGAAGGTAACACAATCACAGTAACTCGTCCTTCCGACGATAAAAATCATCGTTCCCTTCACGGTTTGACTCGCGCTCTTGTTGCTAATATGGTAACAGGCGTATCTGAAGGATTTACAAAAACTCTTGAAATCAACGGTGTTGGTTACAGAGCGGCTAAACAAGGCAATAAATTAGCTCTTACACTTGGCTTCTCTCATCCAGTAGAAATGGAAGCTCCAGCTGGTATTACAATCGATGTTCCAGCTCCTAACAAAATCGTTGTGTCTGGTGCAGACAAAGAAGTTGTAGGTGCAGTAGCAGCTGATATCCGTAAATGGAGAAAACCTGAACCTTACAAAGGTAAAGGTATCCGCTATGAAGGCGAAGTTGTTCGTCGCAAAGCTGGTAAAGCTGGTGCAAAAGGTAAATAGTAATATCATCTATATGAATGAAAGGAGTGAATATCTTGCATCGTAAATCTAGTAGAAATATCGCTCGAGCAAAACGTCATCTTCGTATTCGCCGTCACATCTCTGGTACGGCAACTTGCCCACGTTTGAACGTTTACCGTTCTTTGAGCAACATTTACGCACAAGTAATCGATGACGTAGCAGGTACAACTTTGGTTGCTGCTAGCTCTTTAGATAAAGATTTGAACTTATCCTATGGTGGTAACGTAGCTGCTGCTAAAGCTGTTGGTGAAGCAGTTGCTAAAAAAGCTATCGCTAAAGGCATTGACACTGTAGTGTTTGACCGTGGTGGTTACATTTACCACGGCCGCGTAGCAGCCCTTGCAGAAGGTGCTCGTGAAGCAGGCTTAAAATTCTAAGAAGGAGGAACTATAGACATGGCGAGAATTGACTACACCAGTCTTGATCTTAAAGAAAGAGTAGTATTCATCAACCGCGTAGCCAAAGTAGTTAAAGGCGGTCGTCGTTTTTCCTTCAGCGCTCTTGTAGTTGTTGGTGATGGCAACGGTTATGTAGGCGTTGGCTTAGGTAAAGCAGCGGAAGTACCAGAAGCAATTCGCAAAGGTATCGATGATGCTAAGAAAAATATTGTAAACGTAGCTATTAAAAATGGTACAATCCCTCACAGCGTAACAGGCGTATTCGGTGCAGGCCGCGTATTCTTGAAACCAGCTGCTGAAGGTACTGGCGTTATCGCTGGTGGCCCTGTTCGTGCCGTATTGGAATTAGTAGGTGTTCGTAACATCTTGACTAAATCTTTGGGCTCTTCTAACCCTAACAATATGGTTCGCGCTACAATCGAAGGTTTGAAAGATTTGAAACGCGCTAGCGAAGTTGCTGAGCTTCGTGGTAAAACCGTTGAAGAAATCTATAACGCGTAATAAGGAGACAAGAAATGGCACAAGTTAAAGTAACATTAACAAGAAGCTTAATCGGTCGTCCTGAAGATCAACGCGCGACAGTTAAAGCTTTGGGCTTGAAAAAAACTAATTCTCAAGTCGTAAAAGAAGTAACACCTCAAATCGAAGGTATGCTTCATAAAGTTAGACATTTAGTAAAAGTTGAAGAAGTTTAATACTGATAAGGAGGTGCACTGAATGAAACTTCATGAATTACAACCAGCAGCTGGTTCTAAAAAAACTCGTACTCGTGTAGGCCGTGGTTTAGGTTCTGGCTTGGGTAAAACATCTGGTCGTGGTCAAAAAGGTCAAAACTCCCGTTCTGGCGGTGGCGTTCGCTCCGGTTTTGAAGGCGGCCAAATGCCTCTTTATCGTCGTTTACCAAAACGCGGTTTCAACAACAGCGTTTTTGCTAAACAATATGCTGAAGTTAACGTAGCACAATTAAATCGCTTTGAAGATGGTGCAACAGTTGATCCAGTAGCTCTTATTGAAGCTGGCATTTTGAAAAATGTACGCGATGGTATTCGTATTTTAGGTAACGGCACATTGGAAACTAAAAACTTGACTGTTATCGCTAATGGCTTCACTAAAGCTGCTGAAGAAAAAATCACAGCAGCAGGCGGAAAAGTTGAGGTGATCTAGGGTGCTAGATAGCCTCTCGAACATCTTTAAGATTACTGAGTTACGTAACAAGATTTTGTACACATTGATGATGTTTGCTGTGTTTAGAGCCGGCATTCACATCCCAGTACCAGGTGTAGATGCATCTGTTATCGAATCCTTGTTTACATCCGGTAACCTATTTGGTCTATTAGACTTGTTTGCTGGTGGTGCGCTAAGTAAGTTCTCTATCTTTGCGATGAGTATTACCCCTTACATTAATGCTTCCATCATCATGCAACTGCTTCAGTCTGTAGTTCCTCAGTTTGAAGCATGGAGTAAAGATGGTGAAGACGGGCGTAAGAAAATAGCGAAGGTAACTCGTTATGGCACCGTAGTCCTTGGCTTTGTACAAGCCGCTGGTATGGCATTTGCTCTTAGAGCAAACAACGCTTTGGTAAATAATGATTTCCTTAGCGTATTCGTTGTGGCCATCATCCTCACAGCAGGCACATGTTTGTTGATGTGGATTGGTGAGCAAATCACAGCATATGGTATAGGTAATGGTATTTCCTTGATCATCTTTGCTGGTATCGTAGCTCGATTGCCAGATGGTCTCGAAACTATTTATCAATATATCCAAAACGGAACCATTAACATGTTCCAAGCATTCTTATTTGCTGTAATTGCACTTGCGATGATCGCTGTCGTAGTGGCAGTTACACAAGGCCAACGTCGCATTCCTATCCAATACGCAAAACGCGTAGTAGGGCGTAAAATGTACGGTGGTCACTCTACATTCTTGCCGTTGAAAGTCAATCAGGCAGGTGTAATCCCAATTATCTTTGCGTCATCTGTGTTGATGTTCCCTGTAACAATTGCACAATTTATTGACAATGAATTTGTTCATAAAGCTGCTGATTTATTTACATGGGGGACGCCGTTACAAACGGCATTGTATGCGATATTGATCTTTATCTTTACGTATTTCTATACTGCAATCTCTATCAACATTACAGATATGGCAGATAATATGAAAAAATACGGTGGTTTTATCCCAGGTATTCGTGCGGGTAAACCAACTGCTGATTATGTGGATAACGTGATGACCAAGATCACTTTGGCTGGCGCTGTATTCTTAGCTGTCGTTGCTATTATACCGAATTTCCTCGGTAGTATAACCGGCGTCCAAGGCGTATACTTTGGTGGTACGGCTCTTCTTATCGTTGTAGGTGTAGCACTTGATACAATGCAACAAATTGAGTCGCTCATGGTAACACGCCACTATAAAGGCTTTGTGAAATAGGAGGGAAACGATATGTATATTTTATTAATGGGACCTCCTGGTGCAGGTAAAGGCACTCAGGCAGCTCGACTTATTGAAAAATACGGTATTCCCCAAATTTCAACAGGTGATATGTTCCGCGCTGCGATTAAGAACGAAACACCTCTTGGAGTTGAGGCTAAGAAATACATCGATGCTGGTCAATTGGTACCAGACAGTGTAACTGTTGGTATCGTACGTGATCGCTTGGTGAAAGATGACTGCAAATCTGGATTTATTCTTGATGGATTTCCAAGAACTACAGCGCAAGCTGTATCCTTGGATGCAATCCTTAAAGAATTAGGAATTTCTTTGGACGCTGTACTTAACTTAAACGTTCCTTCCGAGGAATTGGTTAAACGTATTAGCGAACGAGCTGTTCTAGAAAATCGTGCTGATGATAACCCTGAAACAGTACAGAAACGTCTAGCTGTGTACGAAGAATCTACTAAACCGTTAATTGATTACTATCGCAATAGCGGATTATATCAAGAAATTAATGGTTTACAAGATGTAGACGCAGTATTTGCTGACATCATTAAGGCGTTGGAGAAATAATCTATGATTATTTTAAAATCGCCCCATGAGATTGAATGTATCCGCAAGGCAAGTAAGCTTACAGCAGACACGTTGTCCTTGTTAGTAAAAAAGGCTAAACCTGGCATCACGACGCTTGAGTTAGATACAATTGCCGAAGAATATATTCGCAGCCACGGTGGTATACCAAGTTGTAAAGGGTACTATGGATTCCCCGCTACAATCTGTGCTTCTATTAACGAAGAAGTCGTTCATGGTATTCCGAGCGCTAAGCGTAAGCTTAAAAACGGCGATGTCCTCAGTATTGATCTCGTATCATCTATTGATGGATATCACGGCGATTCGGCTGTGACGATTCCTATCGGTCACGTCAAACCCGATGTGATGAAATTGTTAAAAGTTACAGAGGAAAGTCTGTTCAAGGGAATTGAACAAGTGAAAGTCGGTAACCGTATTGGTGCTATCGGTCACGCTGTTCAAACGTATTGTGAGAAACATGGTTACGGTGTCGTACGCGACTTCGTAGGTCATGGTTTAGGCCGCGAAATGCATGAAGATCCGCAAATACCAAACTATGGTAGTCCTGATCAAGGACCTCTTATGAAACCAGGTATGGTATTGTGTATTGAACCGATGATTACATTAGGTACTCACCGTGTTCGTGTATTAGGGGATGACTGGACAGCAGTTACAGTAGATGGTAAACCTGCTGCTCATTTCGAACATACAGTGGTTGTTACAGAAAACGGCCCTGAAATATTAACTATGCGGGAAGAACCGCGGTTAATTAAATAAACAGGTAACCGGAGGAAAAGATATGTCAAAAGAAGACGTTATTGAGGTGGAAGGTACGGTCGTTGAGGCATTACCGAATGCCATGTTCCAAGTTGAATTGGAAAATGGTCATATCGTATTGGCTCATGTGTCAGGTAAAATGCGTATGAATTTTATCCGTATTCTTCCTGGTGATAAAGTTACTATGGAACTGACACCGTATGACTTAAATCGTGGTCGCATCACCTATCGCTTTAAATAAGCATAGGGTCCACAAAGGAGGTACTAATGAAGGTTCAACCATCAGTTAAAAAGATATGCGAAAAATGTAAAATCATTAAACGCTAAGGCCGTGTAATGGTTATTTGCGAAAATCCAAAACATAAACAAAAACAAGGATAATCTGATAGGAGGTGGATGATTAGATGGCACGTATCGCCGGTGTAGATTTACCTCGTGATAAACGAGTGGAAATTGGTTTAACTTATATTTATGGTATTGGTCCGACTTTAGCATCTGAAATTATTGCTAAAACTGGCATCAATCCTGACACACGCGTTCGCGATCTTTCTGAAGATGAAGTAGCGAAAATCCGTGAATTGTTAGATGCTGATTACAAAGTAGAAGGTGACCTTCGTCGTGAAGAAGCTCTTAACATTAAACGCTTAATTGAAATCAACTCCTATCGAGGCAAACGTCATCGTATGGGTTTACCACATCGTGGTCAACGTACTAAAACGAATGCACGTACTCGCAAAGGTCCTAGAAAAGCAATTGCTGGTAAAAAGAAATAAGATAAAGGAGGGATAAAGCGTGGCTAAAAAAGTTGTTAGAACTAAAAGAAAAGAAAAGAAACATATTGAATCCGGTGCGGCTCATATTCGTTCTACATTCAATAACACTATCGTAACTTTGACAGATACAAACGGTAATGCGTTGTCTTGGGCTTCCGCTGGTGGCTTGGGCTTCCGTGGTTCTCGTAAATCCACTCCATTTGCTGCTCAAATGGCTGCTGAACAAGCTGCTAAAGCTGCAATGGAACATGGCCTTCGCACTGTTGAAGTATTCGTAAAAGGTCCTGGATCCGGCCGTGAAGCTGCAATCCGTGCTTTACAAGCTGCAGGTCTTGAAGTTACTTCCATTAAAGACGTAACTCCAATTCCTCACAATGGTTGTCGCCCTCCAAAACGCCGTCGTGTATAATTTATAGCGACCGATATGATACGGTGCTATAATTAACTATGAACGTGTGTTATATAGGAGGATGTTCCTGATGAGCGAAGAAAAGAAACTTAAAATCGAGAAAGTGGACATCGCCGATGGCGGTCGTTATGGTAAGTTCGTATGTGAACCATTAGATCGTGGTTATGGTATCACTCTCGGTAATAGCTTACGCAGAATTTTGCTTTCATCCTTGGATGGGGCAGCTATCACCTCTATCAAAATTGATGGAGTTCTTCATGAATTCTCTACTATTCCTGGTATTCGCGAAGACGTTACGGATATCATCCTTAACTTAAAGCAATTGTGCATCAAAGTTGAAGAAGAAACACAATTACCTTTGGAAGTTCATTTTGACTTCCAAAAGGATGGAATATTGACAGCTGCTGATTTGGCTGAACAATTCCCACCAGAGGTAGAAGTATTGAATCCTGAACTCGTGATTGCGACAATGGATGAGACAGCTCATCTCGTTATGGCCGTAGTAATCGAACGAGGTAAAGGCTATGTTCCTTCAACGAAGAATAAAAAAGATACTGATGTTATTGGTTGTATTCCAATCGATTCCATCTTCTCTCCAATTCTTCGTGCTAAATACGAAGTGAGTGATGTTCGTGTAGGCAATGAAATGGACTTCGACAAACTTACATTAGAAGTTTGGACTGATGGCTCCATTACTGCTGCTGATGCAGTGGCAAAATCTGCTGCCATTATGATTGGTTATTTAGGGAACTTCACTAAATTAGCGCATTCTGCAGATGTTGTAGATGTAAACACTGGTGAAGGCGGTATCGTTATAGATCCAGTAGGTTCCGATAATGAAGAACCAGCTGTAGATGACGGCCCAGCAAAGATTTCCATCGATGAGTTGGAACTCTCTGTTCGTGCGTATAACTGCTTGAAACGTGCTGGCATTAATACTATTGCAGACTTGCTAGACAAAACCATTGATGACTTAGGAAAAGTTCGCAACTTAGGTAAAAAATCTATCGATGAAATTGAGGAAAAACTCAATAATCATCCAGGTGGTTTTCAACTTAAACAAAAAGGCGAATAAGGAGGAAGACGAATGTACAGAAAATTAGGCCGCGACAGCTCCGCTCGTAAAGCGTTGTTCCGTAGCATGTTAACATCTTTCTTCCAATATGAGCGTATTGAAACGACTGAAGCTAAAGCGAAAGAACTTCGTTCTTTAGCTGATCAAATGGTAACTTTGGCTAAACGTGGTGATCTTCATGCACGTCGCCAAGTTCTTGCATACCTCATGGATGAAAGTGTAGTAAAAAAATTGTTTGATACAATTGCTCCAAAATATGCAGACCGTCAAGGCGGTTACACTCGTGTAATCAAAACTGGTCTTCGCAAAGGTGACGCTGCACCTTTGGCTATTATCGAGTTAGTTTAATCAAACTCATACGGTGTTGTAACTTATGTTGCAGCACCGTTTTTTTATTGTCAATTTTATGGTACAATCGACTAGTATAATATCGTAATATGTTAGCAGTTATCGTAAAGGATGAATATGTATTGTCAACCTTTTGCATAATATCTAAGACATTATTAAATTCAAGTTCTATTAAATAGGATAAATTGAAATATGGGGATTATGCACAACATGAGTATGATAGATGATGCAAATGGTTCTACTTTCATAGAAACGAAATTGACTAGAAAGATATGAGGTTATCCATGAATGAACAAGACATTATGATTGAGGTCAATCATATGAGTCATATTTATACTGATGAAAACGGCAATGATGTACGTGCCTTGGATGATGTGAATCTATCCATTAAGCGTGGTGAATTTGTTTGTATCATTGGCACTAATGGCAGTGGTAAAAGTACGCTTGCCAAGCATTTTAATGTGTTATTACAACCTAGTGAAGGTCATATCAATGTATGTGGCTTTGATACGCGGGATGAAGCGCATATTTGGAATATTCGCCAACATGTAGGAATGGTATTCCAAAATCCTGATAACCAAATCGTAGCGGCCGTTGTAGAGGAGGACGTTGCCTTTGGTCCAGAAAACTTAGGTATTCCTAGTGCAGAAATTAGACAACGTGTCGATGCAGCGTTAGCTGCTGTTAATATGACTGAATATAGAGAACATGGTCCCCATTTATTATCGGGCGGACAAAAACAACGTATTGCTATCGCAGGTGTATTAGCGATGAAGCCTGATTGCATCGTTCTTGATGAACCAACAGCGATGCTCGATCCAAAAGGTCGCCGCGAAGTGCTTGAAACAGTTCACAAGCTCAATAAGGAAGAGGGCATTACGATTGTATATATTACGCACTTCATGGAGGAAGCTGTTACGGCAGACCGAGTTGTGGTTATGAAAAATGGTGTGAAATTACATGATGGTACGCCTCGTGAAATTTTTAGCCATGTAGATACTTTAAAAGGGCTGGGCCTCGATGTACCGGTAGCCTCTGAGATTGCTTTCAAATTGAATGCTAAAGGTTATGAAGTGGGTAAGAGTATCATTAATAATGAAGAGTTAGCAAAGGGGCTTAAAGGCTCAAAGTTAGGCAAGCAATTATCCGCTATACACTCAACAGATGCTCCAAGAGGGGAGGGAACCCATTAATGGCGATTGTGTTAGATAATATTACATATACCTACGGCATGGGTACCCCTTTTGAAAAAACTGCGCTTCGTGGTGTATCACTTACCATTGAAAATGGGGAGTTTCTAGGTGTTATCGGTCATACTGGTTCCGGTAAATCCACCTTTGTACAACATCTAAATGGGCTATTACATCCTACAACTGGTACAGTTACTGTCAATGGTGTAGATATTAGCGCCTCCACAGAGGAAGCTAAAAAAATGCGTCATAAGGTGGGGATGGTATTCCAGTATCCAGAGCATCAATTGTTTGAAGAAACCATCGCTCAAGATATCGCCTTTGGTCCTAAAAATTTAGGGCTTAGTGCTGATGACGTAGACGAGCGTGTGCGAGATGCGATGAAGTTCGTAGGACTCGATTATGACACATATGCAGAACGTTCTCCCTTCCATTTATCTGGCGGTCAAATGCGCCGCGTGGCTATTGCTGGCGTAGTGGCTATGGATCCAGATTTTCTCGTGCTCGATGAACCATCTGCTGGTCTTGATCCATTTGGACGGGAAGAAATCTTTGAAGAAATCATTCGACTTCATAAAGAAAAGGGAATCACTGTAATTCTTGTATCTCACAATATGGAAGATATTTCTCGCATGGCTTCTCGTCTTGTAGTACTCGATAAAGGGCGTATCGTTCTCGATGGTGAACCGATGGACATCTTTAATAATCATCGTGATGAATTACAGGCTGTCGGTGTAGATGTACCGCCAGTGTCCGTTACCATGGAATATTTGCGCGAACAAGGTCTTGATGTGTCTAATCGCGTACTATCTGTAGATGATGCGGTGCAAGCAATTCTCGAAGGAGGTAACCATGTTAAATAATATAACTATTGGTCAATACTTCCCAGGAAACTCTTTTTTGCATCGCATGGATCCACGCGCAAAGATTATTGCTACTACCATATTCGTTGTAGCCATATTCTTGGCGAATTCTCCATTGGCATATGGCGTTGTAGGTGGGTTTACCATCTTTGCAATGTTGTTATCACGTTTGCCGTTACGTCTGATGTGGTCTGCTATCAAACCGCTTTGGATTATCATCGTATTTACTATGGGGATTCATATTTTTACGACACCAGGCAATCCAATTTTTCAATGGGGGATTATCAATATTACCGACCATGGCGTGGCAATGGGCCTTCAAATGGCGGCACGCTTAATCTTCTTAATCTTGTTTTCTTCTTTGTTGACCTATACCACATCACCAATTCGCTTAACTGATGGGATTGAGCACTTGCTCAATCCATTCCGTCGCATAGGTGTTCCTGCTCATGAGCTCGCCATGATGATGACTATTGCGCTGCGTTTCATCCCTACCTTATTGGATGAGACGGATCGTATTATGAAAGCACAATCTGCTCGTGGGGCAGACTTTGTGACAGGCTCTATCATTCAACGCGCAAAAAACATGGTGCCACTTTTAGTGCCATTATTTATTAGTGCGTTTCGACGGGCCGATGAATTAGCTATCGCTATGGAGGCGCGTTGCTATAGAGGTGGCGTCAATCGTACACGTATGAAAGAATTACAAGTTACCTATGTCGATTATATTGGCGTCGGTGCTGTTGTCTTGATTACGATTATACTTATTGCATTATGGTGGCTTGGCCTATGAGAAATATACGAATCATAGTGGCTTATGATGGTACAGATTTAGCAGGTTATCAAAAGCAACCTAATGATAAGGGGTTAACGGTACAAGGTTGTTTGGAATATGGTTTATCACGTATTTGTAATGAACCCATTCAAATTTATGGTGCCTCTCGTACGGATGCAGGTGTACATGCTAAATTTCAAGTTTGTACATTTCAAACGTCGGGGACTATACCAGTAGAAAATATTCCTCGTGCTATGATAGCTCATATTCCTAAGGATATAGTCGTTCTAGAAGCGGTAGAAATTCCGCTAGATTGGAAGCCACGGTGGAATATATACGGTAAAGAGTATGTATATACGATTCATAATCAGCTTATTGCAGATCCTTTGACGCAGCGATATCATTGGCATGTGAAAAAGCCCTTAAATATTGCTCGTATGCAGGCTGCAGGTAATGAACTAGTAGGTACGCATGACTTTACAACCCTAAAGGGAACGAACTCAACTCCGGCGGATCCTGTAAAGACAATTATGGGAATTCGTGTTGAGGCCCGAGGTTCACAGGTGACGATTTCTGTGATTGGTGATGGTTTTTTATATCATATGGTCCGCAATATTGCAGGTTTACTTGTAGATATAGGTCTTGGTCGTCGCAAGGTTGAGGCTATTAAAGGATATTTAGCCGCTAAAGACCGGCGTGCTATAGGGAAAACTGCACCTGCTCAAGGCTTATGTTTAGAAGAAATATTCTTTACTGAAGAGCGACAACAAGAGGTATTACGGAATAAATATTTTAGATTATTCGAGAATAAATATTCTATATAATATTATATAGACTCTTTTTTTGATGTGAAAGTATAAAACGTTGAGCATAAATACTAAAAGGATACTACTTCAAAAGTAGTATCTTTTTTTTCTTATAATTTTTAGTTATAATACCTTAATTTATACCTATTATTAT
>OJWG01000154.1_pt1 | contig 24368 bp, 29 predicted proteins | sample 1600401 | NCBI WGS metagenome assembly OJWG01 (sample SAMN04436829, study PRJEB24849) | human gut metagenome | biome: human gut; feature: NICU; material: stool | host: Homo sapiens | place: USA: Saint Louis, MO | collected 2011-07-21 | reverse complement strand
ATTGGATTTACATCAAAAATAAATAAAAATGATATAGTCAAGTTAATAATCAACAATAAAGAAGTAAAAATAAAATAAAAATCAACCCCTGGTGGATTAATTACCCAGGGGTTATTAAATTAGTTAGTGCACACTATTTCAATGTGAAACTCAACGCCATCAGGAAGTTCTGATACCTTAATAATATTATTGGTTTCGTTGTTTAAAATATTAAAGAATGCTTTTCCAGACAAGGAGCCAGACTGATTATATAATGGAATGAGAGAGTACCTCCACCCTCTGTTTTGTGTCAACGATTGTGTGAAAATGTATGGTCTCCAATTCTCTACGCCTTGCCCATATTCAATAATAATATTGTAATCATCATTTGTATCATTGGTTATTTTATTTACTCCACAGGGCTTATATGCGTCAGTGTTAATAACAAAAGTTCCATTTTTCTTTGAAATATTACATATTCTTCTAAGTCCAACAGCATTGACTTCATGTGACTTTGTTGATTCAAAAATATTTGAAAATGTATTGAAATTAATAAGGGACGGCTCTAAGTTTGTTACTATTTTATTATCCCTGCCGTCAGCACCTCGAACATCAACCAAATATTTCCCTTGAGCTCCGTAGTAACTGTAATCCCACACGAAGTGTTTGAAAATATTCATACCACCACCATCTACTTGCACTGCCCAAACGCTTGTAGATGTCCATTGTTGGATTGATTCAAATTCAAGGTTACCTATTTGAGTGTGATATGCATATTGACCATCTATCTTAGGAACACACTTACAGACAATTCCATTGTCTGCAAGTATTACATTATTCTTGAAGTTACATGCCGTAATCCAGTTTGTTACTTCTGTATATGCAGCGTCATCTGTTGGTTCGTATGCTTCGATGTATAACCCATACTTTCCGTACTCTAAATGCAACCCGTTAAAATTACACCAGCATACTGAATTCCAGCGTCGATCTTTGTTGTCGTCGTTAGACCCATCACGCACGTTATCCATGCGGATACGGAGAGAAGTACCAAGACGCTCCGTCCAATTAGGCCAGAGCTTTACATTCTCAATTGTTAAATTTCGCAGATTATTTTTACCGAGGACTAGAGCTACATTATGATCCCATCCAGTAAGCGATGGGTCAACCTCTATTCTACCGCCACCGCGTTTATCACTCCTGAATGAAATGCCATCAGTTTCAAAGACAAACATATCATCACGCAAGGTCTGATTGATAATTTGTGCTCCATCTTTGAAGAAGAAGCTTTTACGTACATTAATCTGCGTGTTGCAATAGAAGTGACCTCGTGGAATTATTACCGTATTCACCCTGGCGATTTCTTGCAATTTATTAATGCGCGGACCCGCATCTTCCCGAATGCGACACCCAACAGTTCTGATATCAACATCCCCGTAGGTTAACATAGACGCCGTTAACCCATTGCTCAATGCAATATCAATGATGCCATTAGCCGCAACGTTGGTTACTGTATACTCAGCCTCCCCACCATCATTGATCGTGTAATATCCGCGTGTTTTAACCGTTGCCCCAAGCGGCAGTGATGTTTCCGCTACCATTTCAGCGACATTATCGAACACGCGAAGGTAGTTTTCTGTCAGTCCACCAACAAAGGTGAACCCGTTATCCGCTTTCAAATCAGTTCTCAGGTTAGCTCCGCCGATATCAATCCACGCCCCTTTACCGATACCACCTGTTGATTCGGGAGTTGAGCCAGCCGGAACAACCTTAGGCAAATAACCATCCCAGCGATAATATTCACCGGTGGTTTCATCACGCAGAATCTGATTGCGCTGGGTGATCTCATTGTTTGGCAGTTGCGCTCCCTGCTGGAAACTATCAACGGTGATGTAACCAGCTGAAATTATTGCCTGATTCATATCGACTTTGAATCGCAAAACAAGCTGGTCGAACATCCATTTCATGCCTTCGATAGTCATATGGCAGCGGCCAAACCGGTCTTTATATTCGTGTTCCAGCGATGTCACGAACTCGTCAATTTTGCCTGAGTTAAATTTCAGGTCGCGCGGTGCTTCACTCGGTACTGCATTTTGAGTAGGGATAGTAGCCATGTGCCTTTTCTTCCAATAAAAAAGCCAGCACTGAGGCTGGCTTGTTGGTTTGAGTGTTATGTCAGACGTTATAGTCTGCTTTCGGTGCGAAATACTCGCTTGCGGTGATAGAGAATGTGCCGTCTGCGTCCGGTTTCTTGTCGGAGACTACCCAGCGCATGGCATCCATTTCAGTGACGGTTGATATGATGTATCGTGACGGCGACTGAACATTATGACCGTCATAGATATTGAGCTGGATATCAGGGATATCGGCAATAAAGCCCTTATCCGTATCAGCTCGCGCCCGCGCCGGATATTCTCCGGATGAATTACCCAGGTGATCAGTGATGCTCACCACCATGTCGCCGGAAAACTCAATGCGCTCACTGGTACTGAACACATTCCCGTTTCTGCCGGTGATGTGTCCGCCCTGCTGATTGCTGTCGTAGCTGTCTGCCACCAGTACCATATCGCCGGGATAAACATAGTCACCGTCTGCCAGTGTTTGCAGGCTGATGCTTGTCCGCTGGCTGATCAGTCTGTCCATTTCCAGTAATGCACGGTCAGTGGCCTGATACTCGTTACGGCATCCGTGCAGGGTGATTTTGTTCGGACTTTTTGCCGCTCCTTTCACCACTGCACCGTTTTCGATACGGTACTTCAGATAGGTTTTTTTGTTGGTTCGCGGGTTAACGTATTCAACCTCAACGCCGTCATTCCCGCCCGGCAGCGACATATCGTATGAGATACGAAAGTTATTGCCGGTGATATTTGACCGGTTAAACACCGCTGCCGGATATTTTCGTTCTTCCTCCCGGGAGAATGTCAGCACGCCGTTGTCAAAGAATGCTGTCACCCGCGCCACGTTGCAGATTGTCTCGATGCGCTGGCCGAGCGATACATCCTCATCATCAAATGTGTAATCGAAGTACCCGAGGCGCTTGTCAGACAGCCCTGCGTAAATCTCATACAGTCCGTGCAGGTCGATAGTGTTCTCCGGCTGCTTGCCGGTAACCAGCCACGTATGCGCCACGGCATCAGCAAATGAGCGTGACGGCCGTTCTGTGTAATCCACTTTACGGCTGACCATGTCATAACTGATCACATGCCGAGTCACCAGCGCGTTATATTTGCGCTCACGCGAGCTTGTCGGGTTCTCTGTCGCCCTTACGGTCACACGGACAAGAGTATCGTCATTATGCTTCTCATTGAGCCTGCGGCGGATGATGTGGGCCTTCTCCAGTTTCAGGATGCTGTGGTCATTACTGTTTTCCAGTCTGGTTAACTGGAATGCATATCGACCGTACCCACCTTGTGGTGTGAATTTCTCCGTTTTGTAATAGTTTTTTGTCTTTGGTGCTGCCGGGAATCCACGGTTATATGATTCCCTGGTGCCTGGAATTTCCTCGTTGTCGTCGTTTACCTTCCAGAATTCCATTCTGGCATTCGCGTAATCATTCTCGCCAAGCTGGGCGTTTATATGGATCCACAGTTGCCCGCCTTCCATTGGTGAGAAGAACGGCCCGACTGTCAAATACTGGTTATCATAGAGAATGAACTTCGTGGTATTAACAACAGCATTCGGCGGCAGTGCGGCAAGGTCATTACCGGAAAGGCTGGTGAAGAAGAACTCGTAATACTTTTTCGGCAACACGATTGATCCGTCATCTGTTTTTTTCGCCTCAGATAGATAAGCATCAACTTTGATGTCTTTTGTCACGTTACCGGTTGGTGTGCTGTACGAAACACTCACGGTCATGGATACTGAGCGTGGTTTGATGATGTCATAGAAATAATCGAACTCATCTTGCCTGGCGATTTTAATCATCGCCTCGCCGCCCTTTATCTCACCGGAAATAACCTCATTCGCCGTTGCCTGATACTGCGGTATTTCATCACTTTCATTTGGTCCCGGCACTTCCTGCCCGTCAACATCGTGAAATTCAAACCCCTCAAATATCTCAGGGATATTTTCACCGGGCTGAAATATCTGATAACTGGCACCATCCAGTGCGGTTAATTCTGATTCCGAGTATTTCACGTTTTCGATATCAAATTTCCCGATACCGAAATTCATCCACTCTGTGACCTTCTTCTTGTTGTCGATGTACTCAAACAGTGATTGCTGAATCAGATCAGGATATGCCCTCACCTGTCCGTGAATTTCCGGTCGTGCCTGGTATGTTCTGGCGACATTGGTTTGCCCGGTGAGCCGGTTGTTCGGACTGTCTTTAACGTTAGCGTCTGCTGATGTGAATGACGGCGTTTTTGGTGCCAGAAAAGAGAAGACCTTCGACACCAGTTTGAATATCGGGCTTAACAGGTCTCCAATTGCACCGCCTTTCGGCTGGTCAAATACCTGAATGTGATGAGATTCAGTGACAACAAAATCAAGGCTGTCACCCTCAGTCAGCTGCACACCATTGACCATGATCACAACGTCGCTGCTGATGCTCTGTTCTTTCAGCCAGTCAAAAAAAAGAGAGCCGGATTTTACTTCGACTCTCTCTTTTGGCGTTCCCGGCAGGCGCTGAATTTCAATTACCGGCATAAGTCATAAACTCCACTTTGCTGTAAATCCGCTGAATGGTCAGCAATCTGTCCAGACGGACGTGTCCGTTATCACCACGGCTGTGCAGAACCATTCCGCCGAGCACAACGCCGACATGAACCGGCACTGAACCGTCATAGGCCACAAATATCCCGCCACTTACCGGATGTTCTTCCGGCTTCCAGAAATTCACCTCATTTTGATAACAGGTCATAAAATCACTGTCAGATTCATAACCGCTGTCGTGATGAATTTCAGCACCAACAACGTGCCGGTAATAGAGCGTTACCAGCCCCCAGCAGTCACACGCAGTAAACGAACATGCCCGGTTAACCCACGGCACCCCGATCATCCTGTCTGTAAATTCGTCTGTCGTCATGCAGCCTCCAGCCCCGGCCACTCCTGCGGCTCATAAATTCGTCCGACATTCTTGTTCAGCGGATTGGTCATCGAAAGTGTCATTGATACCGCTTCCGCGTCCAGTGATACATCCTTTGCAAACAGCTTCCAGCGCACGATTGCTGTGCCTTTGTCTGCCTCATCAAAAAGCCGGTACGTCACCTCGACCGGCACCATCCGTGAATATGACCGCCATGCTTTCAGTTTCTGCTTAAACTCATGCGCCACACGGCTAAATTTCACGCTTGCGTCGATGATCGGCGTTTTACTTTGCTGACTCTCAGACATCTCAAAGTTACACGGCAGGTATTCAATACCGCCGAGTGCCTTCGGGAAAATCTGGTGAGTGATCAGGTAAATGTCGCCGAACGATGGGTGTGATAGTTGGAGTGTTTCGTACAGGATGCGGTTTGGTCGTTGTGCGCGGAACTCACGCAATGTCGGCATTATCCCTCCTTACACCGTGGCAGTGTTTCAGTGACAATGACATCCAGCCAGTTGCCGAACGGCGGCGGAAATTCGATAATCACATCACCGAACTCGTCATCATCGTTATGCAGGTTTTTACAGATAACCTGACCAGTCCATGTAACCGACGCACCGTTAACGCTGGTCTGCACTGGGTAGGACACGAAGTGCAGTTCCTGCTCCTGCAATCCGCTGCCGCCGATGTCGATTTTCATCCGGAACCACCGGTTACAGTTATCCAGATAATCAGGATGGCGCAGCCACTGAGCAAACGCCCGCTCCTGTACCAGCGTGAATATCCAGGTGACATTCCATACCGTTTTCAGGTCATCGGTCAGTTTCTGGAATATCGGTGCGCCGAACTGTGGCTGATCTGTCATGTAACCGGTGTCGATGGTCATGTTTTTGTCTGACTTCTGTGCCAGAGGAAGCCAGTCAGGATAGTCGATAATCATCTCACCCTCGCAGATGCTGTTGTGTTTCGTGTGATGGCGCTGTGCATCGGTCCCTTGTTGTCCATGTCCGCGATAAACACATCTATGGTCATGCCGTTACTGTCCTGTCTGGCCTGAGCATCAATCCTGCTGCCGCCGGATGAATAGTCATTGATATTCACCGTCACCGGAATCTGTCCGCCGCCGATATCACGGTTACTGATTACCTTACCGTTATCGCCGGGGATCATGTACTGGTTGCCGTTTGACGCTTTGAATATCTCCGGCTTTCCGCCCTCACCAACCCGGTACATTTCACCAGCAGATACAGGGCCACCATCTTTACGCGCTCCGGCAATCGTCAGTGCTTTCATCCCGATACTGGTTGCCGCTCCGGTCGCCTGTGCCGCAGTATACGCACCAAGACCACTCGCGGATGCTGCCCCCATTGTTGCGATAGATGCCGCAATAGCCGCCGGAGTCCATGCAGCTAATGCCGCTGCGCCGCCAGCAACAGCTGCTGATGCATTTGCCGCCTGAGTGGCAACACCCAATGTCTGGCCGAGGATGAAGTTTTTAGCCATCTCCACGCCAACCTGTACGATGGAGTTGACCACGCTGTTAAGCATGGTGTTACCCAGCGACCGCGCAGCATCACCCCAACTCATGGTTTGAGTGATAAGGCCGGTGATAGCGTTGGACGCATTCCCGGAGAGAGAATCAACTGCGGATGTGAGCATGTCATAGCCCAGGCTTTGCTGACTCAGCAGTTGCCACTGTGCTGCAATTTGCTGCTCCTGATACTGTTTATCCTGTGCGGTTTTCAGCGCCATATACTGTGCATCGGTAGCTTGTTTTGCGGCTATATACTGGTCATGGCTGATTTGCCCGTCCTGCTGCGACTTCTTCAACAATGCCTGTTCTGCCTGATAGTACGATTCCATCAGTGCCAGCTTCTGAGCATTTTCGTTAGCCAGTGCCTGAACTGGGTCAATTTTTGCCCGATTCTCAGCGACAATATTCACCTGACCATTTGATGTTTCTTCTGATATTTTGCGCGAATACTCAGCGTATATCGCCGCCCTGCGTTGCTGATATTGCTCTTCGGTAACCAACTTACCTTTCAGTTGTCGCTCAAGTTGCTCCTGAGCCAGTTTCATATCCTGATCGGCTTTCACCCTAGGATTCTGCTCAAAGGCATCTTTCCGGTCTTTTATCTTCTGAGTGAGGTCGTACTCCTTACCGGCAAGTTCAGTTATTTCGGCTATCTGTGCTGCATTAGCCTTTGACCCAAGCTTCTGCACTGCCTCAAGGATTGCTGCCTCACGGGAAAGCCCTTTAGTTTCCAACTCTGCAACCTTCGTCGCATTAGCCAGGTCAGTTATCTTCTGTTTGAGCTTTTCGGCTTCTGTAGCTTCTTTTGCTGCTGCGCTGGCTGCTGCTTTCGATGTGCGAACTGTTTCCTTTTTGGCATCAGCAAGATCATAACTTCTGGCTGCTTCATTCTCTATTTGCTGCATTTGAGTCGAGTCAGCCTTGACTCCTGCTTCTTCAGCTTTCTGCTTTGCGGTGGCGATAGCCCTCTGACGATCATCTGTTATTGCCAGGAGCTCATTTTGCTTGCGAAGATTTTCCAGTAACTTATCGCCATCCTGACTGCGCTCAACAGTCAATGATGTTGCGTTAAATCTCTGCTTTGCCCTTGTGGCGTCTTCAAGATTTAACCCGTACGCTTTAAGTGCTGCACTGGCATTCGGCAACACAGAGCCTGATTGAGCCTTGAGAAGATCAGCGCCTTGCAGTAACTCACCGTTGAGTTTAGCCTGCATCAGTCCTGTTGAGTTTAATGTGCGCGAATACTCAGTTGTTTTTGTATCTAATTCAGCCTGCTTTATCTTTATTTCATTGAGTATTTTGGCTCTGTCACTTTCCGCCCCGGCAAGGCTGTAGTTCCTTTCCCCTGCCTTTTTGTACCTCTCATTCAGGCTGTCTATTTCGCTGCCAAGCTCTTTAATTTCATCTTTTTGAGTAGACATATGCTGAGTGGCTTTCGCTATCATTCCCTCAAGCTGAACGCGGTTCATGCCCTGCATTTTTTCCGTCAGTCCCTCAAGCTCATCAGCAAACTTTGATGCCTCCTGCCTGGCCTCTTCCGTTTTCTGGAAAAAGTAATAAACCGCAGCACCGGCCAACATGGCGGCACCTGCCGGCCCACCTATCGGCGCAAGCAACCAGTTCATGGATTTCAGTGCATTAGCCATTGTCAAACCAGTAGCGGCCACCCTGGCCTGAGATGCACTCAGTGTATTGTTCGCCTGCGCAGCAATGATGGCTGCATTGCTGTACGCTGTTTTCAATCTTGTAACGTTAGCCAGCGCTGTAGCCTCTGCCGCCGACCCTCTGGCGACCTGATATTCTGCCCTGGCAAGATTTAGCGCTGACATTGCCGCGTCTCTGTCTGCCACTGTTTTTCTCACAAGCACAGCTGCTGCATCACGTTCAGCCACTGCCGCCTGTCTTGATGCGGCCGCACCAGCCATTGTGTCACGAGCTTTTTTAACTTGCGCAGCACCAGCCAGCGCCAGTGCACCGGCGTACCTTGAGCCAATAACCCCGGCAGCAATAACCAGAATATTTGTCAGAGAATCAAGGTTTTCACTTACCACCACCACTGAGTCATTAAAACCGCCGATGAACGACTGAACAGTCGATGAGTTACCGAAAAACTTAGTGATGTTATTACCAGCCTCCTGTAATGCCTGAGACATGGTCTGAGTGGTTTTCGAAAACTCCTCGCCAATGGCTGCGCCCTGCGACAAAAGTCCGTTAACTACCACGTCAGTGGTCAGCTTTCCTTCTGCGGCCATTGCGCGTAACTGCCCGATGCTGACCCCCATAGAATCAGCGAGAGCGACCATCAACCGACTTCCCTGTTCGGAAACTGAGTTAAATTCCTCGCCGCGCAGCACGCCGGACGCAATACCCTGTGACAACTGAATGATGGCGTTTTCAGCTTCCTGAGCTGTGGCGCCTGAAACAATGAAGCCCTGGTTAATAATGGTTGTCAGTTTCGCCAGATCTTCCGCTGACGTGTTGTACTGCCGTGTTCCGCGCTCAAGGCGAGCATACAATGTTGCCGTGGCATCAAGGCTTGACCGGGTGTCCTGAGAGATATTGAATACACGTTCAGTCACTTCAACTAACGATTCACTGGCACGGACAGAGTTCGATAGTTTGTTGTTGAGAACCGTCCAGGATTCGGCGTAGCTGGCAACAGCAGAAGCAGATAAATACGCAGTCAGTGACGCAGCAACCCTCGACAGTGAGGACATTGATCGCTCAGTGCCATTGACGGCGGTCGTTGTGCGGTTAAATCCGCCCTCCATATTCCGCAGCCGCTGATCCAGTTGACGTTGTGATGTCAGCAACTGAGCAACATCCATCTGCACCTGATATACGATTTCACCGACGTTTGCCATTTACCGGCTCCTTAAAATGAAAAACCGCCAAACGGCGGATGTGTTAAATCTTCTTCCTGCTCACCAGCCGACGCTTGCCCTTAATCAGGTCATCGTTGCGTACATCATCGGCTTTGGTGATAGCCTCATACTCATCTTTCGTGAAACCTTTCTCATCGGGATATTTCGCCTTCAGCATCATCACGAACTCAGTCATTGTGAGTTGTTCCGCTTCGCTGCGGGTGATGTTGAAATGCACACGGGCGGCACTGATGTAATCGACGGCGCGGAACTCGTCGGAGTATTCGTCTTTACCTTCGTTGCGCTGGAGTTTGCGCACCTTGGTCTTGCCGATAATGCCGTGGGTCATTAGCTCGCGCGCCAGCAGGATGATATCGCGATAATGCATAGCGCCGCGCCGGTACACCATGCCGGATTTTCCAACCCGCCATTCACCGATAACCTCAGAACAGTCATCGTTACAACATGCCTGCATCACGTCCATTGCTGTCGATAAAATGCTGCGCCCATAAACCGGTTTATTTAACAGTGCAATCAGCCATTCAGGAACCACTCCGTAAGCGTCTACGGCAGACTCTATAATTTGTTGTACCTCTGAGCCATTTAATCGCGTAAACGCACTCACAATCTCTTTAGGCTCACCGATTCGCGTCATGGCATCCAGTGACGGGCGAAACAGGTAATCATTTTCGGCAGTGGATATCACCATCTCGCCGTATTCTAAACGCGGTGTCATATATCCTCCTGAACATTATCAAGGGCACCCGGAGATACCCTTTGTAATATTTAGGCCGCAGTGACTGTAACGACACATTTCGCCGTCTTACCGCCATCTTCCGATGTGACAGTGATATTCGCGGCGCCAGCGGCAACACCGGTGACGGTGACAACATTCAACAATTTACTGACGGTAGCAAAATTAGGCTTATCGCTGACCACCTCGTAATTTTTGTTTGTCGCGTCAACCGGATTAAATCCAACCGTGAATGTTGCAGTTTCACCGGCTTTCACAGTCAGTGTCGCAGGGTTGGCAGTGACGCTCTGCACCACGATTTCTTCCTGTAACCACTCAAAGCTGTCAGCGTCTGCTACTTTCAGCTCACCGGAATACGTGGAGATTTCTTTGGTCGGGAACTCCATCGACCATGATGTGAAGTTCATGTACCCTTGAATCACATCACTACCGTCGCCTTTCATATCGAGCTGCACCCAATATGACGGCTGACGGCTGGCCTTGACTTCAGCAAGAATTTCTTTGGCGATATCAAAAGCAGACGTGGAGCCATCAGCACCTTTTCGCTTCAGCTCACCATCAAACTTAATGGTTAAATCCAGACCGGTCACGATAGCTTCGGTCAGCCCTTTTGTGTCGTCTGCTTTGGAAGTAACCGTTTCGGTACCATAATCAAGCCCTTTGCTGGTCAGTGCGCCGAGACGCAGAAACGCGGATTGGTCAGGAACTGTGCCTGGGCAACCGGGCGCGATGCGGAGAATTCCCGCATTACCCATCACCAGGCCTTTATCATCAGGGCATTGTGCCATGTTGTAACCTCTTTATTTGCAAATAAAAAAGGCCGCATAAGCGACCTGTTTGAAGTGTGTTTGTTTATGATGTACAGCGGAAAGCTAATTGCATGATGAACCGGCCTTCTTCTGTCGGTACCGGCTTAGGCATGCCGCCAAGGTTGTAAACTGAGTTGAGTTCGCAATCGTCCGGAAACTCGGATACGAAACTGAGAATGTCTTTCGCCCTGGTTAATACCGGCTCCGGATCATTCTGTGCGGACACCAGAATCAGCATCACATTGTCATCTGCGCCAAGGTCAGCAAATCTTCCGCTGCCGCCGTCAGGCTGAATAACGGCATATTGCTGTGTGCGCGACTCTGGTTCTTCCGTCCATGTCAGGTACTGAACAGTGAAATCATCCAGCAGGCCGACGCGGTTCAGATAACGCTCAAACGCTTCGTGTATCATATGCGCATCTCCTGATGCATGGCCGCTTCAATCTCATCGCGACTCTCTTCAAATCCCAGCGTAAGGAACTCTTTTCGCGCAGTGGCACGACGGAATGTCTGCTTAACTTTCGGATCATGTACAAATACCGCGTAGTTCGCAGAATATCCGACACGTCCGGTAACGCGGGTGCCGTTAACTGTGATTTCACGGAACTGAGAGTTGATAAGCGTGGATGTGTCGATAGGCGTGAACAGCGTGGCCTGAGCACCGCCAATCAGCATTGCTGCCTGTATTGCGCGTGTAACTTTGCGCCCTGTGATATTGCCGACCAGTGCATTGATATTGGCGCTGACCTCTGCGATACCTCTGATTTTTGCCGCCATATCACACCGCCGTTATCAGGGTGTAATCATCCGCTATGTGTTCGAATACATCCTCATCGCGTTTGATGAATTTGATTTCGTCAGCACCAGCAGATACCGGATCACCTGAGAGCCTTCCGATAGCGATAAAATCACCTTTCTTCGCATCAGCGTACTCAGTCCAGAACACCATTTTGATAGTGATTTCAGAGCCGATATCAATCTTTCCGCCCTTAAGCTCGCTACCATAGCCACACAGAAAATGGACCGGTTCCGAAAATTCGGGCTTACCGTATCTGTCCTTTCCGGCAAGCCGCCACAACGTAGCCCATGAGGTATACGCCCAATTAGCAACTGAACTCATTGATACCCCCCGACCACACCGAAGAAGCCAACCGTTTTGCTCGACAACGGCAAATCAGAGAAACACCCGGCACTGTCCCATGCGCGGATCTGGTTCAGCAGATAATCAGTACCGGCAGAATCATATGCGAAAGAACGAGACGCCCCGTTAGGAGCGCTCTGTGATGATATCTTTCGTGCGCCAGACAGCGAGGCCAACCGGACAGCGGTGTAAATCAGCAGCAGTTTCTGCGTGGTTTCGTCGTAGTTGGCTTCGAGACACCCGGACTTTGCATTAACCTGACTCAGTAACAGCGACAGCACAGAATCAGGCAATGTAAACCCGAGTTCAGCAATCATCGGCTTTACGTCATCAAGAGTTATCTGCATTATTTTTTACCGTTAGGTTTTGCCTTTGGCTGTTCAGAATCATCGTTACCAGGCGATGCAACTTCAATATCACCCGATGCGATAATCTCAACCAGACCGGCCTTTTCCCATTCTTTCGCGCTTTCATCTGACATTGTCAGTTGGCTACCGGCTTCCACAGGCTGGAAACCGGCACCGGCGAAGAAGTTATTTGAAACTACTTTTACCAGTGCCATAAATCCCCCTTATGCGCCTTTCGCGTGAACAACTGAGAAGTGGCCGCTGATGTCCTGTTTAACCATCAGACCGGCAGCGCCCCATGTGCGCCATACGTAATCAGAGTTATAGAACTGGCGCGGGTCTGCGACAGTACCGAACGCCTGACCGACAATCGGAGCGATAACACCGGCACCCAGCGGCACGATCAGCATTTCATTGCCTTTCAGCTCGTAATCTTCTTTGATGTCTTTGATGCCGGTGATTTTCTTCACTTCGTCCAGAATGGTGCGGGTCTGGTTAACGTCGAAATACACGCTCTCCCAATTCGACAGGATTTCACCTGACACATACCAGGTCTGCTCACCGTATTGCAGGTTTTGCAGTTTCAGCACATCACGCAGTTTGATGATTTCGGTGCGGATTTTCTTGCCGTCCTGCTCATCGGCAAAGTTCACCGTCAGTGTTACCTGGGCTACGCGCTCATCAGCACGAAGACCTTTCCATGATTTACCGTCAAACTTGATGAAATTACCTTCGGAATCACGGAACCCGTTCCAGATAAAATCAACATACTTGCGACGGACAGTATCAACAGAATCAGACTGCGCATCGGACAGAGAGGCCAGCGCGGAACCTTTCGCGAAGATTGGGTCACGGAAGCCGAACTTAAAGCCAGTATCGTGAATCGGCACCATAGTACCGTCGAAAGTGAACGCGCCAGCATCCAGCAACGCACCAATCTGGCCGGACATTGACGTATGAGCCACGCCACCACTGCCTTTGCGGGCATATTCATACACGGATTCTTCCAGACGCACGGAGCGGGAAAGCCCCATCAGGTCATTCAGCAGGGTAAACTCGGTATTCGGCTGAAACTCGGACAGAACAGTCTGGTCGTATGCTTTATACAGGCGGCGGATGTCATCAACTGCGTTAGCGGCATCAACCTGGATTGCACCACTCCCGCGTGAATTGGCGCGCATAATGAACTCAGCAACAGCCTTTGCGGACTCGTTACGGGCAATCTGCAATTCGCCAAACTGCGCCGTATTTGCTTCAAGGTTGCCGGTTTCGGTCGCTTTTTTGGTTGAAAAATAAAACATTCGGTTCTCCTTACTTGAACACAACGCGAACCAGCTCACCCGCCTTAGCGGTCAGTGCTGAATCTTCTTCGACATAGGCAAATACAACTTCACCTTCCGCAGCGGTGGCCGCTGTGATCTGGCCGTTGGCAACAATCACCGGCTGGCCTTTTTTGTACGTACCGGCAGCAGCGCGGACGTTCAGGAATAATCCCTGCAATGGCTGGATTGCCACCACCCAATCACCAGCCTTCAGGTCGTCATCTACACCTTTGCAGCGCAGATAATCCATGTTTGCCACGTACAGGATCGCCGACTCTTTACCATCTACTGAGGCTTTGAACTTGCCGCCATCAAAAAAGCCTACCGTGCCGGGCTTAATGTCTGCTAATGCCTCGCCTTCACGATTTAACAGCGGGTTAGGAAAGATACCGCCAGCATGAATCACACGTTTTGTTTTGTTCGCCATTTCGTTTTACTCCGGCATTTCTGATACTGAGGTGGAAGAGTTATGCTGAGAATGGAACGAGCCATTCAGCCCCTGAACCGGCGCACACTGTGCGTACAGTTCTTTCAGCGGTTCACCGTCCAGTGCATTCACGGCTGTTTCTGTGAAGCCGAATTTGGCTTTAACTGCCTCGCGCATGGCTGATTTTTCTTTGTCCGCGCTTGCGTTTAACTGCTCCTTAAGCGGGGCGACGGCAGCGTTTACCGCAGCGGTGATCATGGCCTGCATATCGCTGTTAGTGGCCTTATCCTTTTTGTCCTTTTCTTCCTGCTCTTTTTTCTCACGCGCCGCTTTCTCTTCCGGCGTTTCTTCGCCTTTTGATTCATTGGCGATCATCTGGTTGTACGCATCCATCAGCTCAGCATCGGATTTTCCGTCTGTGTCGATGCCTTTTGCCTTCAGCGCGTTTGTGATGAGTTGTTTCATCGGGTCGTTTTCCTTATTGGTTTTTACTTCGTACTCTGTTGGCTTGCGCACAACTTCAATGGGCTCACCGACAAGATCAGCTTCGCCGTTGTCGTCAATGAGATACTTTTGCTGGTAGGTTTTTCCGGATTTGTAGTAGATGAATTTGTCGGGCCAGACTGTTTCCGGATAAGGCCAGTCGTCACCGGATGATTGCTCTCTCAGGGCATCGCGCAGTGCTTTATGGATATCCTCGAAAGAGAAATTTGAACCGTTGGTGAAGAAGAATTTCACCTGACTGAAAATATCCGCCTTCGTGCAGTTCGCCGCATCAACCAGGCTGGCATTTTCGATATCACATTTCTGCCCGTCAGCATTAACGAACATCCCGACACCATCATCAGGAGTGGCCGCGCCGGGCTCACTCGCCGGAAGAATGGCGATATGATCAAAGTGCATGTTCCTGGCTACCCATGTGTACGGTTTGCCCTTCGACTTGCCTTTGTTCTGCTCGCGCTGTAACAGTAATCCGGTTGATACGTGTATCGGGTCTGTGCTGTTACCGGCAATGATGTCATCCACACGGGCAAGGAACTCTTTGCCTTTCTCAGTGGCATCAGCAAACCGACGGTTGACCTTCACGTCCATGACGACCCTTTCACCATCTTTGCGGACATTTTCAGCCCATGCGCCGATGTGAAACTGGTTTACTGCTCTCGGCGTGTCAGCCGATACGTAATCTGTGCCGATTTTGGGATGCCCGTACGGGCACTGCCGCCCCTCCATCGACTGAAAGCTTTTGTTAATTTCGCTGGCCGGATATAGCCCCCCGTTCATCACAACGTCATCAACAACAGGCACAACGCCGCGAATGACGATATGCTCGTCACCGTCGATGGTTTCAGTTGAGATATTGGAGGAGTTGATAGCCAGCGATTTAACATGAATACCCGAAAGCTTCATGTGGTGGCCTCTTTGGTTATGAATCTTCGTCTGTTGACCAGGCTTTCCGCTCTGCTGTCAGCCGGTCAATAATGCCTTTGTTGTAAATCGTCCCGTCGTCATTCAGTAATACCGGTTGTGTCGCGCAGTAGCAGTTAAACCGGTTGCCGCCGTCAGCGTAGAACGACTCAACTTCCTCGACAGTGAACACTTTGCCGTGTCGTGCCGCATGCCAACTGCGTGTCGTCGGTTTCAGTGCAGATAACCACAGCAGACCGGTGCGCAGCCCGAGCCGCTCACTCGCCCATGTGGTTTCGTTCCAGTTTGCACGGCGTAACGCGCCTACCTGTTCCGTCTGAGCTATGCGCTTTGCGTTGCTCATTGAGACATCCAGCCGCTGACTCACGATTCTCGCTGTTTCTCTCGGATTGACACCCCTGGCTATCGATGTGCCTATGATGTTCGACAGGTCGGCGCGCGCGGCATCAGAAATACCTTTCCAGCCGCTGAACGTTGAGATAAACGTGGCGGCTATCTGGTTCTGGTATGCAGGTTGCGACATCAGGTAAGTGAGCGTGGTCTGTGTTGCATACACTTCTGACTGTAACGACAGGTTGGTATACGCATTCAGTGTGCCGCGGTCATACTCCGCTGCGATATGGCTGAACGCCCACAGGTTTTCACTCCCGCCATCAAGCAGATACTCATCCAGAATAGATTGCAGTCGCTCAAGGAAACGCGCGTACTCATCAGGCCGCTCAGCGAGGTCATACGAATAAACACCAGCATTCACCCTGATAAGCGAGTCAGGTTCGTTCTGTGCGTTTTTAGCGAGGATATAGCTGTAGAGTGAGTTCTGATTTCGTTCTCTGCCGCTGAATGACAGATCGAACAGTTGGCGGAGTGCTTTTTTCAGTCCGTGATACCGGTTTTCAATATCGCGGTACATCTTTCTGACAGGCTTTCCTGACTGTGTCGGGTCGGCCTTATTTCTCGGTATTATCGGCGACCCTGTTCTCTGGTTCTTTATCATCAGTTAACGGGTCTCCTTTGGGACCGGTTTCCGGTGGTTCGGTATTCTCAAACTCGGTAAGAGTCGGATATTCACCCAACGCCCTGATTTCGTTCTCCTGGAATACCGAATGACCGAATGCCTGTTGCGTTTTAACGGCGATATCGGCGGCTTTGTTCATCGAGTCGATTTTCTCAGCCTTACTCGGTGCCAGTAAGTCAGACCAACTTACGGTAATCTCTTCTCTTGGCTCAATAACGCCGAGAGTCCAGAATCGTGATACCACGGACTCAATCACTGATTTCAGGAATCCTGTGCGCCGTGACATGCACGTTTTAGCCCAATCCTTCATGTCCTCTGTTGATGCCCGCTCACCGGTAATCTGACCGATAAGCACCTTAACCGGCATATTGATTGAGGCAGCGAATTCAGCTAGTGCGGTACGCCATGTTGGTTCAGGATCAGCCGGCGCAACGGAAAGCACACTTGCCGTTCCTTCCTGCATCATCACTGATGCGTCAATGCTCTCGTTCAGCCTGCGAACCTGATCATCAAGTGCATCGGCCAGGCCATCCATATTGGTGCCTAATGCCTCCGCCAGGCGCTGGAAGTCGGTTTCTTTGCTGAACGCATAGTTGAGCTGACGACTGGCGTTTTTCAGGAATCCTTCAGCGCTGCCGCCCGATACCTTTTCAGCATCAATGAGTTTGTTGTAGCCTTTCCTCAGTAACGGGGTGCCGGATGTTAATTTTCCGTCTGCCGCCCCTTCAGCAAGAATGATTACGCGATCAGGGTGGATATCAATAACCCTCCCTGGGGAGCCATCCGATTCCTTACCGACATGTAATTCTGTGAATGAATACAGTGCCGGATAGCCGTAGTCCTCGCTGGTTTGATCTTCGTTCCAGCGCCTCACATCAAGCTGCTCTTCCCACGCGGGGATCATGCGGACAATGGCCTTATCTTTCAGGCGGGAAACCACGGCTCTGTCGACCGGCTCATCCCATTTTCGACCGTCACGCAACTGAATGATCAGCCCGGAATACCGGCCGACAAGGTTACGCTTGTCAGCCTCTTTGATTTGCTCCCAGTGTGATTTAAGCAGCTTGTTCAGCTTGCTATCCCAGTCAGTAGAGCCGTCCTGATCTGCTTCTTCGTCACCTTCGAATATTTCAGGAACATCAATCCAGCAGCCGGAGATATACCGGTCCACCGCTGCACCGCCCAAAGCGTTGCGGTCATATGCGTTGTAAAAATCATAAAACGTCAGCACTTCCGGATAACCGAACTCACGCCAGATGCGCGGGCGCTTTGTGTTGCCGGTTCCGATGCCGCCGGTTGCATATGTCATTCTGGCTCTTGCTACCGCGCTGATAGCGTTATTCACCGCCAATGACAGCCTGTCTCTGTTTACTTCCATTGTTGCCCTCATTAACGTTTACGAACCAGCATGCCTGAGTGAGATTTCTTATTACGGCGACTGACCGCGAAATAACGGAATCCGTCAGCGTCGTGTGATGTGTAGTCGTGAAGTGGTTTATCTTTCCAGCACCCGCGTTTGCCATCCCATTCTTTCCGGTACGCCTCAAGGTGGGTAATGCCTTCGCCACACTTGTTCTCATCGAATACACAGAGCGGCAGGATTTCGCGCACTGCCTCAATACCCTCATCAACGGATAGCTTCGGCACTACTTCGAAACGTATTGAATAAATCTGCCCGTCAATTTCGTACCCTTCCCGCGCCAGCTCCCGGCGTGATTTCGCATCAGAGCCGAACTCGCGGTTATCGATATCATGTGGCCCGTTATGGCTGGCATAGTCATAGCCTTTGTCTTTCAGCACCTTCATGTAGTGCCTCAGACCTTCACCGCTGTTTGAGTAGTGATCAATAATGTGGAACTCTTCACCGACTTCACGCACAAACCAAATTGACGTTGAGTCACCCACGCCGATATCCCAGTACGTATGCACCGGCAGATGTGAGTTATCAGGGACTTCACCAATGCGTTTATTTTCGTACAGCCAGCGGAATTGCTTCGCGTAATACGCACCATCAACAGACTGCTGAAATGCCTCTGACGGTATCGACGGGTATTCCCTCTTCATATCGTCGCCGAGTGTTTTTTCTTTGGCGTAGTACCAGGCTTTCTGCCGGTCGTTGAGCGTAATTCCGTACTTGCCGGATAGCTCAGCAAAATAATCAGACAGGCGTTGCGGAAGTTGCTCAACAGGGTCGATTGCGTACTGCGGGTTCTTCCACCAGGAGAAGAAGAAAAACTTCCAGTCCAGCGGAGATAATGATTTGCCCTGCATCAGTGCTTTTTCAGCCAACTGGCAGTAGTCAAAGAAATAACCGGCCCGCCCTTCTGCCGTGCTCTCAATAGTCGTAAAGCATTCTGTTGATACCGCCTCAAACGCCCCTGTGACAATCTCACGGGCTTTCTCTGGCTGCTTGGCGCATATCTTCCCGAACTCTGATACGTGCAGGTAACGCAGCGTACCGCCACGAAACGACACGGACACAGTCACTGAGCCGCCTTTGCTGAATACCAGTTCACCGGCGGAGTCATTACTCGCGGGGTTGGCTGCTTTGATTTCGTCTGGCAGGCGCTCGTAGGCATATTTGATTTTCTCTCGGAACAAGCGCTTTGCGTCCGGCAGGGTGTGTGCAATCAGTGCGCACTTCGCGGATTCAAATATGGCCGCGTCCAGCTGGATAATGCAGACCTCAGTCGTGAATCCAAGCTGACGGGCTTTCAGGATGATATTGCGGTTGTGGATGCCTTCGAAATACTCACTTTGCTCAGGCGTCATTTTAAAGCGAACTGGGCGACCTTCTTTATCGGTGATCCAGTACAGATTATTCAGACGCCATTGCTTATTACGCAGTAACGCTAAATGCTCTGGCTTCATGTTATTTGCTCGATAGTTCGTCCATCAGGTCAGAGAGAGTGCCGACAACATCATGCTCGTTTTTAACCTGCTCACGGAATGCCTGGACAGATATGTGCTTACCGAGCAATTCAAGATTCTTCACCTTGTCGGGCCATTTTATTTTCTTCAGCAACCCGGCAGTATCACCCGCGATTTCCGTTACGTCGATACCGGACAGTGTTATGCGCCACACTTTGGGCCAGTCCTTAATCGGCTTTATCTCGCCGTTAGAAAGGAGAATGTCCGCAACGTCCATCTGGTCTATTTCAACTAAGCGTTTCAGTACGTAATCTGCATCTACCTCAAGGCGCTCACCGCGCTCTGATTTCAGCTCCTGAATGCGCTTTCCAATGTCAAGTTTTGACAATAACTGAGCGGCTATTCTGTTAGCGGTTTTATCACTGTACCCCGCACGAATAGCCGCCTGTGTAGCGTTCAAATCTACGAGGTACTCACGACAAAACATTTCCTGTTTATCTGTGAGTGCCATAATTATTCCTTACTCTTTTCCTCAGCCACCGGAATGTATCTGATGTCGCTGATTTCATCCGGTGCGATATATGTCCATGAGCCGTCCAGACCGGAAATACCAATCAGCCCGTTAGTAATGCGCGGCTCTTTCGTTGTCATCAATCCGTGATATGTCGTGCCGTCCTTTTTGGTTGCTGTGACTTCGTATTTTTCAGTCATGTCCACCTCAGTTGATTGATATTCACCATTTCTTCCACCACGGCAGGTGTAGCCGCATATGAGGGTGTCTTTATCCCGGTGTTACCGATTATTCTGGATGTCCACACGCTCGCTGTGGGGAGTGGCACAGGTCGTGGCTAATGTGGCAGATGAGATCGGCGGCTCGTAGGTAATAAAAAACCCGCCGTGGCGGGTTGATTTGATGGTGAGTAATCACTTAATAAATCTAACACTTTGAGGGCTGACACAACAAACCTGACCATCATCTTTTTCAATAAGGGCTCTCTCCACACCAACAGGGCAGTCATGCCCGTCATATACGACGCTTTGGCAAAATTTAATAAACCGAGCTTCATAATCACCAAGGTCATTCTTAACAATACATCTTCTTCCGTCATCAGACATGTTATTACCTTCTCCTATTTTTTGGGCACATAAAACCCTACCGTAACAACAAGCTATTGTCTGTGACTGCGTCGTCATCTGAGCATCAGACATAAAAAAGACCGCTGGGCGGTCTATTCTGTTGATTTTTCCGATAACGCATTTTTACGCATTCAGCAAATGCGTTTCTTCCAGCAATGCTTTCTTGTGGTTTTTATCGAACAGTCCGGTGAGCGTGCCCTTGCGCTGATCGAAGCCCCATCCCATCGTGATAAACACAGTATTCGCTCGCTGAAGCTCCGTAATCGCCCTGATTTGCTGATGAGAGAGGTAATCACGTATCGGCTCTGTTTTCCCGATGTCTTTGTCCTTACGGAATTTTGCTGATGACGTACCGAGAACAATGCGGTTAATCAGGTCGGCCTCATTGCTGAAATGGTACGGCGCCGGATCTTTGCCTTCATCCACCTTGCTTTGCTTAACAGCATCAGTCATAGGCTTGTATTCCACTCTGGCAACATTACGCTCAATCTGCACCTGCGCTTCTTTCGCTGCCTTTTCACGAAACTGGATGAAACTGTCAACCAGGCGAACCTGCCCGTCTTTTGCTTTCTCACCGCCAATAAACGGCATAACGATAAGGAATCCGCGCTCAGTCAGCTCATAACAAGGTAATTCTTTCCGCTGCTTTGAGATATATGAGGAGGGCTTGAAATCAAGCTCTCCTAAATGCCCGCTTTCGACCAGGCTCCTGACATCCTGAAGAACGTTTTTATGCTGCCGGCCAAACTCATTGGCGATCACGTCAGTTGTTACTACCGGCTGGCCGTGTGATTTTTTGATTAATTTATTCATGCGTATTACCTACATTTGAAATGAACCCTCGTTCACACAGAAAATCAGCCCGTCGAAGCTCGCCAGCCATAACTGACTTTCTCGAAGGCTCATATCAAAGTGATTGGATTCGACGTTTAAAGAATTGCGCTGTGAATGCGCCGGTGAAATGCGAGAGATGCGCAACCTTCGCCACGTTACCTACGTTGCTGGGTCACTGCCGGCCTGTTCCCGGTGGTCAAGATGTGGATCATCCTCCTTGCCGATATAGTTCGTACTATATGAGGCCATGAGAAATCAGATATAAAAAAGCCCCGCTATTTAGCGAGGCGTTGTTTTCTTGTAGGGGTGTTATTTTTCGATATTTATGCTGAATAGGATTGCCACTATTGGAATTACAAACCAGCTAATATCTGGATATATGTGTTGAATACCAGAACCAATTAACATTGGAAAATAGATTTTTTTAGTGGTATCCGCATTCCAGGTAATATTCATTTCATCACCTGCCTTTGTTGCTCAATCTCCCGTATTGCCCGCTTATCGTGATTACAGTCCGCTATCGACTTCATGGCATCGGCCAACAACAGGATTGCTCCGCCGTAGGTCAGCTCATCCGGAATAACCGGCTGCGGGCAATCAGCGGTCAGCTGTGGCGGGATCGGAACCGCCGGCGCGGGCACGAATGTCTCTTTCGTATTGCTGCAACTTCCCAACAATGCCAGGGGAAACAGGAGTAACAGCGCACTCACTGTCTTTAAACTCCGTCCTGATAACGGTTTTAATTTTGACATTCTCAGTGCCCTCTGTTTCTTTGGCTTTGATGTTGTCGATAGCCACACGCTGATTGATAGCGACAGCAGATAGGGTGATGTTATTTACCGCCGTCAATGCAGAGTGCTTATCTTTCAGTGCTTGGTGATTATCTTTCAGACCACCATACAGATGCAGGATAAGCAGCAGGCTGACAGCCAGTGTTCCGCAAACGCCGAGCCATGTCTTTGTTTCGGTGCTCATGCCGGAATCTCAACGTGAGGCGCATCAATGAAACGGGTTTCAATCGGCAGTGATGGATCATTCTTCCAGTTGATGCCGAACCGGAGCTTTACACCCAGCTCATCAGCAGCCTGTTTAACGGCTTTCAGCAACGGCTTGAATTCTTCAATCTGCCACTTGGTGTTAACCGGAATAATGTCTACTGCATGGCCGGTCAGATGTCGGCTGTTATTTGTTTGTGATTTACCAGCCGCGACCAATTCTTTTTGGCGAGCCTGTGTGCGCAGACCTTCAATGACAATGAAATCGACCGGTGTAATTTCCAATGCCCGGCGGATAACTTTCACCAAGTCAGAATTAACACCATTCAGGTTATTCTCGCTTCGCTGACTGAATCGGAATTTACTCACTTTTTGCACCTCTGAATATTTTCGTCACATTCCCGCCTGCCAGCATCACCAGAATAAATCCGGCAACATTTATCGCCACCTCGGACGGGTCAGCATGGGAATAGTCATTTGTCAGAATGCGCAGCGGTACTGAGCCGAAAGCCACGATTAACAGCCACGCCATGAATGATGGGAAGAACTTGTATTGTGCGCCGTTGCGCTGGTAGTTCATCAGCCGGATAGCCGCCAGGCCACACACAAAGAAATTGGTGTAAACCCATAAGTCCGGGAGGATCATCTTCCACCCCCTCTGAATTTATCAATAGTCGCTCCGACCACTTTGTTAATAAACTCAGTGAGTGAACCCGGCTTTGATATCGCCACCAGTACACCAACCAGACCGGCCGAAGCAAACATAGCCCCTACTGACCTGTCGACCGGCTGATCACTGACAAACTTACTCAGCAGACCGGCAACAAAGTCAGCGCCGTAAATACCAATGATGAATGACACGACGAAATAGCCCCATCTGTGCCACAACTTGATATCGCGGGATGAAAGTACGAATACAACCGCACCGGCGAATGCCCCGATCACTACGCCAGCATCCAGTCCGGCAAATAGACCAACAATAGAGACACCCGCTAACGAGGCGGTTGCTGTGCCTGTTAACGGCTCCTGCATTATGTTCAGCCCTTATTTCAGGAATAAAAAAAGGCCACCTAAGTGACCTCATGTAATTTAATAAATTTAATCTTTTTTCTTACCTTTGACTGCGTCATAAACAATACTTGCGCCAAAACAGATAATGGCGAGAGGAAGCCCCCACTTAACATCACCCGCAATAACGCCAAAGTTTTCAAGTAAGGAGATTATCCCCGCAGCAATAATAAATAACCCAAAAAACATAGATACCTCGCCCATAAGAATGTGAGCAGATAGTATACCTAATCATTAGGATATCTAACAAATCCAACACTGCGCTAAATGATGTAAAAGCCGCGCACAGTATCTCTGCGCTGATTACGTTTGTTTGTTCAGGATTCTGTGGCGGCGTATATGGAGCTCCCCTCGGGACTCGAACCCAAATCGTCCATCTGTAGATAGCCGTTCTACCATGTTGAACTAAAGGAGCGTAAAACAAAAAAGGCCGCACAGGGCGACCTTTGGAATGCTGGACTCGCATAACGAATCCGTACGCGCAATGTACTCGTGGTACATGCGTTATGTGAACTATTAATAGACTTCTGAAAAAACACCTACATCGACAAACATCTGCCGGTCGCGAACTTCTTTGATGCTCATGCCGAATACTTTCCTGTGATTAGCGCACATCCAGCAACCACACAGTGCGGGAGTACGGTAGCACATGCCTATGTTGCGCTTAGTGGCGTGTCCGGCATTGTAATATTTACTGCGCTTAGATTTGAGGCGTTTCTCGTGATGGCGTCTTATTGCTTTACTTCGCATTAACGACTCCGTAATTCAGTTGTTCGGAATAACCGAACATGTGAACTATCCGGAAATTCCGGAGAGTTGA
>OJWG01000133.1_pt1 | contig 31236 bp, 30 predicted proteins | sample 1600401 | NCBI WGS metagenome assembly OJWG01 (sample SAMN04436829, study PRJEB24849) | human gut metagenome | biome: human gut; feature: NICU; material: stool | host: Homo sapiens | place: USA: Saint Louis, MO | collected 2011-07-21 | reverse complement strand
GCAGCTTTTGACCGCATACTCCCTTAGCAGGGGAGCGCCTTCAGCCTCTCGGCCACCTCACCACACGCCTCTTACGAGTGCTTCGAAGAACTTGTTTCTGCTCTTCGTCGCTGCGATGGCGCACATATTACTTTCTGGTACTTATAAGTCAAACCTTTTTTCGAGACCTTTTTTTCGTTTGCACACTTCCCGCGCAATTAGCCTGTGAAAACGGCAAAAAGAGTATTTTATCAACAAGAAATTGGCGATTACGCCGCGGCTAACGCAAAAGATAACTGTCGCGGACGCTGAGAAAGAGACAAAAAAGAGAAGCTATCGGAGAGGAAAAGTGGCACAAATGGGGGATAGAAGGAGGCGCCTCACCGAACAGCGAGGCGCGAAAACCTTAGTAACTGGACTGCTGGGATTTTTCAGCCTGGATACGCTGGTAGATCTCTTCACGATGCACGGAGACTTCTTTAGGGGCATTAACGCCAATACGTACCTGGTTACCCTTCACCCCTAAAACTGTCACAGTGACCTCATCTCCAATCATGAGGGTCTCACCAACTCGACGAGTCAGAATCAGCATTCTTTGCTCCTTGAAAGATTAAAAGAGTCGGGTCTCTCGTATCCCGGCATTATCCATCATATAACGCCAAAAAGTAAGCGATGACAAACACCCTACGGTGTAAGCAGTCACGGCATCACATTCTGTTAAACCTAAGTTTAGCCGATATACACAACTTCAACCCGACTTTATCGTTATCAGTGCTTCTCGCGCAAGATGCTGTAATCCGAGAATCACAGCATCTATGCAATTATAGTTATTACAGTTTTGCGCTTACCCAGCCTTTCACACTGGCCAACGCAGCAGGGAGAGCAGACGCATCGGTACCGCCGGCTTGCGCCATATCCGGACGACCGCCCCCTTTACCGCCCACCTGCTGGGCGACCATACCTATCAGTTCCCCTGCTTTCACGCGGTCTGTCACATCCTTAGACACACCAGCAATCAGAGAAACCTTACCTTCTGCGACCGTGGCCAACACGACAATCGTTGAACCCAGTTGATTTTTCAGATCGTCAACCATAGTACGCAGCATTTTCGGCTCAACGCCGGCCAGCTCGCTGACCAGCAGCTTAACGCCGTTAATCTCTTCCGCTTTGCTGGAGAGATTTGCGCTCTCCTGCACAGCAGCCTGCTCTTTCAGCTGCTGCAGCTCTTTTTCCAGCTGACGGCTGCGTTCTAACGCGGCGCGGACTTTGTCGCCGAGGCTGTGGGTATCCCCTTTCAGCAGCTGCGCGATATCGCCCAGCAGATCGCTCTGCGCATGCAGCATCGCCATCGCGCCTTCGCCGGTGACCGCTTCGATACGGCGCACGCCCGCGGCGGTGCCGGATTCAGAGGTAATGCGGAACAGGCCGATATCACCGGTGCGCGAGGCGTGAGTACCGCCGCACAGCTCGGTGGAGAAATCGCCCATGCTCAGTACGCGAACGCGATCGTCATACTTCTCGCCAAACAGCGCCATCGCGCCGGATTCACGCGCAGCGTCAATATCCATGATATTGGTTTCGATCGGCAGGTTGCGACGAATTTGCGCGTTCACCAGATCTTCTACCGCGCGGATCTCCTCCGGCTTCATCGCTTCAAAATGCGAGAAGTCAAAGCGCAGCGCTTTGTCGTTAACCAGAGACCCCTTCTGCGCAACGTGCGTACCAAGTACCTGGCGCAGCGCCGCGTGCATCAGGTGCGTCGCGGAGTGGTTGAGGCGGATACGCTGACGACGAGCCTCATCAACATCGGCCTGCACGGCGTCGCCGACTTTCAGCGAGCCGCTGGTGACTTTACCGATATGACCAATGGCCTGACCGTATTTCTGCGCGTCATTGACGTGGAAGGAGAAACCGGCGCCTTTAAGTTCGCCTTTGTCGCCCACCTGGCCGCCAGATTCCGCGTAGAACGGCGTCTGATCCAGAATGACCACCGCTTCCTGGCCCGCGTTAACCGCATCAACCGCTTTGCCATCGATAAACAGCGCGGTGACTTTGCCGTTCAGTTCCAGGCTGTCATAGCCTTTAAACTCAGAGGCGCCGTCAACGCGGATCATCGCATTGTAGTCCGCGCCAAAGCCGCTGGATTCGCGCGCGCGGCGGCGCTGCTCTTCCATTGCCGCTTCAAAGCCCGCTTCATCAACTTTGATGTTGCGCTCGCGGCAAACGTCCGCGGTCAGGTCAACCGGGAAGCCGTAGGTATCGTACAGGCGGAAAGCGGTTTCACCGTCCAGCGTGTCGCCCTGCAGTTTAGCCAGCTCTTCATCCAGCAGCGCCAGTCCGCGCTCCAGAGTACGGGCGAACTGCTCCTCTTCGGTTTTCAGCACCTGCTCAACCTGAGCCTGCTGCTGTTTCAACTCATCACCGGCAGAACCCATTACGTCAATCAGCGGGGCAACCAGTTTCCAGAAGAAGGTCTCCTTCGCGCCCAGCATATTACCATGGCGAATTGCGCGACGAATGATGCGGCGCAGCACGTAGCCGCGGTTTTCATTCGACGGAATAACGCCATCGGCAATCAGGAACGCGCAGGAACGAATATGGTCGGCGATAACGCGCAGCGACTTGTTAGACAGATCCGTGGCGCCGGTAACCTTCGCCACGTTCTTAATCAGATCGCGGAACAAATCGATATCGTAGTTGGAGTTCACGTGCTGCAGAACGGCGGCAATACGCTCGAGGCCCATACCGGTATCCACGGACGGCTTCGGCAGCGGTTCCATAGTCCCGTCAGCCTGACGGTTGAACTGCATAAAGACGATGTTCCAGATCTCAATATAGCGGTCGCCGTCTTCTTCCGGTGTTCCCGGAGGGCCGCCCCAGATATGGTCGCCATGGTCGAAGAAGATTTCGGTACAGGGACCGCACGGCCCGGTGTCACCCATCTGCCAGAAGTTATCGGAAGCAAACGGCGCGCCTTTGTTGTCGCCGATGCGGATAATACGCTCGCGCGGTACGCCAACGTCATTTGCCCAGATGTCGAACGCTTCGTCGTCGGTTTCGTAAACGGTCACCCACAGTTTTTCTTTCGGCAGGGCGAACCAGCTTTCACCGGTCAGCAGTTCCCATGCGTATTTGATGGCGTCCTGTTTGAAGTAATCGCCGAAGCTAAAGTTGCCCAGCATTTCAAAGAAGGTGTGGTGACGCGCGGTGTAGCCGACGTTTTCCAGATCGTTGTGTTTACCACCCGCACGAACGCAACGCTGCGCGGTGGTCGCGCGCGAATAATTACGTTTGTCGAGACCAAGGAAGACATCCTTGAACTGGTTCATCCCGGCGTTGGTAAACAGCAGGGTCGGGTCGTTATGCGGCACCAGGGAGCTGCTCGCAACTACCTGATGTCCTTTACTATGGAAAAAGTCGAGAAACGCCTGACGGATCTCAGCGGTGCTCTTGCTCATAATTATCCTGAAATCAAGCTAACGAAATGTCGCTGGCAGCCACTGCCCAGTATCGACCGGCAGGCTACTCACGAAAATAAAGTGGGAATAAGATAAGTTTTCTTCACGGGGAAGTAAAATCCCGGATGGGTCAATCTGCAAAATTTCGCCAGATTTCCTGAATATCTTCCATCAGATAACCGCGATAGAGCAAAAAGCGCTGAATTTTGACTTTTTCGGCAAATACGGTGGGCAGGGGTTCGCCATATTTTCGCTGCGCCTGCTCTTTAGCAAGCTGCGCCCAGTCGATTACGCACTCGCGCATGGCTGACTCTATCGTCTCGCGGGAAATCCCCTTCTGCTTTAGCTCCTGGCGGACGCGCGCCGGGCCGTATCCCTTGCGGCTACGGCTGGCAATAAACTGACGAACAAAGCGTTCGTCGTCCAGGTAGCGGTTCTCAATGCACCATTCAACAACTTTATCGACCTCTTCCGGCGTCACGTTCAGCGCTTCAGGCCCATTTTTACTCATAACCGGCGCGGCCAGTTTGCGCCTTAGCTCTTGTTCGCTGTGGTCGCGCATTGCCAGAATGCGAATCGCGCGATCCAGCAGCCTGGCGTAGTCAGAGCGGCGGGATGAAGTTTCAGTCACGGGCAGCCTCGCTAATCAAAAAAGCAAAAGGGCCGCGTAAGCGGCCCCTTGTTAGTCTGTTCAGACGATATCAGAAATCCTGTTCGGTTTCCGCTTCGCTGTTGCCATCAACCGCGAAGTCCGGCGTGGAGTCCTGATTGCTCAGCAGCAGTTCACGAACTTTCTTCTCGATCTCTTTTGCCGCAGCCGGGTTCTCTTTCAGCCAGGAGATTGCGTTCGCTTTACCCTGACCAATTTTATCGCCGTTGTAGCTGTACCAGGCACCGGCTTTCTCGATCAGCTTCTCTTTCACGCCGAGATCGACCAGCTCGCCATAGAAGTTAATCCCTTCACCGTAGAGGATCTGGAATTCAGCCTGTTTAAACGGCGCGGCGATTTTGTTTTTCACCACTTTAACGCGGGTTTCGCTGCCGACAACGTTATCGCCCTCTTTCACCGCGCCGATACGACGGATGTCCAGACGAACGGAGGCGTAGAACTTCAGCGCGTTACCGCCGGTGGTGGTTTCCGGGTTACCGAACATCACGCCAATTTTCATACGAATCTGGTTGATGAAGATCAGCAGCGTGTTGGACTGCTTCAGGTTGCCCGCCAGTTTACGCATCGCCTGGCTCATCATACGCGCCGCGAGGCCCATGTGAGAGTCGCCGATTTCGCCTTCGATTTCCGCTTTCGGCGTCAGCGCCGCAACGGAGTCGACGACGATAACGTCTACCGCGCCGGAACGCGCCAGCGCGTCACAGATTTCCAGAGCCTGTTCGCCGGTATCCGGCTGGGAGCACAGCAGGTTGTCGATATCGACGCCCAGCTTGCGTGCATAAACCGGGTCCAGCGCGTGTTCCGCATCGATGAACGCACAGGTTTTGCCTTCGCGCTGCGCGGCGGCGATAACCTGCAGCGTCAGCGTAGTTTTACCGGAAGATTCAGGCCCGTAGATCTCGACGATACGGCCCATCGGCAGGCCGCCTGCGCCCAGGGCGATATCAAGGGAAAGCGAGCCGGTGGAGATAGTTTCCACATCCATGGAACGGTCTTCACCCAGGCGCATGATGGAGCCTTTACCGAATTGTTTTTCGATCTGGCCCAGTGCTGCCGCCAACGCTTTCTGTTTGTTTTCGTCGATAGCCATTATTACTCCTCTCATGCCGGGTGTAACCGGGTAGTGAATTCTGTTCTGTTGAAGCAATTATACTGTATAGTCATACAGTATCAAGTGTTTTGTAGAAATTGTTGCCAGAGGAGATTTAGCGCATAGGCCGTGGCCTGGCGGCGTACCGACTCGCGGTCTCCGGCAAAGCATTCGCGCCGGGTCACGCCCTGTCCGCTGGCGCTGGCGACGCCAAACCAGACGGTTCCCACCGGCTTTTCCGCGCTGCCGCCATCCGGTCCGGCAATGCCGCTGACCGAAATGGCATAGTCCGCGCGGGCCGCGCGCAGGGCGCCAATCGCCATCTCCACGACCACCGGTTCACTCACCGCGCCATGCTCAAGCAGCGTCGCTTCGCTGACGCCAATCATCTGCGATTTCGCTTCATTGCTGTAGGTCACAAAACCGCGCTCAAACCATGCCGAACTACCGGCGATATCGGTAAGGGTTTTGGCGACCCAGCCGCCGGTGCAGGACTCCGCCGTGGTCACCGTCGCGCCGCGCGCTTTCAGCGCCTGCCCCACCAGCTCGCTCAGCTGCATTAATTCGGAATCTGTCATTCGTCGCCCCACGTAAGCTGTACAACCAGGCCATCAAAGATAGCACTTCCAGTAGAGATATGGGGATGAGGTAACGAATTTACGAGTCTGCTTCAGAAAAACATCGACCATGTCCGACGACGCATTTTCGGATAGCCGCCAGGGGTCGCCGGTGTCACAATTCACCGCACATATCAGGAAGAGTGAAATAAGAGGTTACCAGGAATGGTCAAAACACCGCTTACCTCAGAGCAGAACGTGAAAAAAATACGCCAGGTGCGCTTGTGCCTGTTTATCTGTGGCATCGTGTCACTGTTTACCGCGCTACTGAATATATTTACCCGCTCATTCAACCCGCTGTACGAAGGCGTACAGATCCTGCTGGGGGTGGGCTGTATTGTCTTTGGTTTCACATTAACCAAAAAAATCAAAAAGATACTTGAAGAATAATCAGGTGAGATAACCGGCCCGCCGCGGGCCGGCTTCATTTATTTCATACTCGCCGCAATCAGCTCCACGTTGTGACGCAGCATTTTCACGTAGCTGTCCGCCACGCCGCCCGGTTTAGAGAGCGCTTCAGGGTAGAGCTCTCCCCCCGGCTGCGCGCCCGTTGCGCTGGCAATCTGTTTAACCAGTCTTGGATCAAGCTGATTTTCCATAAACCAGGTATGCACCTCGTCGGCTTTAATCTGTTTGATTAAGGCCGCCACCTGCGCCGCGCTGGCTTCACTTTCCGAAGACAATCCCTGCGGCGCGAGGAAGGTCACACCATAGGCGCGGCCAAAATAGCCGAACGCGTCGTGGCTGGTCAGAACCTTACGCTTTGCCTGCGGAATGGCGCTGAACCGATCTTTTGCCCAGCGATCGATCTCATTGAGCTGGCTGATATAGCGCTGACCGGATGCCTCCAGCGCCGACTTATCTTCCGGGTCGGCTTTCACCAGACCGTTGAGGATATTCTGCGCATACAGCGCACCGTTCGCGGCGCTGTTCCACGCGTGCGGATCGGTTACCGTTGCGCCATCTTCTTCCAGCGTATGGGTTTTTACGCCGTCGGAAGCCACCACCAGCTCGCCTTTAAACCCCGATGCCTTAATCAGCCTGTCCAGCCAGCCTTCCAGCCCCAGGCCGTTCACCACCACCACATCGGCTTTGCTCAGCAGCGCGCTGTCTTTCGGCGAGGGTTCAAAGGTGTGCGGGTCGCCGTCCGGCCCTACCAGCGTATCCACATGCACATGTTCGCCGCCAATCTGCTGCACCATATCGCCTAATACGGAAAAACTACTCACCACGTTTAGGGTTTTCGCCATCACCCCGTGCGATGCCAGACCCAGCGCCAGCGCTAGCCATATCCCGGTACGTTTCATCATATTCCTTACCCCATTAATTTGCGCCAGCCGACAACCAGCCGGCTGCGCGTGCCAAAAAACACCGATATAAAAAAGATGCCGCTGGCGGTCAGCACAATGGCGGGCCCGGCAGGCAGGTTTGCCGCCCACGACAGGCTCAGCCCCATCCACGCGCAAAAACCGCCAATGAGCGCCGCCAGCAGCAGAATGCCCGGCAGCGTCCGCGCCCAGCATCGCGCCGCGACCGCGGGCAGCATCATGACCCCCACCGCCATCAGCGTGCCGAGCACCTGAAACCCGGCCACCAGATTGAGAACCAGCAGGGCGAGGAACAGGCCGTGCAGCAGCGCAGGCAACCTTCGTGCATTGACCTGAAGCCAGACGCTGTCGAAGGCTTCGCTGACCAGGCCGCGATAAAACAGGGCGATGCAGATCAGCGTCAGGCTGGCGACGCCGCTCACAAACAACGCAGAATCGCTGTCCACCGCCAGAATCGAGCCGAACAGCAGATGCAGCAGATCGACGTTAGAGCCGCGCAGCGAGACCAGCGTCACGCCCAGCGCCAGGGAGCCAAGATAAAATCCGGCAAAGCTGGCATCCTCTTTTAAAGGCGTGCGTCGGCTGACCCACCCCGCCACCAGCGCGACCGCAATCCCGGCGATAAAACCGCCGACGGTCATCGCCAGCAGCGACATCCCGTTAAGCAGATAGCCCGCGGCCACACCCGGCAAAATCGCATGCGAGAGCGCATCGCCCATCAGGCTCATGCGGCGTAAAAGCAAGAAGACGCCGAGCATGGTGGTGCTCAGGGACAACGCCAGGCACACCACCAGCGCGCGGCGCATAAAGCCAAATTCGATAAAGGGCTGAATGAAGGTATGCCAGATCATGCCAGCCTCGCGCCGTGAAAGGCGGGCAGCACATCAGGCGTACTGCCCCAGCGGGCGCGCTGCGGCGTCAGCAGCATCGTTTCCGGGAAATAGTCGGCGACCCGCTGGTTATCGTGCAGCACCGCCAGAATCGTCTGCCCCTGCTGATGCATTTCCAGGATCAGCGCCATCAGCTCGCGGCAGGTGGCTTCGTCGATGCCGGTAAACGGTTCGTCGAGCATCACCAGCGGCGCGCGCTGCACCATCACCCGCGCGAACAGCATGCGCTGAAACTGACCGCCGGAGAGCTCCTCAATCGGCGTTTTCGCCATCGTTAACAGCCCCACCCGCTCTATGGCTGCGACGATGCGTTGACGCCCCCCTCCTCCGAGCCCACGCAGCAGCGATACGCACGGCCAGGTCCCCTGGCTGACGACATCCTGCACCGTGAGCGGAAACTGCGACTCCAGCGCATGCCGCTGCGCCAGCCAGCCGATAACCGGCCGTCCGTCGCGCCAGTTCAGGCGGCCGCTGACCGGCGGAATAAATCCGGCCAGCGTCTTTAACAGCGTCGATTTGCCGCAGCCGTTCAGGCCGACGATAGCGGTCATACTCCCCGCTGCAATCGCGCCGCTCAGCGACGGCGTGATCGCCAGCCCTTCATAGCCAGCCACCAGATGATCGAGCTCAATCATGGCAGCGATACCGCCCACCAGGTTGCCAGCCACAGAGCGGCCAGCAGCACGCAGGCCATCCCCAGCCGGGCTATACCTGATGTCATCAATAAGGAAGTCAATGTTAACGCCTCAATAAAATGTTATAACATAACAATATTAAAAGAAGCGCGGAATGTAAATTGGCGTCAACAAAAGGAAATGCTGCAAAATGTTACAGACTCCTCTCCGCACGGAGAGGAGCGCAGAAGGCGGGATTACTGCATGCGGGCCTGAGAAACCGCCAGCCCCAGCTGCCAGACGGCCATCGCGTAATGGGTGCTGTGGTTATAGCGGGTGATGGTGTAGAAGTTCGGCAGGCCGTACCAGTACTGGTAGCCTGTGCCGATATCCAGACGCAGCAGGCTCGCCTGCTGATGGTTACCCAGCGGCTGAGTCGGGGTAAGTCCTGCCGCCGCCAGCTGCGAGACGCTGTATTTGGTTTTGAACCCATTGTTCAGCCCAGGCGCCTGGCCCAGCGCCTGTACCGCCACCAGATCGCCGCTCACCCAGCCGTGCTGCTTGAAGTAATTCGCCACGCTGCCAATCGCATCGACCGGATCCCACAGGTTGATATGCCCGTCGCCGTTAAAGTCCACCGCGTACTGCCTGTAAGAAGAAGGCATAAACTGACCGTAGCCCATCGCGCCGGCGAAGGAGCCTTTCAGATCGAGCGGGTCGTCCTGTTCGCTGCGCGCCATCAGCAGGAACGTTTCCAGCTCGCTGGAGAAGTACTCGGCGCGGCGCGGATAGTTAAACGACAGCGTCGCCAGCGCATCAAGGATGCGGGTTTTCCCCATCACCCGCCCCCAGCGGGTCTCGACGCCAATAATCCCGACGATAATCTCCGGCGGCACGCCGTATACCTGGTACGCGCGGTTGAGCGCATCCTGATACTGGTTCCAGAACGCCACGCCGTTCTGCACGTTATCCGGGGTAATAAACTGCTTTTTGTAGCGCAGCCAGGCGCCGTTTGGCCCTGACGGCGGCAGTCCGGTGGGCGCCTGACGGTCCATCAGACGCAGCACGTAGTCCAGGCGTTTGGCCTGGGAGAGGATTTGATGCAGCTGCTGTCGGTCGAAGCCGTGCTTGCTCACCATTTTATCAATGAACTGTTCCGCCGCCGGATTATTGGCGAAATCGCCGCTCATCTCCATCACGTTATGCTGCGGCTCGAGTAAAAAACCGCCCGTACCGCCCGCCATTTCCTTTTCCGCAGGAGTTTGAGGTTTGCTGCTGCAGGCAGCGAGGAGAACGCACAGGGGGAGTAAAGCCAGGGAACGACGCTTCAACATGGGACATCCATTTAACAAATCGGCAAGGGGTAATTATGGTAAAGCATGCGCCCGCTCACAAGGAAGCGGCGGCAATGTAAATTCTTTTTTATCGCCTTTTTTCCTCTCGCCCCGTCGGATCCTTCGTTCACTTCAGCCACAATCTTTCAAAATAAAATATTTATCTTTCATTTTGCGATCAATATAACAATTTCAAACCTTTTAAAATGATTAAAATTAGCTGCCAGTTAGCAAGAAAAATAACACGCTGAAGGAGAGAACAATGATTGAAGTCGTTACCCACGGCGCCGAATGGTTTATCGGCCTGTTTCAGAAGGGAGGCGAGGTGTTCACCGGTATGGTCACCGGGATCCTGCCTTTGCTGATCAGTCTGCTGGTGATCATGAACGCGCTGATCAACTTTATTGGTCAGCAGCGGATCGAAAAGCTGGCGCAGCGCTGCGCCGGTAATCCGATCTCCCGCTACCTGCTGCTGCCCTGCATCGGCACCTTCGTTTTCTGTAACCCGATGACCCTGAGCCTTGGGCGCTTTATGCCCGAGAAATACAAACCGAGCTACTACGCGGCGGCCTCCTACAGCTGCCACTCAATGAACGGCCTGTTTCCGCACATCAACCCCGGCGAACTGTTCGTCTATCTGGGGATTGCCAACGGGCTAACCACCCTCGGTCTGCCGTTAGGGCCGCTGGCGGTGAGCTATCTGCTGGTGGGCCTGGTGACGAACTTCTTCCGCGGCTGGGTGACCGACCTGACCACGTCGATTTTTGAGAAAAAAATGGCTATCCAGCTTGAGCAGAAAGTGCATCTGTCAGGAGCGACATCATGACCCGTATTCGCATTGAAAAAGGCGCCGGCGGCTGGGGCGGCCCGCTCGAACTCGACGCCGTTGCCGGTAAAAAGATTGTCTATATCACCGCGGGCACCCGCCCGGCGATCGTCGATAAAATTGCCCGCCTCACCGGCTGGCAGGCGGTCGATGGTTTCAAAGAGGGCGAACCGCCGGAAGCGGAAATCGGCGTGGCGATTATCGACTGCGGCGGCACCCTGCGCTGCGGTATCTACCCGAAGCGCCGCATCCCGACCATTAATATTCACGCGACCGGCAAATCGGGTCCGCTGGCGCAGTACATCGTCGAAGATATTTACGTTTCCGGCGTCAAAGAGGAGAACATTATCGCGCTGGAAGATGGCGACTCCCCGGCCCCGCAGGCCGCGCCTGTTCAGCCGGCGGCCCGCGACTATGACACCAGCAAGAAAATAACCGAGCAGAGCGACGGCCTGCTGGCCAAAGTTGGAATGGGGATGGGTTCGGTCGTGGCGGTGCTGTTCCAGGCCGGTCGCGACACCATCGATACGGTGCTGAAAACCATTCTGCCGTTTATGGCCTTCGTCGCGGCGCTGATCGGCATCATCATGGCCTCCGGCATCGGCGACTGGATTGCCCACGGCCTGGCGCCGCTCGCCAGCCATCCGCTGGGCCTCGTCACCCTGGCGCTGATCTGCTCTTTCCCGCTGCTGTCGCCGTTTCTCGGCCCCGGCGCGGTCATCGCCCAGGTCATCGGCGTGCTGATTGGCGTACAGATTGGCCTTGGTAATATTCCGCCGCACCTCGCTCTGCCCGCGCTGTTCGCCATTAACGCCCAGGCCGCCTGCGACTTTATCCCGGTTGGCCTATCGCTGGCGGAAGCGCGCCAGGACACCGTGCGCGTCGGCGTACCGTCGGTACTGGTGAGCCGCTTCCTGACCGGCGCGCCAACGGTGCTGATCGCCTGGTTCGTTTCCGGATTTATTTACCAATAAGAGGTTCCTGAAGATGACCGTGATTTACCAGACCACCATTACCCATATCGGCGCCAGCGCGGCGATGGCGCTGGACGAGCAGATGCTGATCACCTTCCGCGAAGGCGCCCCGGCCGATATCGAAGAGTACTGCTTTATTCACAACCACGGCGAGCTGTCCGGCGCGCTGGTGCCGGGTGCGGAGCTGCAGCTTGGCGAGATGCGCTACCCGGTCACCGCCGTCGGCGACGTCGCCGAGCAGAACCTGCGCGAGCTGGGCCATATCACGCTGCGCTTTGACGGTCACCGCGAAGCGGAATTCCCCGGAACCGTACACGTGGCTGGCCCGGTGCCGGAAGGCATCGCCGCCGGCTGCGTACTGAAATTTGTTGCTTAAGCTGTAAGGAGAAAAGTATGAATCAGGTTGCTGTTGTCATCGGTGGGGGACAAACCTTAGGGGAGTTTCTGTGTCGCGGGCTTGCCGCGGAAGGCTATCGCGTGGCGGTGGTCGATATTCAAAGCGATAAAGCGTCCCGCGTCGCGCAGTCAATTAACGCGGAATATGGCGAAGGAACGGCGTGGGGCTTCGGCGCGGACGCCACCAGCGAAGCCAGCGTCGTCGCCCTCGCCCGCGGGGTGGACGACATTTTTTCCCGCGTCGACCTGCTGGTCTATAGCGCCGGGATCGCTAAAGCGGCGTTTATCAGCGATTTCGCACTGGGGGATTTCGACCGCTCGCTGCAGGTGAATCTGGTGGGCTACTTCCTTTGCGCCCGCGAGTTTTCCCGCCTGATGATCCGCAACGGCATTAAAGGACGCATTATTCAGATCAACTCTAAATCCGGCAAAGTGGGCAGCAAGCATAACTCCGGCTATAGCGCGGCGAAGTTCGGCGGCGTGGGGCTGACGCAGTCGCTGGCGCTGGACCTCGCGGAGTACGGGATTACCGTGCACTCCCTGATGCTCGGCAACCTGCTGAAGTCGCCGATGTTCCAGTCTCTCCTGCCGCAGTACGCCACCAAGCTGGGGATCCCGGAGGAGCAGGTCGAGCAGTATTACATCGACAAAGTCCCGCTGAAGCGCGGCTGCGATTACCAGGACGTACTTAACGTGTTGATGTTTTATGCCAGTCCGCAGGCTTCGTACTGCACCGGCCAGTCCATTAACGTCACCGGCGGGCAGGTGATGTTTTAAAACAGGATTCCCGGATTGCGCTGCGCTTACCCGGGCTACAAAACCGGCAACCCGCGCCGGTCCGTAGCCCGGGTAAGGCGCACGCGCCGCGACCCGGGTCTTCCCTACACCACACTTTATGGAGACTTTTATGGTTACCGTACTTATCACCGTCGCCGCCATCGCCTGGATAACCCAGCTCGCCTTTGGCGGCTGGCAAATCCGGCAGTTCAATCGCGCGTTCGACCGGTTGTGCCAGCAGGGCCGCGTCGGCGTGGGCCGTTCCTCGGGGCGGTTCAAGCCGCGGGCCGTCGTCGCCATTGCCGTCGACGAAGACGACCGCATCTGCGATACGCTGTTAATGAAAGGCCTCACCGTCTTCGCCAGGCCGCAAAAAATTCCCGCCCTCACCGGTAAGCATCTCAAGGAATTGCAGCCTGATGTGATCTTTCCCAATGATCCGCTCTGTCAGAATGCACTATCATTAGCGCTTAATCCGAAACATGGATAATTTCGTTGTGAACGTTAATATCTTGCGAAATTATCATTTCGAAACTTTAAACGCAGGATACAACGCCTATGAAACCACGTCAGCGCCAGGCAGCCATTCTCGAGCACCTGCAAACGCAGGGTAAATGCTCGGTCGAAGAGCTGGCGCAACACTTCGACACCACCGGCACCACCATCCGTAAGGATCTGGTGATCCTTGAGAATGCCGGTACCGTTATCCGCACTTACGGCGGCGTGGTGTTAAATAAAGACGAGGCCGATCCGCCCATCGACCACAAAACGCTGATCAACACCCATAAAAAAGAGCGGATTGCCGAAGCCGCGGTCAGCTTTATTCACGATGGCGACTCGATCATTCTTGATGCCGGCAGTACGGTGCTGCAAATGGTGCCGATGCTCAGCCGCTTCAACAACATCACCGTGATGACCAACAGCCTGCATATCGTCAACGCCCTCTCCGAACTGGATAATGAACAAACCATCCTGATGCCGGGCGGCACGTTTCGCAAAAAATCGGCCTCTTTTCACGGCCAACTGGCGGAAAATGCCTTCGAACAATTCAGCTTCGACCGCCTGTTTATGGGCACCGACGGCATTGATTTAATCGCCGGCGTCACCACCTTTAATGAGGTTTATACGGTTAGCAAAGCGATGTGCAATGCCGCCCGCGAAGTTATCCTGATGGCTGACTCGTCAAAGTTTGGCCGCAAAAGTCCCAATATCGTCTGCGGCCTCGAGAGCGTGGACAAACTGATTACCGATGCCGATATCAGCCCGGAATTTAAGCGGGCGCTGGAAGACAAAGGCATCGAAGTCATTATTACTGGAGAACATCATGAGTAACTTTCTGTTAGAAGCCGGACGCCAGACCCTAATGCTGGAGCTTCAGGAGGCGAGCCGCCTGCCTGAACGCCTGGGCGACGACTTCATCCGCGCAGCGGAAACCATCATCCACTGCGAGGGCAAACTGGTGGTCTCCGGTATCGGCAAATCGGGCCATATCGGTAAAAAGCTGGCCGCCACCTTCGCCAGCACCGGCACCCCGGCATTTTTCGTCCACCCGGCGGAAGCGCTGCACGGCGATCTCGGAATGCTCGACAGCCGCGACGTGATGCTGTTTATCTCCTACTCCGGCAGCGCCAAAGAGCTGGATCTTATCGTCCCGCGCCTGGAGGAAAAATCCATTCCGCTGCTGGCGATGACCGGTAAATCCACTTCGCCGCTGGCGCTGGCGGCTAAAGCGGTGCTTGATATTGCCGTAGAGCGTGAAGCCTGTCCGATGCACCTCGCGCCGACCTCCAGTACCGTCAATACCCTGATGCTCGGCGACGCGCTGGCCATGGCGGTGATGCAGGCCCGCGGCTTTAACGAAGAAGATTTCGCCCGTTCGCACCCGGCCGGCGCGCTGGGCGCGCGGCTGCTGAACAAAGTTCACCATCTGATGCGCCGCGACGGCGACGTGCCGCGCGTCGCCAACGACACCAGCGTGATGGACGCGATGCTCGAACTCAGCCGCACCGGCCTGGGGTTGGTGGCAGTCTGCGATGAACGTAATCACGTGCAGGGCGTGTTTACCGACGGCGACCTGCGCCGCTGGCTGGTGGGCGGCGGCAGCTTACAGGATATCGTCAGCCAGGCGATGACCCGCAACGGCGTTACTCTGCAGGCGGAAAGCCGCGCGATAGAAGCCAAAGAGCGCCTGATGAAGCACAAAATCAGCGCCGCTCCGGTGGTGGATGAAAACGGCCAACTGGTCGGCGCGATTAACCTGCAGAATTTTTATCAGGCCGGGATCCTTTAAGCCCCAGACGCTTCGCCAGCCGGTGCAGGTTGGCGACATCGAGCCCCAGCGCGCGGGCGGCGCCGGCCCAGCTGCGGCCATTAGCCGCCAGCGCGCTGGCTATCGCTTCGCGCTGGAACGCCTCCGTCGCCTCGCGCAGGCTCACCGCTTCCGCCGCCGGATGCGGACTGACGCTCGGCAAGACCGGCGCTTCCCCGGCCAGTTGAAAGTGCTGCGGCTCCAGCGCGATGTCATTACCCGCCTGCGTCGCCCGCGCCAGCACCACCGCCCGATGAATAGCGTGCTCCAGCTCGCGCACGTTGCCCGGCCATGGCCAGGCCAGCAGTCTGGCCCGCGTCGCCTCGCTTAAAATCACCTGCGCCAGCCCCATGCGTAAACGACACTGTTCGCAGAAATAACCAGCCAGCAGCACCACGTCATTTTCCCGTTCGCGCAGCGCCGGAACCGACAGCGGAAACACGCTCAGACGATGATACAGGTCGGCGCGAAAACGCCCCTCCACTACCTCCTGACGCAGGTCGCGGTTGGTGGCCGCCAGCACCCGCACATCAACCCGCAGGCTGCGATCGTCGCCGACGCGCTGAATATCGCCATACTGCAGCACCCGCAGCAGCTTGGCCTGCAGCGCCAGCGAAAGCTCGCCGATTTCATCGAGGAACAGCGTCCCGTTGTCCGCCATTTCAAATTTGCCGCTGCGGTTGCTGATCGCCCCGGTAAACGCCCCTTTGACGTGGCCAAACAGCTCGCTCTCCGCCACGCTCTCCGGCAGGGCCGCGCAGTTGAGATAGACCAGCGGATTGGCCGCTCGTGGCGATCCCTGATGTACCGCTTTCGCCACCAGCTCTTTGCCGGTGCCGGTCTCGCCGCTAATCAGCACGTTTAAGTCGGAAGCCGCGACGATGTCGATCTCCTTCTTCAGCTGCAGCATCGGCGCCGACAGGCCAATGATCTCCTGACGTTCGGCCGGCGGGTAAACGATAGCCTGCTCCGGCAGCACGTTTTGGTTCTCCAGCCGGGCGATCAGCAGCGCGTTATTGAGCGCCCCGGCCACCAGGGCAGCAATCAGGCGCAGCTCCTCGTCGCTGAAGCTGTCAAAACGGTCCGCATCCATGCCGTCGAGGGTGAGCGCGCCAATCAGGGTTTGCCCGGCAAACAGCGGCAGGCCGACGCAGGCGTGTACCTTCAGGCTCTCCTGACCGGGGATCAGGCCATCGTAAGGGTCCGGTAGATCGCTGTCCGCCGGGAAACGCACCACGTCCCCCGCGCGGGCAATCGCCTCCAGCCGCGGGTGGCCTTCAAGGGCAAAGCGCCTGCCAAGCACGTCCTGGGCCAGGCCATCAATCGCCAGCGGCACAAACTGGTGCGCTTCGTAGCGCAGCAGCGCCGAAGCATCACAGCCAAGTATCTGCCGCAGGGTGGTAATCAGCCGCGAAAAACGGTCGGCGTGGCCGAGATCGCTTTGTAAATCAATGGCTATTTTCGCCAGGGCCTCGACGGAGAAACTCATTGTCGCCTCATAGTCATTCTGACAACCCACATAGTCATATCGACTATTTTAACCATTGTCATTTTGACATCAACAGATTTAACAAAAAACATAAAAAACTTTAAATTCAATTAGTTAAAAATTTGGCACGCAACTTGATATAAGCAAAACATCTTATTTGAACACTGCTGAATTAATTGAGGTTGCTATGTCTATTCTGGTTAAAAATAACATTCATTGGGTTGGCCAGCGCGACTGGGAAGTGCGTGATTTCCACGGGACGGAATACAAAACGCTGCGCGGCAGCAGCTACAACAGCTATCTCCTCCGCGAAGAGAAAAATGTGCTGATCGATACCGTCGATCATAAATTCAGCCGCGAATTCGTGCAGAACCTGCGCGGCGAAATCGATCTCGCCGATATCGATTACATCATTATTAACCATGCGGAAGAGGACCATGCCGGCGCGCTGACCGAACTGATGACGCAGATCCCGGACACCCCGATTTACTGTACCGCCAACGCCATCGACTCTATCAACGGACACCATCATCACCCGGAGTGGAATTTTAAGGTGGTGAAAACCGGCGACAGCCTGGATATCGGCAACGGCAAACAGCTGATTTTCGTGGAAACCCCGATGTTGCACTGGCCGGATAGCATGATGACCTATATGACCGGTGACGCGGTGCTGTTCAGCAATGACGCCTTCGGCCAGCACTACTGCGATGAGCATCTGTTTAATGATGAAGTTGATCAGATTGAACTTTATGAGCAGTGCCAGCGCTACTATGCCAACATTCTGACTCCGTTCAGCCGCCTGGTGACGCCGAAAATTACCGAAATCCTCGGCTTTAATCTGCCGGTGGATATGATTGCGACCTCCCATGGCGTGGTCTGGCGCGATAACCCGACGCAGATCGTCGAAAAATATCTCGAGTGGGCGGCGGATTATCAGGAAGACCGCATCACCATTTTCTACGACACCATGTCCAACAACACCCGCATGATGGCTGACGCGATAGCCCAGGGCATTACCGACGTGGATCCGCGCGTGGCGGTGAAAATTTTCAATGTCGCCCGCAGCGATAAAAATGAAATCCTGACTAACGTGTTCCGCTCGAAGGGCGTGCTGGTCGGCACCTCAACCATGAATAACGTGATGATGCCGAAAATCGCCGGGCTGGTGGAGGAGATGACCGGCCTGCGTTTCCGTAACAAGCGCGCCAGCGCCTTTGGCTCCCACGGCTGGAGCGGCGGTGCGGTTGACCGCCTGTCCACGCGTTTACAGGATGCGGGCTTTGAAATGTCCCTGAGCCTGAAGGCCAAATGGCGCCCGGATCTCGACGCGCTGGAAGTGTGCCGCGAGCACGGCCGCGAAATCGCCCGCCAGTGGGCCCTCTCCCCGCTGCCGGCGAGCCCGGCTAAACACGCCGCGCCTGTGGCAACGCCTTGCGCCGCGCCAGCGGCAGCCGATCTCGGCCCGAAAATGCAGTGCAGCGTTTGCCAGTGGATTTACGACCCCGAACAGGGCGAACCGAACCAGGACGTCCAGCCGGGTACGCCGTGGAGCGAAGTCCCGGATAACTTCCTCTGCCCTGAGTGTTCGCTGGGTAAAGATGTGTTTGACGTTCTGGCATCGGAGGCAAAATGAGTGATGGCATCGTCATCATCGGCTCGGGCTTCGCGGCCCGTCAGCTGGTGAAAAATATTCGCAAGCAGGACCCGAATATCCCGCTGACCCTGATCGCCGCCGACAGCATGGATGAGTACAACAAACCGGATCTCAGCCATGTGGTCAGCCGCGGGCAGAACGCCGACGACCTGACCCTGCAAACGGCGGGCGAGTTTGCCGAGCAGTACAATCTGCGCCTGTTTCCGCATACCTGGGTCAGCGATATCGACGCCGATAATCAGGTTGTGAAGAGCCAGGACCGCGAGTGGCGCTATGACAAACTGGTGCTGGCCACCGGCGCAACGCCGTTTATCCCACCGGTGCCGGGCCGCGAACTGATGCTGACCCTCAACAGCCAGCGGGAATACGGTGCGGCGCAAAGCCAGCTGCGCGATGCAAAAAGAGTGCTGATCGTCGGCGGCGGGCTGATTGGCTGCGAGCTGGCGATGGATTTCTGCCGCGCCAGCAAAGCGGTGACGGTGGTGGATAACTCCGCCAGCGTACTGTCGGCCCTGATGCCGCCCGAGGCCAGCAGCCGACTGCAGCATCGTCTGACCGACATGGGCGTGCATCTGATGCTGAAGTCCCAGCTGGAAAGCCTGGCGCAGAGCGCCGACGGGATTCGCGTCACTCTTGACCGCCAGCGTACGGTGACGGTGGATGCGGTGGTCGCCGCCGCCGGTTTACGCCCGGAAACGGCGCTGGCGCGGCATGCGGGTCTGAAAACTCACCGTGGCGTGGTAGTGAACAGCCAGCTGCAAACCAGCCATCCGGCGATTTACGCCCTCGGCGATTGCGCGGAAATCAACGGTATGGTCCTGCCTTTTCTGCAGCCGATTCTGCTGAGCGCCATGTGCCTGGGTAAAAATCTGCTGGCTCAGCAGGGGGAACTGAAGCTGCCGCCGATGCTGGTGAAGGTTAAAACGCCGGATTTACCGCTGCACCTGGCGGGCGATACCCGACGCGAGGACCTGACGTGGAATATCGTTGCCGCCAAAGACGGCCTGGTCGCGAAAGGCGTTGACGCCGAAAACCAGCTGCGCGCTTTTGTGGTCAGCGAGGATCGCATGAAAGATGCTTTTGCCCTGCTCAAACAGCTGGTGAGTTAACCGGGAGGATATGACGTTATTCCCGGGTCGCGGCGTAAACGCCTAACCCGGGCTACCCAATGGCAAGGCGCTCGGGTTTGGTAGCCCGGCTAAGCGTAGCGCGAGCCGGGGAAATGCCCAACCTACCGCGCCAGGTTATCGTATCCGCGCCAGCGGTAGTTGAGCACCGACAGCACCCAGCAGGCCACGAACAGCCCGACCACCACAAAACCGGCGTCGCCGAGATGGTCGTTCAATGCGCCGACCCAGCGCCAGACGCCTCCGCTGAGGGAGAACTTATCCATCAACAGACCCAGCGCTTCCAGACCGCCGATAAACAGCGCCACCACCACCGAGGTGCCGGTAATGGTCATATTGTAATAGAGCTTACGCTGCGGCTTACTGAACGCCCAGCCGTAGGCGCCGACCATCAGCACGTTGTCGAGCGTATCCACCAGCGCCATCCCGCTAGCGAACAGCGCCGGAAAAATCATAATCGACCAAATCGACATCCCGCTCGACGCGCTGGCCGCCGAAATCCCCAGCACGCCGATTTCCGTCGCCGTATCAAAGCCGAGGCCAAACAGAAAGCCCACCAGATACATCTGCCAGCTGCGGCTAATCAGGCGGAAGGTTTTACCGAACAGCCAGCTCATCATGCCGCCGCCGGTCATGACCTCATCGCTCACCTTTTCGCCCTGCTTCCACGCCCGAAAGCTGCGCCAGACGCTGCGCAAAATAACCAGGTTGATAAAGGCCATCACCAGCAGGAACAGCGCCGATACGGCGGTACCGATAACGCTGCCGGTCTCGTGAAACCAGCTCATCTGCTGACCAAACGCGGTGGCGGTCGCGGCAATCGCCGCCGACGCCAGCACCACAATCGACGAATGACCCAGCGAGAACCACGCGCCAACGGCAAAAGGTCGCTTCCCCTGCTGCATCATTTTGCGGGTCACGTTGTCGATCGCCGCGATATGGTCGGCGTCCACCGCGTGGCGCAGACCGTAACCCCAGGCCAGCAGGCTGGCGGCCATCAGCGTGCCGCTACCGCCGAACGCCGCAAATGCCCAGCCCCAGGCCAGCAAATTGGCGGCAATCAATGCCAGCACCAGCGCCGCTGCGCGCGGCTGCTGACGCAAAATCGTCACTATCATATCGGTGTCCTTTAAGCCTGCAGGCGGGCCGCAGCGATAACCGCCTGACCGAGGGCAATCGCGCCATCGCCTGCGGGCAGCTGCTGCGGAAAGAGCAGAGTAAAATCGGCCAGATAAAAGGTCAATCGCGCCGTCAGCAGGCGGTTGTGCAGTACCCCGCCGCCGAAGGCCAGCGTGTGAATATTCCGTGCGTTCGCGCAATCGCGCATCATGGCCGCCAGCCCGCGGGCCAGCGCATCATGAAAGGCCCAGGCTTTTTGCGCCGGGCTCGCCTGCCAGCTCAGCCACCGCTGCCAGAACGTCGCCAGGTCCAGTTTTCCATCGCGCCACGGCAGCATCGCCGGATGATCAATCCCTTCGCAGGTCGCCGCCAGCGCTTCCAGACGGCACGCCGCTTCCCCTTCATAGCTCAGGGTGAGCGGGGCGCAGCCCAACGCGCAGGCGACGGCGTCAAACAGACGCCCGCACGACGATGCCTGCGGCGCATTAATACCGCGCTCGATTGCCCGCGCCAGCAGCGGCCAGCTTTGCTGGCGTAGTGCGGCGGTGTCGGCATAATTCTGCCATTCAGGGACGAACGCCAGGCAGTGGGCGAGCAGATTGCGCCACGGCTGACGCGCCGCGAGGTCGCCGCCCGGCAGCGCCACCGCCGGCAGACCGCCGAGATGCTCGCACTCGCGATAGTTGACCCGCAGGCACTCGCCGCCCCACAGCTCACCGTTTTCCCCCATCCCGATACCGTCGAGCGTCAGGGCAATCACGTCGCCGCCCTCCAGCGGCCAGCGGTGCTCGGCCAGGCAGGCGGCAGCGTGGGCATGATGATGCAACACGCGCTCCACCGGCAGCGCCAGCGACGCCGCCCACCGCGAAGCGCGGTAGCCGGGATGGGCGTCGGCAACCACCCGCTGCGGGGTAAAAGCGTAAATCTCCTGCATCAGACGCAGCGCTTGCCGCCACTGCGCTTCGACGCCCTCCTCGTCGAGATCGCCAAAATGCTGGCTGAGCACCGCTTCATCGCCGCGCAGCAGGCAGAATGTATTTTTCATATCCGCGCCGAGAGCCAGCAGCGGCGGTACGTCGTGGAAACCCGGCGGCAGCGCCAGCGCGTCCGGCACGTAGCCGCGGGCGCGGCGCAGCATCTCGCCGCTTTGCCGCACCACGGAATCGTCCATCCGCTGCACAATCTCACGATTATGCAGCAGAAAACCGTCGGCAATTCCGGCTAAATCCGCCAGCGCCCCGGCGTTGGTTAACGCCGGCGGGCGGCCGCTGAGGTTGCCGGAGGTCATCACTAATGGGCGCGCCAGCGCCTGCGAAAGTAAATGCTGCAGTGGATTAGATGGCAGCATCCCCCCTACTTCCGCAAGCCCTGGCGCAATCTGGTCGCACAGGCCGGCCACCTGCGTTTTCTCCAGCAACACGATCGGCGCGGCGGGAGAGGTCAGCAGCGTCAGCGCCGGTTTGCTGAGCCCCGCCGTTGTCGCCAGCATCACCGCCAGCGGTTTCGCCGGGCGATGCTTGCGCGCCCGCAGCTTCGCGACGGCCTCAGGGTTTCCGGCATCGCACAGCAGATGGAAACCGCCCAACCCCTTCACCGCCACAATATCGCCCGCCAGCAGGCGAGCCGTCGCCGCTTCAAGAGCCGCCTCGCCAAATAAATGCCCCTGCGGGCCGCGCCATTCCAGCTGCGGGCCGCACTCGGCGCAGGCTACCGGCTGCGCGTGAAAGCGGCGATCGGCAGGATCGCCATATTCCGTCGCACAGGCGGAGCAAAGAGGAAACGGCAACATAGAGGTCAGTGGGCGGTCGTAGGGCATAGCGCGAATAATGGTAAAGCGCGGCCCGCAGTGGGTGCAGTTGATAAACGGATAGCGGTAGCGGCGTTCTCGCGGGTTGTTCATCTCAGCCAGGCATGCCGGGCAGGTAGCGGCATCGGGCACAATCTGCGTGCGCATGCTTCCGACTCCGCTTTGGCGAATGGTAAAGCCCGGCGGCTCGGCGGCCCAGACGAATGACGCGGCCGCCGCGCTGTCGATACGCGCCAGCGGTGGGCAACGCTGGGTTAACGCGCTGAGAAAGGCCGCATCATCGCCGACAAGGCGCACCAGTACGCCGTCGCCGTCGTTACACACGTCGCCGCGCAGCCCCAGCTGCTGCGCCAGCTGCCAGACGAAGGGGCGGAATCCCACCCCCTGCACTTTACCGCGAATGCGGATTTGCACCCCGTTCATTGCGCGGCCGGATTACCAGGCCAGCGCGGTGCGGCGGCGTTTTTCGATATTCATCTGTTCGAGCCTGTTGCGGTCGACGCAAATCAGCGCGTGGGTCGGACAGGCGTCCATACAGGCCGGGCCTTCCTCACGGTGATAGCACAGGTCGCATTTGTTGGCTTCGGCTTTTTCCGCTATCACGTTCAGCCCCGCGCCGCTGTGGCGAATAACCGGGCGCACCACCACTTCCATGGCGCCGTACGGACAGGCCACCACGCAGGTTTTGCAGCCGATGCAGCGCTCCTGCATCACGTGGACGAAGCCCTGGTCGCGGCTGATAGCGCCGTTCGGGCAGACGTTGGCGCACGGGGCGTCCTCGCACTGACGACAGGCGGTGGCCGTCGACACGTTGACGCCTTTGATCACGTGAATACGCGGTAAAAAGGTTTTTGGCGTCAGCGCGGCGCAGTCCTGATTTTCCTGATGAGAGACCACGCAGGCCACTTCACAGGTGCGGCAGCCGATGCATTTGCTCGCGTCGGCGATAATGAAACGGTTCATCCATTTCTCCAGCTGTAAGAAGGTTACGCGCCGGAGTATGCATAATGCGTTCCAATTTTTATAATACTGATATTAAAGGAAATAAATACGGGAGAGACTGTCATCGTCAGTTGTGACGATGACAGCTGACGACGTCAGGCGTGCGGGCCGGGGACCATTGAGTCGCGTTCAATCAGCTCGCCGGAAAAGGTTTGCTGAAATTTAAAATCGCCGCCGTCGAGCATAAAGATCAGCCGGTTGATGCTCTCTTTGATCATCTCCGTCACCGGGACTTTGACGCTGGAGAGCGCCGGCACCATAAACGGCGCCAGCGCGATATCGTCAAAGCCCACCACCGAAACCTGCTCCGGCACCTTAACGCCGAGCTGATGCAGCTGTTTCATCGCGCCAACCGCCATATCGTCGTTGCTCGCCACCAGCGCGCTGTAGCCGACGCGGCGCTGGCGCAGCGTCTCGACTCCCGCCGCGCCGGTTTCCGGCGTCCAGCGCCCTTCGACGATCAGATCGTTATTCGGCGTAATGCCGTGGCGGGCCAGCGCGTCTTTATAGCCCGAGAGACGCTCAACGCCGGTTGGCGAATCCAGCGAACCGGTAATAAACGCGATTTGCCGATGACCCAGCGCGATAAGCTTTTCCACTGCCATCATCGCCGAGGCTTTTTGATCGGACCAGACGCAGTGGCTGGCGTTGCGGCGCAGGCGGCGGTTGAGCACCATAATCGGCCGCTCATGATTTTCGATAATCTCATCCATCTCATCAACGCTGAGAAAGCGTGGATAGATAATAATCGCATCGCAGCGCAGATCGAGCAGATACTGAATCGCCTCGCGCTCCTCCTCCGCGCTGTGCTTGCCGTCGGCGAGGATCAGCTGCCGCCCTTTGTCTTCGGTCATCCGCGCCACGTGGTAAAGCAGTTCGCTGAAATAGACGCCGTGATAAAGGGTGTTGGTCACCACCAGCCCGAGGGTCTGCGTCTTTTTCGTCGCCAGGTTGCGCGCCAGCAGATTCGGCCGGTAACCGCTTTCGGCCACCGCCTGGAAGACGCGATCTTTGGTCTCCTGGCTGACATAGCCGTTCCCCGACAGCACCCGCGAAACGGTGGCCTTCGACACCCCCGCGCGCTTCGCTACCTCCAGCATCGTTGCCATGTGGTTATTCCTGTTGCCAATGTTGCCCGCAGTGTACTGCACGCGCTGCGCTTTTTCAGCATTTGTGCGTCTCCCGCGCTGATGCGCACACGGCGATCAAAATCACAAAATCGAGATCTTATTTTTTTATTTCTTGTATGCATTCATGAAACTAATCATGATTTTGTGGAACCGGTTTCCTATGTATGCATGATGCCGCTCCGCTTTCCGGCGCGGTGACAAGCCAGTATCCCATTGATAAACAGGATAAAATCCGATGTCTAAAAATTATGCAGCTCTGGCGCAGCAGATTGTGGCGGCAATTGGCGGCGCAGATAACGTGGCCGCCGTCACCCACTGCATGACCCGCCTGCGTTTTGTGGTCAAAGACAACGAGCGGGTCGACAGCGCCACCCTCAAAGGGCTAAAAGGCGTACTCGGCGTCGTGCGTAGCGATAACCAGTGCCAGATCATCATCGGCAATACCGTCTCCCAGGCCTACCGCGAGGTGGTCGCCCTGCTGCCGGGAGAACTGCGCCCTGCCGAACCGCAGGGAAAACCGCCGATCACCCTGAAGCGCATCGGTGCCGGGATCCTCGATGCGCTGATCGGCACTATGTCGCCGCTGATCCCGGCAATTATCGGCGGATCGATGGTCAAGCTGCTGGCGATGATCTTAGAGATGACCGGCGCGCTGCCCAAAGGCGCGCCAACGCTGACTATTCTGACGGTTATCGGCGACGGCGCGTTCTTCTTCCTGCCGCTGATGGTTGCGGCTTCCGCGGCGGTGAAGTTCAAAACCAATATGTCGCTGGCGATTGCGATTGCCGGGGTGCTGGTGCACCCGAGCTTTATCGAGCTGATGGCCAAAGCCGCCCAGGGCGAGCACGTGGAGTTCGCCTTTATTCCTGTGACGGCGGTGAAATACACCTATACCGTGATCCCGGCGCTGGTGATGACATGGTGCCTCTCTTATATCGAACGCTGGGTCGACCGTATCACCCCGGCGGTGACGAAAAACTTCCTCAAGCCGATGCTGATTGTGCTGATTGCCGCCCCGCTGTCGATTCTGCTGATTGGCCCGCTCGGCATCTGGATCGGTAGCGCCATTTCCGCGCTGGTCTATACGATCCACAGCTACCTCGGCTGGCTGTCGGTGGCGATTATGGGCGCCCTGTGGCCGCTGCTGGTGATGACCGGGATGCACCGCGTCTTCACGCCGACTATCATTCAGACCATCGCCGAAACCGGCAAAGAGGGCATGGTGATGCCGTCGGAAATCGGCGCCAACCTGTCGCTGGGCGGCTCATCGCTGGCGGTGGCGTGGAAAACCAAAAACCCGGAGCTGCGCCAGACGGCGCTGGCTGCCGCGGCTTCCGCGATTCTGGCGGGGATTTCCGAACCGGCGCTGTACGGCGTGGCGGTGCGGCTGAAGCGACCGCTAATCGCCAGCCTGATCAGCGGCTTTATCTGCGGCGCGGTGGCCGGCATTGCCGGGCTCGCCAGCCACTCAATGGCGGCGCCGGGCCTGTTTACCAGCGTCCAGTTTTTCGACCCGGCCAATCCGATGACCATCGTCTGGGTCTTTGGCGTCATGGCGCTGGCGGTAGTGCTGTCGTTTGTCCTGACGCTGATGCTCGGCTTTGAAGATATTCCGCAAGAAGAAGCCGCCGCCGACGCCAGACAGCGTCAGGCCGGCGCCCAGGCTTCTCACGCCTGAACACCATTTTATTAACGAGGTAATGCATGGCGACTTTTCCACAGGGATTTTTATGGGGCGGCGCACTGGCCGCCAACCAGTCCGAAGGGGCATATCTGGAGGGCGGCAAAGGGCCGACCACCGTCGATATGATTCCCCACGGCGCGCACCGCCTGGCGGTCAAGCTGGGGCAGGAGAAACGCTTCGCGCCGCGCGACGATGAGTTCTACCCGAGCCACGAGGCGATCGATTTTTATCATCGTTATAAAGAAGATATCGCCCTGATGGCCGAGATGGGCTTTAGCGTCTTCCGCACCTCTATCGCCTGGAGCCGCCTGTTTCCAAAAGGTGATGAACAAGAGCCGAACCCGGAAGGGATCGCCTTTTATCGCTCGCTGTTCGAGGAGTGTAAAAAGCATAATATCGAGCCGCTGGTGACGCTGTGCCATTTCGACGTGCCGATGCACCTGGTTACCGAATACGGCTCCTGGCGCAATCGAAAAATGGTGGAGTTCTTCACCCGCTACGCCCGCACCTGTTTTGAAGCTTTTGATGGGTTAGTGAAGTACTGGCTTACCTTCAATGAAATCAACATTATGCTGCATAGCCCATTCTCCGGCGCCGGTCTGGTGTTTGAAGAGGGGGAAAATCAGGAGCAGGTGAAATACCAGGCCGCCCATCATGAACTGGTCGCCAGCGCCTTAGCGACCAAAATCGCCCACGAGGTGAATCCACAAAATCAGGTCGGCTGTATGCTGGCGGGCGGCAATTTCTACCCTTACTCTTGTAAGCCGGAAGACGTGTGGATGGCGCTGGAGAAAGATCGCGAGAACTTGTTCTTTATCGATGTCCAGGCGCGCGGCGCGTATCCGGTGTGGGCGGCGCGGGTATTCCGCGAGAAAGGCGTGACCATCGCCAAAGAAGCGGGCGATGATGAAATCCTGCGCCATACCGTCGATTTCGTCTCCTTCAGCTACTACGCTTCGCGCTGCGCGTCGGCGGAGATGAACGCCGGCAACACCAACGCCGCCAATATTGTTAAGTCACTGAAGAACCCGCATATTCAGGCCAGCGAATGGGGCTGGGGCATCGACCCGCTCGGCCTGCGCATCACCATGAATATGATGTATGACCGCTACCAGAAACCGCTGTTCCTTGTGGAAAACGGTCTCGGCGCGCGGGATGAGATTGACGCTAACGGCGAGATTAACGACGACTACCGCATCAGCTATCTGCGCGAGCATATTAAGGCGATGGGCGACGCCATCGCGGATGGCATTCCGGTGATGGGCTACACCAGTTGGGGCTGTATCGATCTGGTGTCCGCCTCCACCGGCGAGATGAGCAAGCGCTACGGCTTTGTCTACGTCGACCGCGACGACGCCGGTCACGGCACGCTGGCGCGGAGACGTAAGAAGTCGTTCTGGTGGTATAAGAAGGTGATTGCCAGCAACGGGGAAGATTTGGCGTAGTGTGCCCTGCGGACTGAGGGATGCTCAGCCTGGCAAACACCTGCAACACGGAAATTTCCCCGGCTCGCGCTGCGCTTAGCCGGGCTACAGGTTCATCAACGCTCGCGGACCGGTAGCCCGGACAGTAGCCGTAGCCCGAGTAGGGCGTTTACGCCGCGACCCGGGGAAAAAAGTAAACTTGCTCCCCCTGACCAAACTCCCGGCTTGCGCTGCGCTTAGCCGGGCTACAGGTTCATCAACGCTCGCGGACCGGTAGCCCGGAGAGATGCACAGCATCGCCTCAGGGAATGGCAAACGCCAGGGTGACAAAAGTCGTCGTAGCCCGGGTAAGGCGTTTACGCCGCGACCCGGGGAAAAAGTACACTTGCTCCCCCTGACCAAACTCCCGGCTTGCGCTGCGCTTAGCCGGGGAACGCCGGCTCCTCTGCGGCTTCAAGTGCCGCAAAACCGCCCTGCCCCTGCCAGCCATCAAGCCGCGCGTACACCACCTCGACCGCGTCCTTAATCGGCTGGGTCATTGGGTAATAAAAGCCGACGATATCCGGCTGAATGCCTAAGAAAATCACCTCGCCGATATCCTCTTTTAGCTGATCGATCAGATAGTTGAGCGGCATATTGTGGGTAGTCATCATAAACATCTCGGCAATATCATCCGGGTCGACGATGCGGATCTCGCCGGGATTCAGCCCCATATCGGTGGCATCGACGATCAGCAGGCGCTCAGGGCGCAGCTCGCGAATAGCAACAATATCGTTTTCCGGCGCGCTGCCGCCGTCAATCACCACCCACTCGCCGACGGGATTAGCCGCGCACATCTCCGCCAGCAGCGGGCCTGCGCCGTCGTCGCCCATCATGCTATTGCCAACACAGAGTAAAACGTCAGTCACGGAGTCTCCTCACCATCAGGTAGATGGCGCTTTCCTGGTGAATATCATGCAGCATGCTGAGCAGGGTTTTGCTCCACGCCTGCTGCTCGGGGGTCTGCCGGGCCTGCGCTTTATCAAAAGCGTTGGCCAGCATCGTCACATGATTGCTATCGATCACGATCTCGCCGTACTTCGGCACGCCTTCCATTTTACGCCGCGCGACGCTGCCCTCTTCGAGGGTCGCAATCCACGCCAGATACGCCTGCCACGGGCAGCTCAGCGCCGCCTCGAGGCAGTCGATGACGCCGAGGTGGTGGCCAATCGCCAGGCTGTAATAGACCACCTGCTGCGCCTGGTCAGGCGTCGCGTCGTTCTCATCAATAAATTTACGGCTCAGCTGACTGAACACCACCGTCTCGCTCATCGGATACGCGCTCCCTCGACCACCTGGTTCAGGTGGGTGACGATCTCGGTCAGACGCGGATCTTTTTCCGCCTCCAGCCAGCGCACCACCTGGCTATCGCCCTGCGCCAGCAGGCGCATATAGTCGTCGGCAATCTGGCGACCATAGCGATAGCCCGCCAGGCGACGCGCTTCGCGGTCAATGCGCACCCGCAGCGGCTGTACCATATCCGGGTGCAGAAGCTCGGTCGGCCGTTCATCCTGCTCGCCCGGCAGACGGGCGTGGATTTTCTGCTCCAGCAGGCCCAGCGCCATCGCGAAGCCGTACAGCGTCGCGGCAGGCGTCGGCGGGCAGCCGGGAATATAGACGTCTACCGGCACGATTTTATCGGTCCCGCCCCACACGCAGTAGAGGTCGTGGAAAATGCCGCCGCTGTTGCCGCAGGCGCCGTAGGAGATACAGATTTTCGGGTCCGGCGCGGACTGCCACGCGCGCAGCGCGGGAGAGCGCATCGCCCGGGTCACCGCCCCGGTAAACAGCAGAATATCGGCGTGACGCGGTGACGGCACCACTTTGATACCAAAACGCTCGGCGTCGAACAGCGGCGACAGGGTAGCGAAAATCTCGATTTCGCAGCCGTTGCAGCCGCCGCAGTCCACCCGATAGACGTAGGCGGAACGCTTAATTTTTTTCAGCAGCGAGGCCTTCATGCTGGCGATGGATTCATCCACCGTCATCGGCACCGGAATGCCGTTTTCATCGCGCGGGCCTAATAAATTGCTCATCAGCTGGCCTCTCTCATATGGCGAGTCAGTTCAATACGGTCGGACGGCACCAGGCACTTCTGGCGTTTACACTCCGGGCAGGTCTCAAAACTTTCGCGATGCAGCTCGGCGCGGCTGTCGCCGTTGTGTTTGAGCAGCGCGATGGCGTAGTCGATCTCTTTCTGTACGGCGAACGGCCGTTCACATACCCGACAGTGGCAGATGGCAAAACGCGACTGCTGGAGGAAATCCTCTTTTTTCCACACCGCCAGCTCGTACTCCTGAGAGAGCCTAATCGCCGCCGTCGGGCAGACCTCTTCGCAGCGTCCGCAGAAGATGCAGCGCCCGAGGTTGAACTGCCACCCCAGTTGATTGGTGGCCAGATCGGTCTCCACCGTCAGGGCGTTCGACGGGCAGGCGTTAACGCAGGCGGCGCAGCCGATGCACTGCTGCGGATTATGCTCCGGTTTGCCGCGGAAGTTTTTATCCACCGGCATCCGCTCCAGCGGGTATGAGTGCGTCGCGGTGCCGGTTTTGATGACTTTTTTAATAAAGGTAAACATGGCGATTCCTTATTTCAGCGGCGAGTTCTTACGCTCGATGCTGTAGCGCTCCAGCTCTTTGTATGGCACCACTTTGCTTTTCTTCTTGCGCACGTCGACCACGGTCATGCGGTCGGTACAGGAGTAGCACGGGTCGAGGCTGCCGATAATCAGCGGCGCGTCGGAGACGGTATTGCCGCGCAGCATATAGCGCAGGGTCGGCCAGTTGGCGTAGGTCGCCGCCCGGCAGCGCCAGCGGTACAGCTTCTGGTTGTCGCCGGTCATGCTCCAGTGGATATCATCCCCGCGCGGCGCTTCCGAGAAGCCGAGCGCGAAGCGGTGCGGAATATAGGTGAAGCCTTCCACCATCAGCGGGCCGCCCGGCAGGTTATCGAGGCCGAAGTCGATCATGTTCAGCGCGGTGTAAACTTCGTTGATGCGCACCTTGAGGCGCGAGATGACATCGCAGCCCTGCTCGCTGTGCACTTCCATCGGCAACAGGCCGTAGCCGACAAACGGGTGGTCGGCGCGGGTATCACGGGCGTGGCCGCTGGCGCGCACCATCGGGCCAACGTTGCTGAAGTCGCGGGCGATTTGTGGGTCGAGACGACCAATACCCACGGTACGCTGCTCCATATTCGGCGTGCTGAGCAGCATATCCACCAGCTCCTGCACGTCGCGGCGCATCTGCTGCGCCAGCTGGCGGGTCTGGATCATGTCCTCTTTCAGCAGATCGCGACGAATGCCGCCAATCAGGTTCAGGCCGTAGGTTTTACGCGCCCCGGTAAGAATTTCCGCCATCTTCATTGAGGTTTCGCGCACGCGGAAGAATTGCATAAACCCGGAGTCGAAGCCGGTAAAGTGGCAGGCGAGTCCGAGGTTCAGCAGGTGCGAGTGCAGGCGCTCCACCTCCAGCAGAATGGCGCGGATCATTTGCGCGCGC